>Ga0170475_103603072_pt1 | contig 10183 bp, 7 predicted proteins | sample Soicark_Litter_5_FD_111474 | JGI IMG/M metagenome (GOLD analysis project Ga0170475, IMG submission 111474) | Avena fatua rhizosphere microbial communities from Hopland, California, USA. Combined Assembly of 48 SPs | reverse complement strand
GGCCGGCCACCATCGCCGCTAGCGCGAACCACGTCAGCGCGTACTGGAGATGGTTGTTGGGGAAGCTGACCTGCGTCAGGCCGCCAACGGGAAAACCACCCGGATTGGCCGTGGCATCGGCATCGATGAAGTAAGGGGCGATATCGGTGACGCCACGCTTGGCGGCCATCGCGTCCACGTCGCGCGAATACCAGCGGTCGTTCGCCGGATCGTTCGCCTTGATGAAGGTGCCGCCCGGCTCGTTGAGGCGGAGCAAACCGGTGATCTTGACGGGGCCGGAGACCTGACCGTCGAGGCGCGTGTTCACATCGCGCTTGTCCGTCGGCACGAAGCCGCGGTTGATCATCACGGATGTGCCATCGGCGAGCGTCAGGGGCGTGATCACCCAATAGCCGGCGCCAAGTGCCGTTGCCGCGTAGACGAGGCTCTCCTTGTCGTTCTGCAAGGTACCTTCGGCCGTTACACGGCGGTATTCGTCATTTTCTTTGGTGATATTTCCCCAGTCAGCACGGGCGGGGGCAGCCACCGGTTCGGCATGGATGCGCTGATCGACGCGGGCGATCAGATCCAGTTTCCAGGCGCGGCGTTCGACCTGCCAGACACCAAGCGCGAAAACCGCGCAAAGGACGACGACGAGGAAGCCGCAGAAGATCGTGAGAGCGATCGCCGAACGACGTTTGGGGGCTTGGTCTGCAGGGGAGTTTGTCAAGGTCTTAAACCGTAACGGGCGGCGTTGCCGCCGCCCGTCCATTGTGCCCGTCAGGGCATGTTTTTCATCATTTCCGGATTCATCGGCATCATGTTCGTATTGAGATGATGCATGACCCAGAGCGAGCCGGAGAGTGCGATGACCACGAGCAGGATCGTGAAGATCAGCGCCAGCAACGTCCAGCCACCCTCGGAGCGAGAGTTCATGTGCAGGAAGAAGATCATGTGAACGACGATCTGGATCACGCCGAAAATCATGATCAGGGCAGCGGTGACAGCCTTGCTGTCGAAGACGCCGGCCATGACGAGCCAGAAAGGAATGGCCGTCAGGACGACCGACAGGACGAAGCCGATCATGTAGCTCTTGAAGCTGCCGTGCGCTGCTTCGTGCCCATGGCTGTGCCCATGATGGGCTTCGTGAGCATCCTCGTGTGCGGGTGCGTGCGAACTCATCCGAGTACTCCCATAAGATAAACAATCGAGAAGACGCCGATCCAGACCACGTCGAGGAAGTGCCAGAACATAGAAAGGCACATCAGGCGACGCTTGTTCTCGGGGATCAGGCCATGCATCGAAACCTGCACCATCAGCGTCACCAGCCAGATGATGCCGAAGGTGACGTGCAGACCGTGGGTACCGACCAGCGTGAAGAAGGCCGACAGGAACGCCGAACGCTGCGGGCCCGCACCTTCGTGGATCAGATGGATGAACTCGTAGAGTTCGAGCGCGATGAACACGGCGCCGAACACGCCGGTAACGGCGAGCCAGAACAGTGTTTCAGCCTTCTTCGCCCGCTCCATCTGCAGCATGGCGAAGCCATAGGTGATGGAGGAGAGGAGAAGCATGGAGGTGTTGATCGCCACCAGCGGCAGATCGAAGAGATCTGCCGGCGACGGGCCGGCCGCATAATTGCGGCCGAGGACGGCGTAGGTGGCGAACAGGATCGCGAAGATCAGGCAGTCGCTCATCAGGTAGAGCCAGAAACCCAGCATGGTGCTGTTTTCCGGGTGATGCTCTTCCGTCAGGTAGAATTCGGGCTTCTCAGCCGTATCGATTGCAGAGTTGCTCATGATCTTACACCTGCTCGGCAAGCAGCTTGGTGCGCTTGTCTTCCGTTTCCACGACTTCCTCTACGGGGATGTAGAAGTCACGCTTGTAGTTGAAGGTATGGCCGATGGTGACCACGAGCATGGCAAGCGCGGAGGCCGCGACCAGCCACCAGATGTACCAGATCATCGAAAAGCCGAAGACGACGCTCAGAGCACCGAGGATGACACCGGTACCGGTGTTCTTCGGCATGTGGATCGGCTTGAAGCCTTCCGTCGGACGGACGTGGCCGCGAGCCTTCATGTCGTACCAGCTGTCGTGGTCGTAGACGATCGGCGTCATCGCGAAGTTGTAGGCCGGAGGCGGCGACGAGGTCGACCACTCAAGCGTACGGGCACCCCACGGATCGCCGGTCGTGTCACGCAGCTCTTCGCGCTTCAGGAAGCTGACGACGAGCTGGATCAGGAACGAACCGATGCCGAGCGCGATGAGGAAGGCGCCGAAGGCAGCGATGATGAACCAGATCTGCAGCGACGGATCTTCGAACTGGGACATGCGGCGGGTTACGCCCATCAGGCCGAGAACGTAGAGCGGCATGAAGGCGAAGTAGAAGCCGACCAGCCAGAACCAGAAGGACATCTTGCCCCAGAACGGATCGAGCTTGAAGCCGAAAGCCTTCGGGAACCAGTAGGTCACGCCGGCCATCAGACCGAACACCACGCCGCCGATGATGACGTTGTGGAAGTGGGCGATGAGGAACAGCGAGTTGTGCAGCACGAAGTCGGCCGGCGGGATAGCCAGCATGACGCCGGTCATGCCGCCGATGACGAAGGTCACCATGAAGCCGATCGTCCACAGCATCGGCACTTCGTAGCGAATACGACCGCGATACATCGTGAACAGCCAGTTGAACATCTTCGCCCCTGTCGGGATGGAAATGATCATCGTGGTGATGCCGAAGAACGAGTTGACGCTTGCGCCCGAACCCATGGTGAAGAAGTGGTGCAGCCAGACGAGGTACGACAGGATGGTGATGACGACGGTGGCGTAAACCATCGACGCGTAGCCAAACAGGCGCTTGCCGGTGAAGGTGGCGACGACTTCCGAGAAGATTCCGAAGGCAGGCAGCACGAGGATGTAAACTTCCGGGTGACCCCAGATCCAGATGAGGTTCACATACATCATCGGGTTGCCACCAAGGTCGTTGGTGAAGAAGTTCGTGCCGGCGTAGCGGTCGAGCGACAGCAGCGCGAGCGTTGCGGTCAGGATCGGGAAGGAGGCGACGATCAGCACGTTGGTGCAGAGCGAGGTCCAGGTGAAGACGGGCATCTTCATCATGGTCATACCCGGCGCGCGCATCTTAACGATCGTCGCGATCAGGTTGATACCCGACAACGTCGTTCCGATACCGGCGACCTGCAGGCCCCAGATGTAATAGTCGACACCGACGCCAGGGCTATATTCGACGCCCGAGAGCGGCGGATAGGCCAGCCAGCCGGTACGTGCGAACTCGCCGATGAACAGCGACATCATGATCAACACTGCGCCGGCCGTCGTCATCCAGAACGAGAAGTTGTTCAGGAACGGGAAGGAGACGTCGCGTGCGCCGATCTGAAGCGGAACCACGAGGTTCATCAGGCCGGTGACGAACGGCATGGCCATGAAGAAGATCATGATGACGCCGTGGGCCGTGAAGACCTGGTCGTAGTGGTGAGGCGGGAAAATGCCGGGATTGCCGTTGAAGGCCATCGCCTGCTGGGTACGCATCATGAGAGCGTCGGCAAAGCCGCGCAGCAGCATGACCAGGGCAAGAATGACATACATGATGCCGATCTTCTTGTGGTCGACGCTGGTGAACCACTCTTTCCAGAGATAGGTCCAGAGTTTGAAGTAGGTGATGAGACCGAGGACCGCGATCCCGCCGACCACGACCGCGCCGAACGTGGCGACGAGAATTGGCTCGTGATAGGGGATTGCCTCGATCGTCAACCGGCCGAAGATCAACTTCAGAAGGTCAGGATTGGAAAACATGGAGTAACCCGTTCATTGGTGTCTTTTAGACGCAAAGCGCCAGGTTGAATTATTTGGTCGCAGCAGGCGCGCTCGCGTCGGACGACGGCATGGTATGGCCGTCGTGCTGCATGGTCGAACCGGACATGGTCATGCCGGGCATGTTTTCCATGTTGTCGGCGCCATGGGCGGGGGCATCGCCTGCGGCAGCTGGCTCGGGAAGGTGGATGCCGTCGATCGGCTCACCGTCGAATTTCAGCTTGTCGCGGTTCTCATGGCTTTCCTTGCCGGCGCCGCCCATCATGTCGATGTGCATCATTTCGCTCATGCACATTTTGCCAGGGGTGGCGCACATGTTCAGGATCGCGGTGTAGAGATCCTTGTCGGCAGTGGCGAAGTAGCGAACCGGCTCGCGCTCGCTCGGACGTTCGAGCTTGAGATAGGCGTCGCGGTTCAGCGCGGTGCCCTGGTTCTTGACCTGAGCCACCCAGCTTTCGAAGCCCTGCTGGTTCATGCCGTGGAACTTGAAGCGCATGTGGGAGAAGCCAGCGCCGCTATAGTTCGCGGAGAAACCGTCGTACACGCCTTCCTTGTTGATGACGGCGTGCAGCTTGGTCTGCATACCGGGCATCGCGTAGATCTGGCCAGCGAGTGCGGGGATATAGAACGAGTTCATCACTGACGACGCGGTGATCTCGAAGTTGATCGGAACGTCGACCGGAGCCGCCAGTTCGTTGACGGTTGCGATGCCCAGTTCCGGGTAGAAGAACAGCCATTTCCAGTCGAGAGCGACGACCTGGACGGTCAGGGGCTTTACGTCGGCGGGAATCGTGCGCTCCGCGTCGATGCGGTCGAGCGGACGATACGGATCGAGCTTGTGCGTGGTGATCCAGGTGATCGCACCAAGCACGATGATGATCGCGAGCGGAGCGGACCAGATGACCACTTCGAGACGCGTGGAATGATGCCATTCCGGATCATACGTGGCGGAGGTGTTCGACTGGCGGTAGCGCCAGGCGAAAAACAGCGTCAGACAAATCACCGGGATGATGATCAACAGCATCAGCAGGACTGATACGATGATCAGGTCTCGCTGTTGCATGGCGATATCGCCGGAAGGGACATGACCACCAGGTTACATCCTGCGAGCATGAAAAACAGCGGCAGAATGACGAGATGGCGGGAAAACTTTGACAGCTTTTGCACGTCGTTATTGCTCTTTTTGTTTCGTCCGATCCGCGACTAAAGCACTATAACTTGTAGCAACATGAGGTGTTTGGTCGCAGCGCAGCAGAATTGCCGCAGTGCGGGATACGACGGAGCGCGTGCGATGTCAAAAACTTGAAGCGGCGAAAAGAGGCATTTTTTGCACGCCGCCGCATTCGTGCAACTATATATCCCAGAAAGGCCCTTCGACCACCGTTCAGGGTCTTATTTTAGCGCTCACGCGCACATTTCTTCACGCGGCGCTAATTTTCGAAGGCGGTCATAAACTATTTCTGCATTCCACCCTTGATAAGCACGACAGTTAGTTCAAAATCTTACCTGAGACGCTTTGCCGCAAGCGTCTTAACGAGGGAGGCGTTTTGAATATGGCTACTGTGACTAACTATGGTCCTTCGTCCACGTCCATGGAACGTGACGCGAGACAAATTCATGCTGATAAGCCGGTTTCGCCGGGCAGCATTGCAATCGGTGTCGTCATTGGACGCACATCCGAATTCTTTGATTTTTTCGTCTATGGGCTGGCCTCGGTGCTGGTCTTTCCGCAGCTTGTCTTTCCGTTCGCGCCGGACAGGTTGACAGCAACACTTTATTCCTTTGCGATCTTTTCGCTTGCATTCCTGGCACGTCCCGTCGGCTCGGTGGTCTTCATGACGATCGACCGCCTGTATGGCCGCGGCACCAAGCTCACCATCGCCCTTTTCCTGCTCGGAGGATCCACCGCATCCATTGCGTTCCTGCCGGGTTATAATGAGATCGGCGTCTGGTCGATTGCGCTTCTGGCGCTGTTCCGATTGGGGCAGGGTTTCGCGCTCGGGGGCGCATGGGACGGCCTGGCGTCGCTCTTGGCGCTGAACGCGCCAAAGAATCACCGCGGCTGGTACGCGATGATCCCGCAGCTCGGCGCGCCCATCGGCTTTGCGCTGGCAAGCCTGCTGTTCGGCTATTTCGTCGCCAATCTGTCGTCGGAGGACTTCCTCAGCTGGGGCTGGCGCTATCCGTTCTTCGTTGCTTTCGCCATCAACGTCGTCGCGCTCTTTGCGCGCCTTCGCCTGGTAATGACGAAGGAATTCGGCACGGCGCTGGAACAGCATGAGCTCGAAGCAGCACCCATTCGCGACGTCGTGCGCATCCATGGCCGTGACATCCTGATCGGCGCCTTCGTGCCGCTTGCAAGCTTCGCGATGTTCCACCTCGTCACCATCTTCCCGCTTGGCTGGATGAGTCTTTACGGCGATCAGCCGATCGGCGCCTTCATGCTGGTGCAGACGGTCGGCGCCATGGTGGGCATCTTGGCGATCATCGCGTCCGGCCTGATGGCTGACCGTATCGGCCGTCGCGGACAGCTTGCGGTGTGCGCAGTGCTGATCGCGATCTTCAGCTTCGTCGGTCCGATCATGCTGGGCTCGGGCTCGAATGGCCACGATGCCTTCGTGATCATCGGTTTCGGCGTTCTCGGCCTGTCTTTCGGCCAAGCCACGGGCTCGATCTCGTCGCGCTTCGGCCGGGGATATCGCTACACCGGCGCGGCGTTCACGTCCGACCTGGCCTGGCTCGTCGGCGCCGGCTTCGCGCCGCTCGTGGCACTGAGCCTGTCCAGCCGCTTCGGCCTGACCTTCGTTGGCTACTACCTGCTGTCGGGTGCCATCTGTACGCTGGCCGCCCTGGCCTTCAGCCGAGCGCTCGAGCAGCGTGACTGATTGATTGACGCAACAGAGAAAGCCCGCCTGAACTGACGTTCGGGCGGGCTTTTTGCGTTTCCGTATAGGCTGAAAGAGGTGGCCTAGTTCACCGGCTCCGGCTTCTTTGCAGCGCGGGCGGCGGTCAGTTCGGCGGTCGTGTGGTTCAGGCGGTCCGCGAGGACGCGCATGATCTCGACAGCCATCTCGGGAAAGTCGCTAAGCAGCTTCAGGAAATGCTCCTTGCTGATGGCAGCACCTCAAGCGCCGACGTGGCGCGAACGGTTGCGGTACGGGACACGTCGCAGAGGATGGCGATCTCGCCGACGATGGAATTGGGATCAACATCGGCGACCTTGATGTCGCCAGCGGGCGAGCGAACAAGAATGTCGGCTGTTCCCGAGAGCACCACATAGGCTGCGTCGCCCGGGTCGCCTTGTCGGAACAGATCCTGACCGGCGCTATATGTCATGCGGTCCGAGGTGAAGGCCAAAAGTTTGAGCTTGGCTGGTGCAATCCGTGAAAAGATCGGCCCGCGCCGCAGCATCTCGACTTCGTCTCTAAGCAGCATGAGCTTATTTTCTCCCTGCGCGCTCGTGGCGCGCTTGCTAGAATGACGTGCGTCCTTTTTGGCAGGACGTCACTTTTGTAGCCCCTGTAGAATATTACGATAACAGTTCCTTGAACATCCCGTTCTGTTCGGAAAGTTCCGGAAAATTGCCGGCCTCGACTAGGCTTCCGCGGTCGAAAAGCAGGATTCGATCGAAAAGCGCGGCCAGTCTAGCGTTCGACAGAACCCAGACGATCGCCGGCCGCTCGCCCTCGTGATGCAGCTCGTTGACGAGGTTGTTGGTGATCTGATCCTGCACGCGCTGGTCCAACGCCGACAGCGGCCGGTTGAGAATGATGTAGTCGGAACGCCTGAGCAGCGTTCGTGCCAGGTTCAGCTTCTGGCGCTGAACCATCGTCAACCGCTTGCCGCCAGAGCCGACGTCGAACTCCAGCCCGATCGACAGCACATCATCGAAGAGATCGAGCGTCTCGAAGAGGCCGACCATGATCGAGCGGATACTCTCGGACGCGTCGGCACGCTGGTAGGCGATACGACCGAACAGGACGTTGTCCATCAGGCTTGCCGACGAAATAAAATGCTCGGGGTCGTAGCGCTCGATGACGGCCGCCAGATCATCCGGAATATTCTCGTGGAACTGCTTGCGCGCGCTGACGATCTTGGCCGTCAGCTCGTCGGTCAGTAGACCGAAGCGGTGGCGGGGTTCGATATAGGCGAAGCTCAACCGGATGATGGCCGAGCGTTCTTCCGGTGTGGCGTCGTCGAACTTCCGGCTGCTGAGCTTCTGCAACAGCGCCTGATAGGTCGGAATGTCGTCCGCCGTCATGAAGGTCAGCTGTTGGAAGAACGGGTGGTCCGGCGGCAGGTCGTGGAAGAGTTCGACCGCGTTCTCGGCGATTTCCAGGCCCATGGCGTAGAGGTCGTTGCTCAGTCCCGTTTAGCGGAACAGCGTCTGGAAATAGGGATGCGCCGCCAGGCGCCTGTTGTTCATGATCGGCCGTTTCATCGAGCCGAAAAGCAGGTTCTCGCCGACGGTCGCCTGCGCGTTGTAGCTATCGAAGTCGAAGGGAACGACAATGTTGCCGAGTTCCGACTGCTGCATTTTCTCGCGCAGCGCGGCGCGCAGATCGACGATATGCTCTGCAAGCTTGGTGTGGACGTGCGTGTCGACCGTCGAGCGCAGCGCGAGGTCGAGAATGTCCTCGGTGATCAGCACGGCGTCGAGAGCCGGGCGCATGGCCGTCAGGATGTCGCCCGGGCCGGTGGCGCCGGCTGCGCGATAATCCACCCAGTCGCTGTTCGGATCGAGCGTCGGGTTGCCGGCCTTGATCGCTTCGGCGGCATGCCATTTCGCTTCCTGGGCCGTCTGCTCGTCGTATTCGGGATCCTTCAGCGGCGCGTGCTTCAGGCCATAAAGAAGGTTGTCGCGCAGCGTTCCCTGGAAGAAGTAGAGATCGGACGAGGCATAGGAAATCCGACGGCCCGAAACCGATTCCGGCAGTTCCAGCAGGTCCTTTCCGTCGATGGTGATACGGCCCGAGTTGGGCCAAACCACACGGCCGAGCGCCTCGGCGAAGGCTTCCGCGCCGCTCGAATTGGGGCCGACGACAGCGACCGTCTCGTTCGGCTTGATTTCGACGGAGACGTGATCGATGAGCTTGGCGCCGCTGTCGTCGCTGACGGCAAGGTTGGTAACGATGATGGGTGCCGCCAAAGCGGCGACATCTTCGATGGCAACCTTGTGGATGCTGTCGTCGATCAACGGCTCGACATTGAACTGCTCGTAGACCTGCTGGTACTTGACCTGCACGTCCTGGCGCATCTGGTCCCAGTCGATCAGCTCCTTCAGCGGCCCCGGCAGGTCCTTGTAGGCGCTGATGACAGCCACCAGCTGCCCGATATCGAGCCGGCCCTGAAGCGCCAGATAGCCGCCGATCGCGTAGAACAGGAACGGGGTGACCTGCGCCAGGAAGTTGTTCAGGAACTTGACCAGGAACTTCCACTGATAGAGATCGTAGCGGATCGAGAAGATGAGCCCGAGCCGCGCGGCGATGTCGGCGCGTTCGAGGTTCGATGTGTCGTTGCCGTGGATCGTGCCGATGCCATCGACGATCTCGCCGACGCGGCCGGACAGCTCGCGTGCTGTCAGCTGGCGCTGGCGACCGAGTTCCAGCAAGCGCTTGCGCATACGGGGAATGACGACGGCCTGAACACCGACGATCGCAGCGGCGATCATGCCTAGCCAGAAGTTCTGCACGATGATGAAGGCGAGCGCCGTCAGTGCCTGGCCGCCAAGTAGGGCAGGCGAAACGAAGGCGTCCCCGGTGAAGCCGCCCATGGGCTCCACTTCGTCCTTGATCATGGTGGCGATTTCAGCGGACTTCACGCGCTTGAAGTGATTGGGCGGGAAACGCAGAACACGGTCGATCAGCTGAAAGCGGATACGCCGCAGCATGCGCTCGCCGAGCCGGCCCTTGTAGGTGTTGATGTAGAACTTGAAGAGACCGTTGAGCACCACGAGCGCCAGGAAAACCAGGCTGAGCGCCATCAGCATCTGCTCGCGGCCGAGCTGGATGCCCTGAAAGATCTCCACCTTTCCGATCAGCGGAAACGTGTAGGACAGATGCATGAAGGTCTGCGTGGCGCCTTCACCCTCGAAGCCGGAGCCCTGAATAGGTCCGTTAACGATCTGCTTCGGCAGGTCGAACGACAGGAAGTAGGGCACCATAGAGAGCGCGACGACCGCCAGAATCCAAAGCTGCTGCAGCCGCGTGTTCGACCAGATGTAGCGCGCGAGGCTTTTTTCCATTGCTAACCGTCGATTGTCTGGAAAATTTGAGACATCAATCCTGCACGAGAGGGCGGTGGTACCGAGAACAGGATCATGCTACCGGATCGCTCAATAAAAACAACGCGAAGAGACGTGTATTGCTGGACGCCGATT
>Ga0170475_114224804_pt1 | contig 10185 bp, 9 predicted proteins | sample Soicark_Litter_5_FD_111474 | JGI IMG/M metagenome (GOLD analysis project Ga0170475, IMG submission 111474) | Avena fatua rhizosphere microbial communities from Hopland, California, USA. Combined Assembly of 48 SPs | reverse complement strand
TTAGACGGACGCGATGCCGTCCACACCACTGAGCATAGCTATACGTTTAACGGTCTCACTCCGGGCACACACGAAGTCGCTTTGCAGGTCCTGGCCGCCGATGGGATTCCTGCCTCAGGCACTCGCTCTCTAGTCAGTTTTGTTGTCGATCCCGAGACTGCAGCCAAGGTCGGCGGAACACAGGCAGCCAATCTACCGGAGCCACCGCTTCCATTGCCGCCCCCTGCGGATCTGCCCAACGTAAACAGCTCCCTCCCGCTGCTCTCAATCATCGGCTTCGGCATACTGGTTGGTGGCGTGATCTCCGCGTTGCGCACTCGGCCAGCTCACAAGTAAGTACTGGCCGTCACTCTGGATAACGCATCCAATGGTCTGGTATTTGTGGTCTCAGTGAGCGAGCTTCTCTGAAAATGGAAGTGATCGACCAAAGCCCAGCCAAAGACTCTGTCCTGTACGGGCGTGTTTATCAATTCTGGCGTAAATTCCTGCCGGCATTTCAGCGGCAGAAGCTCTCGGTCATCCTCATGGTGGCTGGAGCTGGTCTATTAACCTACGTGGGCCTGCAATACTGGGCGATGTATCACGAGCAGCGGGCGCTGCAGCGCGAGTGGCAGGAACAGCAAAAACCTTCCGCTGGAGTTGCGACAGGCGAGTCACTTTCTAAAGACGACGGCCTCACGCGCGTCTCGATTCCTAAGATCAATCTCGATGTCATTGTGGTAGAAGGGACTAATCACCGCGCCCTTCGTATTGGTCCGGGGCACCTCAAAAACACACCCATCCCTGGTGAACTTGGCAATTCGGTGATCTCCGCGCATCGCGATACGTTCTTCCGGCACATATATGAGCTGAACCGCGGAGATGAAATCGAGGTTCGCCGCAACGGGCGTACCTACACGTTCGAAGTGACAGGCAAGAAGATCGTGATGCCAAACGACCTCTCGGTTGTTAAAAACAGCTCTGACGCGCGGCTCACTCTGATCACGTGCTATCCCATCTATTACATCGGTCCCGCGCCGCAACGACTTGTCGTCGTTTCCAGGCTGGTGGGCGATGCGCAAAACCAGCAACAACGAGCTGAAGTTCCGCCGTCCTCTCGGCAGGGTTCCTGAAGCCTGATCACCCCCAGCTAGAATTGTGTCGTGCACAGTTCCGATGTAGTCATCGCCGGTGCTGGAATCATCGGTCTATCTCTCGCGGTGGAACTCAGACGCATTGGGGCGTCGGTTGCCCTCCTCGAACGTGGTGAGCCCGGACGTGAAGCTTCCAGCGCTGCCGCAGGAATGCTCGTGACCGGAGATCCGGACACGAATCCTTGTTTGAGACCCCTGATCGAAGCAAGTGCCCGGATGTATCCAGCATTCGTGGAAGATCTCCAACTGCGCTCGGGAATGACTGTGAATTTCGACAATCGTGGTGCGCTCTATGTCGCGAGTGACCATGAGAGTGTTCCCTTTCCAGCTTTAACATCCGCGGAAGTTCGGGAATTGGAACCTGCGCTAGCAGACTTTCCCCGTGTGCACCTTCTCGAAGAGAGCAGCGTGGACCCGCGCCTGCTCGTACAGGCTGCACTGGTGGCAGCCAAAAACATGGGCGTCGTTGTACACCATGAGGCTGCGGTGCAACAGATAAGGATCGGTAAGCAGCGGGATTTGGAAATCGAAAGTGCCGCAGGGCCGTACCAGACCGCCACGTTCGTAAATTGCACCGGCGCCTGGGCGCGGGAAATTGCCGGCAGTTCAGCGCCCTCGCGTCCCATTAAGGGACAAATGTTGGCGGTGATTCCGCACGGATGTGAGTTGCGCCATGTGGTCCGTTCGCGCGATGTTTACCTGGTCCCCAGACGAGATGGCCGCGTGCTTATCGGAGCAACTGTGGAGGAAGCTGGATTCGATAAACGAGTGAACCCCGATGTCATACAAAGGCTCCATCAGGCTGCGGCCAATCTTGTGCCAAGGATTGGGGAGGCGCGCATACTCGAAGCTTGGGCAGGGCTGCGGCCCGGCTCTCCCGATGGCCTGCCGATTCTCGGTCCTGGCCGGCTTCCCGGAAGTTACGTGGCAACAGGACACTTCCGGAACGGGATTCTATTGGCGCCTATTACTGCAACTGTAATGGCGGAATTGATACAGGGAAGAAAGCCTCAAGTCGACCTGGGACCGTTTGCTCCTTCGAGATTCGCCGACTCGAATGCTTTAGCCGGATAGAGCTAGGCAGCTTTGTCCCCCGAAACCGCCCCGGGAAAGAACTCGCGCAGCTGCGACGCGCTGGCATTTACGGTGAACAGGTCTTGTGCACTTCTGGCGATGCGCAGCTTATATCCTTGCTCTCCCGTCATCAGGTCAAAGTTGATGCCTTGTTCCAGCGAACGTCGTGAGACCTCGAACAGCAGGCTCACTCCAGGCGAGAATCGCGCCCATTTATGGTCGTAGTAGATGGTGTAGAAGCGCCGATAGTCGCCATCACGAAAGGTTACGAGCGCTGCGGCCAGAGTGCTCCCGTGCTCCAGACTGAAGACCTCACATCGCGTCCCTTCTTCACGGCACGCGGCAATCATGAATTCAACGCGCGCGGCATCATGAAACAGCTCGCCCTCAGCCGATTGCGCGGCACGGCGTGTGTATATCTGTCGAATGATCGGCGAATCTCCACTGTATTGGTGGATTGCCAATCCCATTCGCTCCAGCTTGCGTAATCGGCTGAAGGCGCGCGAGTGACCTTTCGCAAACTCTTCAGGAGAGATCGCGTTTCGCTGTAGCCGTGGGGCACGGCTGAAGAAGTGTTTAGGCATGCCCTTCCAGATCTCGGACTCTGCCCTACAAACGGCAGTGATCGATAACGGCATATCCAGCGATCCTAGTTGTTGCCATGCAGCGACTATGGGTGCACGATCGCCTCTCCCCAGGTAGTCGCGGTAGTCGAATAAGCGTTCACCGGCGAAGCTGATTGTGCGCGATTTGGTATCAATAACAGCGGGGAGAATTGCGGCGCCGTTTTCGTTCTCGGCAAAGACAAAATAAGGAGCTTCGCGGCTGGCGAATATCTGTGCCGCCAGCCGGTTCCAGCGAAAAGTCTGAAATAGGCTTAAATCTGGATGGAAAAGCGAATCCCACACGGCGCTCAGCGTTTCGATTTCTGCAGCGCTGCGCGCCACATTGAGCCGGAGCACGAGGATCCCCTATCAGTATTATCGTGAAGCGCGACTCTCAGCAGAGCCGTGGAGGTCAGCGCGTCTGGTTAGACGCGGGGTCTTCGTGCATGGATGTAAACCAGAGTAGCTGGATTTAAGTCCTCGTTGGTCCCTTCTGGCTCCTCCGGTTCTTCTCGCTTTTTTAGCAATAAACCACACGAGAGAGCCCCAGTGCGATGCTTTCTCCGCTGAGAAGTGGCGCAATGTGCACCATTAGAACCCGTGCAGCTAACGCCGGCGACTTACAGCTGCTAAAATACAAATTGAAATTGAAATTCATTTTCAACATTCTCCTTCATGCTGCAAGCTCTTATCGTCACTCTGCGGGAAGGCGTTGAGGCCGCCTTAATCGTCGGCATTACCCTTGCTTACCTCTACAAAATAAAGCAGGCTCACTTGCGTCGGGTGGTATACGCCGCTCTGGCTTCTGCTGTGGTCTGCAGTATCGGCGTGGCGATCTTCATCTCCCACACGCAGTTCAATCAGGACATCTTTGAAGGCGTCGTAATGCTCGTCGCAGCCTGTTTTGTAGTCACTATGATCTGGTTCATGGGGCGGGCGGCCAAGAAGCTCAAAGGAGACATTGAAGAGAAAGTCGGCGGCTTCGCCACCAGCGGCAGCAATCTTGGCCTCTTCCTATTCGTTTTCCTGATGGTGCTGCGAGAAGGAGTGGAGACCGTCCTCATACTCGCCGCCGTCCAGTTCAATTCGACGGAACTGTTGAGCTTTATGGGGACAGTGCTCGGGATTCTATTGGCAGTTGTATTCGGAGTGATGTTCGTTAAGGGCAGCGTTCGCATCAACCTGCAACGCTTCTTCCGCGTCACTACGGTAATTCTGATCTTTGTTGCGGCTCAGCTCCTCGTTTCCGGATTGCACGAGCTTTCTGAAAACCGGGTTCTCCCTTCGAGCCGTGAGGAGATGGCTCTGATTGGCCCAATCGTTCGCAATGATCTATTTTTCTTTGTCACCATCCTCGCACTGGCGGCGTTGATGATTCTGTTTGATCAACGGCGGCGACAGGACAATGCCTCTCCACCGGACGGAGGAACCGGTTCTCGAGCTCTGCAGCGGAAGACGCTATGGTCAGCTCGAAAGGAGCGTCTCTGGTCGACCGCTGTTTACAGCGCGTCATTCATCTTCATTGTGTTGGTTACGGCACAGTTCATTTACGCCAAGAGCACCACCGCCCTTTCACCGGCTCGCGAGTTGGCTTCAGTCGGCGGGCAAATCTCGATTCCCGTCAGTGAAGTCTCAGACGGCGAGTTGCATCGTTACTCGGCGACTCTGGGAGGCAAGGACGTGCGCTTTCTCGTTTTTAAGAAGCCCGACGGAAAAATCGTTACCGTGCTGGATGCATGCCAGATCTGCGGTCCAGTTGGTTTCTACAAGAACGGGAATCAGGTGATTTGCAAGAATTGCTCGTCGCCGATAAACACTCAGTCCATGGGTCAGTCCGGGGGATGCAATCCAATTCCACTCAAATCGTCGATCACTAGCGCGCTAATCACCATCCGCGAGGCGGATCTCTCGAGCGGTTCGTCAACTTCTGCGAAGTAGGCTCTCGTGTTTCTCCGACTCCTCTATCAATCGTTCCGGCGGCAACAGCGGCGCAAGCTGCTGGCGGGAATAGCCGTCACCTTGGGAGTCGCAGTAGCAACCGCCATGATCGCGGTTGGCGTCGACATTGGAGACAAAATCAATCGCGAACTACGCAGCTACGGTGCAAACATCGTCGTCTATTCCGACGACGCAGCACTCCGCGTCCGCGTCGGCGACCAAGAAGTGAAGCCGGCCGCTCCGGGAACTCACCTCAAAGAGTCGACCCTTCCCAGCATTAAAGGAATGTTTTGGGGCCACAACATTCTTGCGTTTGCGCCTTTTCTAGACGCACAGGCGCAGAGCCAATCAGGCCCGGTGTCCGTGCTTGGCACGTACTTCGATAAACATCTGCGCTTTGGAACCGAAGACTTTTCTACCGGAGTGGAGAAGCTCTATCCTTGGTGGAAAGTCCAGGGCAGATGGCCGACCGACGAAGGCGCCGACGTCTTAGTCGGCTCGCAATTGGCGTCCCGAGCTGGGAAACAGGTGGGCGACTCGATCGACCTCTCCGGATTATCCGTACGAATCAGTGGAATCTTGACCACTGGCGGTGCTGAGGATAATCAGATCATTGCGCCGCTTGCAGTGGCTCAGCGATTGGCCCACGCCCCGGATGCCGTGGACAGGATCTACGTAAGCGCCCTCACCAAGCCCGAAGACGCGTTTGCCCGCCGCGATCCTGAACGCATGACAGCCGCAGACCGCGATCGTTGGTACTGCTCGCCGTATGCGAACTCCGTCGCCTATCAGTTGAAGGAAGTCTTTCCCGGAGCACGCGCCGAGCAGATTCGCCAAGCGTCGCAGAACGAAGGCACCATCCTGTCGCACATCTCCGGAATGATGTTGCTGATCGCAATTGCTTCCCTGCTCGCGGCTGCGTTGGCAGTTTCTGCTGCGATGGCGACAACCATTCTGGAGCGACGCCAGGAGGTTGGGCTGATGAAATCGCTGGGTGCAACCGCGCCGGCAATTGCGTCGCTATTCGTGAGCGAGGCAGCTCTGCTTGCGCTCGGTGCAGGTATTCTCGGATTCCTGCTGGGCAACGCGATTGCGCAGCGCATTGGCCAGGCAGTATTCCATTCAAGCGTGGCCATCACTCCGGTGTTGCTGCCGATGGTCATCTTTCTTGCCTTGCTCGTCACTGTTGCGGGTAGCGTTGCGGCGATCCGCCAGGCTCTGAAGCTCGATCCCGTGCTCGTGCTGCGAGGTGACGTGTGAGCCTGCACGCCTCAATCTTCCTTCATGTGCTCAAGCGGGGACTGCTGGGACGCGGCAACCGTCCGCTGATCGCGTTTGTGGCATTAACGGTTGCATCGACGATGATCACGGCCATGCTGAGCCTCTACCAAGGCCTCGAAAGTAAGCTGAACCGGGATTTCCGCTCCTACGGCGCAAACATCACAGTCGCCGCTTCCGATGAACGCAGTTTACCCACTGACGCGATCAACCGCGCTCGCGCCGCTCTCGGCCCGGAGGCAGTCGTGGTTCCTTTCGCGTTCGCTGTAGCGCGAACAACTGGTGACGAAGCGATCGTTGTTGTCGGAACTGACCTCGATCAGGTTCGCCGACTCGATAGCTGGTGGTCTGTTTCCACTTGGCCAAGTCGGGATAACGAGGCTCTCATTGGAGCCCGCGCTGAGCGGCATCTGCGGGTTGAGAACCACAATTTCCAATTAGACTTCGCCGGACGGCAACTTTCCTTCCGGCAAGCAGGTGCCTTGAAAACTGGATCGGACGAGGAAACTCGGGTTTACATTCCGCTCAACACTTTTGAGCGTTGGACGGGAATCAAGCCGTCTTTATTGGAGATCTCCGCACCGGGCTCTCGTGAACGGATCACTGCCGCGGTCGCGCAGCTTGAATCGGTTTTTCCGGGCATGGACGTTCGGCCTGTGCGGCAATTGCTTCACACACAAGGCTCGGTGGTGAGTCGCATGCGCTCGGTGATGCTCGCATCCACTCTGCTGATCGCGTTAACCGTGGCGCTGTGCGTGTTTTCCACGCTTACATCTTCCATTTTGGAACGACGCCACGACTTCGCAGTCATGAAGGCGATCGGCTCTTCCCAGGCAACTGTGAACGCTCTGTTTGCCGGCGAGGCATTGACGATTGCTTTGTGCGCTGGCCTGGCCGGATACGTTCTTGGCTCTGCAATTGCGGCCTGGATCTCCCAAGCGAACTTCCATGCCATGGTGATGCCCCGATTGAGCGTGCTGCCGCTTGTGATCCTTGCCGATGTGGTTCTGGCTTTACTGGCAGCGATGCTTCCGCTGGCGCGCTTGCAACGAATCGAACCGGCAGGCATCCTTAAAGGGGAATAATGTCGATCGAGATCATCAACGTACGGAAGATTTATGCCGCGAGCCAGCGCGGACAAGCAGGCGAGATACGCGCGCTCGATGGCGTTTCTCTTTCCGTGCGTAAAGGCGAATGGCTCGCCATTATGGGACCATCCGGGTCGGGCAAGTCCTCCCTGGTAAATCTGATCGGATGTCTCGACCGTCCCACTTCAGGAGACATCTTCATTGACGGCAATGATCTTGGCGATCTGTCAGGATCTGACCTCAACCGATTTCGCGCAGAGAAAATCGGTTTCATCTTCCAGCAATTCCATCTCATTCCATACCTCACTGCGCTCGAGAACGTGATGCTGGCCCAGTACTTTCATTCCATGACGGACAAGCAGGAAGCGCTGGATGGGCTCGACCGTGTGGGACTCAAGCAGCGCGCCCATCATCTGCCGGCGCAACTCTCCGGTGGAGAGCAACAGAGGGTTTGTATTGCGCGGGCGTTGATCAATGATCCCAGCATCATTTTGGCGGATGAGCCCACGGGAAATCTTGACGCCAAGAATGAAGAAATCGTTCTGAAGCAATTGCGCGATCTCCATCAACAAGGCAGAACGATCGTGATGGTAACGCATGATCCTGTTGTCGCTCGATTGGCCGATCGTTCTGTGGAGCTCCATCACGGACAGGTCGCCCATCAGCAAATCTTCACTTTGTCGGACGAGATGCAGATTGACGAAGTACTCGAGGAGATATGGACGCTCCATGAGAACGGCGAGTTGGCGGAAGTGGGGCGCATGGAAGTCGACGGAGCGCTGCCGCTGTCGCTGGCCATTGATCGTATGGAACAGCTAGGCCTCGTGAACAAGCGAGCTCACGGCACCGCCGACCATACGCATAAAGATGTACTCAACCGTTGTCACGAGGCCATACATCCAGCAACGCACTCGGATAAACATGGTGAGTTCATCGTCGATTTCACTCCTTCAGGCCAGCAGCGCGCGGCGGATGTAATTCGTCGGCATCGCCTTGCGGAACGACTCTTCACGCAAACCTTGAAAGTGCAGAATGAGGATGAAATCGAGCAGCAGGCGTGCAAGTTCGAGCACATCCTTTCGCCAGAGGTGACGGAGAAGATCTGTTCATTCCTCGGACATCCCGCCACCTGCCCACACGGCAGTCCCATTCCAGCCGGTGAGTGCTGCGAGAAGGCGGGGCGTGCTCCTGATCCGCTCGTCGCCCACGGCCGCGCGCATTAATGACTTGGCACAATTCAAGTAGAGGGTGCATCAACAGCCGTACACACCGTCGGGCGCTTAGCGGCACACTTGACCCCGACCATAGATCAGGCGACCGGCAGCTTCACTGGCTTTCCGTTCATCGCTCGTCTGGCACAGGATGTGACCGTACTCATGTGCCATCACCCAGACCAGCCTCCGGGCACCGTTGGACCCCGTGAAGCGTTGGAGGTTCTCATCGATACGAGCGTCCTGGGATAACAGGTTCCGTTCAACATACGTCGTGCGTATGTCAAGACTGGAAAAAGCAGGCGTAGTGCGTTTTACGCCAAAACGATCGGCGGCCTCTTGCCATCGGGATTCAGGAACGATTACGAACCTCCATTCTGGTATTGAGGAGCTTAGGTTACTGAGCGCCAGACGCATAATCCCTCGCGACAGCTCGCAGTCGCCGCCCGTAAGCCCATCTCCACACAATATGACCGACTCGTTCCTTAAATTTTCCCGGTTAGGCGGCCTCTCCTGCGTGCGCGCGCTAGCAGTGAGCGTCGCGAGCGCAAAAATTGTTCCTAGGATTTTGACTAACTTCATGGCTTCCGCCACGTCCAAGTTCGGAAGCCAATCTGATGGAGTGCGCTTCGACACTCCATGTGCCGACGGTGTTCAATTCGGGAATTACGGATGTCCAGCTAAACAATTGCTGCACAGTCGATTACTGGGAGATATGTCCCGACGACTGTGGGGACCAAGAGTGCGAAGAAATGAGCTTTATGAGACGATTCCGTCGGGTCAGTTAGATTCGGTTGTGTCTCCAGAGCTACAACCCCCGAACCGCGAGCTCTTAGAAGGTGCAGAGCCGCATCTGCGCCGGTTCGGAATCTTCGATCTCAATCTACGTACACGTGAGCTGCGTAAAGCAGGTTTGCGGCTTCGCCTACAGGAACAGCCTTTTAGAGTGTTGGCCGTCCTGCTCGAGCGGCCTGGAGAGTTGATCTCCCGTGACGAGCTTAAGCGGCGGTTGTGGGGTGAGGCTGAGTTCGGGGACTTCGATCAAGCAATCAATGTCGCGGTAAAGAAGCTGCGGCGTACCCTTGGAGACGATGCGGACAGTCCGCGTTTCATAGAAACACTGCCTCGCCGCGGCTATCGCTTCATTGCTCCGGTTACCACGCCGGGGAATGGGACGGCGAACGTCAACGCGGCGACCGATGAGCCGAAGGGGATCGCAACCGCCGCGCACGCAACGCGTTTTCCCCGCCAATATGGTTTCGTTGTTCTTGCGGGTGCACTGGCTCTGATCGCGATCGTCGCCAGCGTGATCAGCCGTCCGCGACAGCACTCATTCGGCGTGACCTCTGTCGGCGAGTTTCGGCTTGTTCCACTCACTGGTGCACTCGGATTCGAATTGCAGCCGCAGTTCTCACCGGATGGAAAAGAGATTGCCTATGCGTGGGTGTCGGGCAAACAGGAGACCCCCGACATTTACGTCAAAATGCTCAAAGATGGCAGTCCAGTGCGCCTGATCCGTGCTCAGGATCGTGTGGGACACCTACTGCCGGCGTGGTCTCCCGATGGACACTACATCGCGTGTGTTCGTTTCGAAAGGCCGCCTGAGTTCCAGCCAGCAGGCAATGAGTCGCTCGCCGAGCAGATCAAGAAACGGATGGCTGCTCGCTTGGCCGCCAGTGTTTACATCGCGCCCGCAATTGGAGGAGAGGAGAAGAAGCTGTTCGATGTCGGCGAGATCAGCGACCTTCGCTGGTCGCCTGATGGCAAATGGTTTCTCACCTCGGAGCGGTCGACGGCTGGAGAGCCGTTTAGTCTCTATCGCGTCTCAGCTGACGGCGGGGGGCGTCACCGGCTGGCA
>Ga0170475_115421887_pt1 | contig 10186 bp, 3 predicted proteins | sample Soicark_Litter_5_FD_111474 | JGI IMG/M metagenome (GOLD analysis project Ga0170475, IMG submission 111474) | Avena fatua rhizosphere microbial communities from Hopland, California, USA. Combined Assembly of 48 SPs | reverse complement strand
GGATTGGCGGGGAGTGACGAGAGCGCAACAGGGAGTGACATGGCAGAGGGCAGTGCCAGCATCCTCACTGAGGCGTCGCGGCCGGACGGGCGAGTCCGACTCCGGGGCATCACGTCTGACCGTGCTGCGGGACGGGTGACGGACGGTGACCAGCGGGTGCCGGGCACAGCGGGCGACCTCGCCGGGATGCTCAGGGACGTGGCTCGGCTGCACCGGGTCCCCGGTGCCCAACTCGCCGTCCACCAACACGGCGATACCGTCACCGCCGAGTTCGGTGAGCTGGAGCACGGAGCCGGACGCGCGGTCAGCCCAGAGACCGCGTTCCCCGTCGGGTCGATCAGCAAGGTCTTCACCGCGACATTGGCGATGATCTTGGTGGCCGACGGGGATCTGGAGCTTGACGTGCCGTTGCACTAGTGTCTGCCCGAGCTCGGTGATCTTGGCCGCGAGATCACCCTTCGTCACGTGCTGAGCCACACGAGCGGTCTTGCCTCCGGCCCGGCCTCCGAGGACGTGTCCAGGGTCTCGCTGCGGCGCTACGTGGTTGGTCAATGCCACCGTCGCAACCTCGTACTCCCGCCCGGCACCGGGTTCTCCTACTCGAACGTCGGGTACGCGGTGGCCGGTCTGGTGATCGAAGCGGTCACCGGCATGAGCTGGTACCAGGCCCTCGAGTCGATCGTCCTGCGGCCACTGGGCGTGGACCCCGTGACCATCGGACCCGACGCGCCCCGATCCGCGCGGCGTTCCCTCGCGAGCGGGCACTCGGTCAACCCCGAGCTGGGCAGGATCCGCGCCGTGCGGCAGTCGTTGGCGCCCGGGGAGGCGCCGGCGGGTGCGCTGGCTGTCAGCGCCCTCGACCTCGTGGCCCTCGCGCGATGCCACATCGGGACCGGCCTGCCCCAGCTGCTTCCGCCGGCGCAGGCCGCGCTGATGCGCCGGGCCGTGCCGGGTGCGGAGCCCTTCGGACTGGCCGACGGTTGGGGCCTCGGACTCGCCGTGTTCCGGGCGAGCGGAACCGACTGGGTCGGCCATGACGGGAACGCGGACGGCACGTCCTGCCACCTCCGGATCGATCCGGTGGGCGGCCGGGTGATCGCTCTGACCACCAATGCGAACGTCGGGGCCTGGCTCTGGCAGGAGCTGGCCACGGAACTCGGGGCTCCGGCCCTCTCCGCGGGAGCCGCGTCGATTCCGGCGTGCTCGGACCAGCCATCCGCCTCCCGACCGAGCTGCGAGGGCGTCTACGTCAACGGTGATGACGAGTACGTCATCACGGCCGGTCAGGACGGAGACCGGTACCTGATCGTGGACGGCGACCCACCCGCACGGTTGAGCTTCGTCGACGGCGCGACGTTCTCGCTGCGGGATCCGGCATCGAACCAGCAGGTGCCCGGCGGGCGGCTCGTTCGCAACGCCACCACCGGTGAGATTGACGGTCTGCAGATCGGCGGCCGCTTCGCCTATCGATCTCTCGCCGTCCAGGCCAACGTCGCCTGACACCACATCGAGGGCCGGCACCGGTGGCCTCCGGTGTCGCTCCGTCCCGTACGCCCTGTCGATCCCGCGCGCCCGAAAGGTCCGAGGCTCATCGTGCCTGACCACGCTCTCGCCGCTCGAGGCACCGAGCTCACCGCGTCCACGACCCGTGAGCTGCCCGTCGACCTCCCCGGCCCGGTCGCCGCGGGCGCCGAGGTCCACCAGGTCGACCTCCGCGCCGGCGAGACGGTGCGACTGATCGGATTGGTCGACCAGCACGATGCGACCCTGACCGACCTGGCGGTGGCCGCGGTGCTGGTCGTCCTCAGCCGGTACACCGGCACCGAGGACGTCGCGCTGGCGACCCCACGCGAACCGCCCCAACAGCCGCCGATCCTGGTTCCCGTCCGGTGCCGAGTGGAGGACGGGTCGACCTTCGTGGGCTTTCTGGGCCGGGTGCGCGAGGCCATGCGCAGGGCCCCGGCGCATCCGGACCCCACTGCCGAGGCTGCCGCCGAGGAGGCGGAGGCGGGGCCGATCGCCGGTCGCACCATCGTGGCCGGCCCGACCACGACCGTCCCCGACTCTGCGGGGGTCACGGTGCGGCTCGTCGAGCGCGACGAGGGCCTGGTCGGCGTCGTCGAGCGCCACGGCCCCGTCGACGCCACCGCCGGGGAGCGACTGAGCGGACACCTGGCCAGCGTGCTGAGCGCGGTGGCCGCCGATCCCCACCTCCGGCTGGGTGAGATCGACATCCTGACGGGCGCCTAGCGCGCCCGCCTGCTGGTCGAGTGGAACGCCACCGAACGCTCCGCGGTGGGGGCCACCCTGCCGATGTTGTTCGAGGCGCAGGCACGGCGCACGCCTGACGCGCCTTCGTTGTGGTGCCAGGGCCGGCCGTCGAGCTACGCCGAACTCGAGGCACGGGCCAATCGCCTGGCCCATCTGCTGATCGCGCGGGGTGCGGGACCCGAACGGATCGTCGCGCTCGCCCTGCCCCGCTCGGTCGACATCGTCGTCGCCCAGCTCGCAGTGGCCAAGGCCGGTGCCGCCTTTCTGCCGGTGGATCCTGCGTACCCGGCCCAGCGGATCGACTTCATGCTGGCCGATGCGGACCCGGTGCTGGTGCTGACCCGGCGCGACATCGCGCCGGAGCCCGCCACCCTCGGGCTCATTCCGGTCCTGGTCCTCGACGACCCGACCGTCGTGTCTGCGCTCGACGAGATGCCGGACCGGGCGCCGAGCGACGCGGACCGGCGCTCGCCGCTGCGGTTGGAACACCCGGCGTACGTCATCTACACCTCCGGCTCCACCGGGCGGCCGAAGGGGGTTGTGGTCAGCCACGCGGGGCTGGCGAGCTTCTCGGCGGCGGAAGTCGAGCGGTACGCGGTCCGGCCCGGGGACCGGATCCTCCAATTCTCCTCCCCGAGCTTCGACGCCTCCGTCCTCGAGCTGTGCATGTCGCTCCTGGCTGGTGCCGCGCTGGTCGTGCCCCCTCCGGGCCCGCAGCTCGGCGAGCAACTGGCCGAGGTGCTCGCCGAGGGCCGGGTCAGCCACGCCCTGATCCCGCCGGTCGCGCTGGACACCGTGCCGGAGCAGGCCGCCGAGCGGGGCCTGCCGGAGTTCCGGACCGTGATCGTCGGGGGCGACGCGTGCACCGCGGAGCTGGTCGAGCGGTGGGCGCCGGGCCGTCGCATGATCAACTCCTATGGCCCGACCGAGGCCACCGTGGTCTCGACGTGGACGCAGCCACTTGCGCCCGGTGGGACGCCACCGATCGGCCGGCCCATCTGGAACACGCAGGTCTACGTCCTCGACCGCGCCCTGCGACCGGTTCCGGTCGGCGTCCCCGGCGAGCTGTACGTCTCCGGGGTCGGGCTCGCACGCGGTTACCTGGGTCGGCCCGGTCTCACCGCGCAGCGGTTCGTGGCCAACCCGTTCGGCGGGCCGGGCGCCCGGATGTACCGCACCGGCGACATCGTGCGGTGGACCGTGACCGGCGAGCTGGAGTTCGCCGGCCGGGCCGACGACCAGGTCAAGATCCGTGGTTTCCGCATCGAGCCGGGCGAGGTCGAAACGCGGCTCCGCCGCCACCCCGACGTCGGCCACGCGGTGGTGGTCGCCCGGGAGGACCGGCCCGGCGTGAAGCGCCTGGTCGCCTACGTCGTGCCCGCCGGTGGGACAGCACCCGACCCGGGCGACCTGCGCTCCCTGCTCGCGGCGGCGTTGCCGGACTACATGGTGCCCTCGGCGTTCGTCACCCTGGACGCGCTGCCGATGAGCCCCAACGGAAAGCTCGACAAGGGTGCGCTGCCCGCGCCCACCGGGCCCGCGGTCAGCGCCGGCTACGTGGCGCCCCGCACGGAGACCGAGCGGGCGCTCGCGGAGATCTGGGCGGACGTCCTCGCCGTCGACCACGTGGGGGTCGAGGACAACTTCTTCGCGCTCGGGGGGGACTCGGTCCTCGCCCTCCGCGCCCTCGCCCGGATCCGCGCGACCTTCAGGGCCGACCTCTCGGCTCGCACCATCTTCGACACCCCGACCGTCGCGCGCCTCGCCGAGCTCGTGTCGGCATCTCGTCCCACCGATCCGGTCGAACCGATCCGCCCGGTACCGCGCGGCGGGCCGATCCCGTTGTCGCCCGCGCAGCAGCGCCTATGGTTCCTCGACGACCTCGCCCCCGGCGCGACCGAGTACAACACCGGGGTCGGGCTGCGGCTCTGCGGCCCGGTGGACCACGCGGCGATCCGGGCGGCGCTCGAGACCCTGGTCGCTCGGCACGAGTCGCTGCGAACGACGTTCGCGACCGTGGACGGGCACGGGATGCAGGTGATCGCGGACCAGGGGGAGATCCCCCTGCGTGTGATCGACTTGGGCACGCTCGACATGAGCGGCGGGGACGCCCCTGACACCGACGCCGCGACCGAGCACGCGCTGGCGCGAGAGCTCGACCGCCCGTTCGACCTGCGGCGGGGCCCGCTGACCCGGGCGACGTTGGTGCGCCGCGCCGACCACGACCATGTGCTGCTCATCAGCCAGCATCACATCGTCACCGATGGCGCCTCCATCGCCGTCCTCGTCGAGGAGTTCGCCGAGCTCTACGACGCAGCCGTCCGCCACGTCCCCGCCGAACTGCCGAAGCTCCCGATCCAGTACGCGGATTTCGGCCTCTGGCACCGTGACCGGCTGGCCGGTCCGGGCTTCAGCGAACACCTGGACTACTGGAAGCGCCAACTCGCGGACCTCGAGGTTCTCGAGTTGCCGACCGACCGGCCGCGGCCGAGCGTGCGCACGACGTCCGGTGCGGTGCATCGCCACGAGCTGTCGGCCGACCTGGTCGACGCCCTCACCCTGGTCGGACGCCGCCGGGACGCCACCCTCTTCATGGTTCTGGTCGCCGCCGTGCAGCTGTTGCTGTCCCGGTACACCCACCAGCGGGACGTCGCGATCGGTACCGCGACCTCCGGGCGCGATCGGACCGAGCTGGAGAACCTGGTCGGCTTCTTCGTCAACCCCCTCGTGCTCCGGTCGTACGTCGACCGCGAGCGGACCTTTGACGAGTTCCTCGTCGAGGTCCGTGACACCGTGCTGGAGGCGTTCGCACACGACGACGTGCCGTTCGACCGGCTGGTCGACGAGCTCGCGCCCGAACGCGACCCGAGCCGCACCCCACTGGTGCAGGCGATGATCGTCCTACAGAACGCGACGGTACGCGCCCGGGAGGCCGGGGGGCTGCGGATCAGCGATCATGATCTGCCGCGCACCTCGGCCCGGTTCGACCTCGTCTTCGAGTTCCTGCCCCGGGACGGCTCGGTCGCGCTGGCGATCGAGTACAACACCGACCTGTTCGATCCCGGCACCATCGAACGGATCGCCGAACAGCTCCACACGCTGGCAAGGGCCATCGTGACCGATCCCGGCCAGCCGCTGGCCGAGATCGCGGTCCTGAGCCAGGCGGAACGTCATCGGCTGCTGGTGGAATGGAACGACACCCGGCAGCCCGTGCCACCGGTGGCGCTCCCCGAACTCTTCGAGGCCCAGGCGGCGCGGACCTCGGACTCGACCGCGGTCGTCGCCGATGGCGCCGAGCTGTCATACCGCGAGCTGAACGAGCGGGCGAACCGGCTGGCCCGCCTGCTGATCCGGCGGGGTGCGGGACCGGAGCGGTTCGTGGCGCTAGCTCTGCCCCGGTCCGCGGAGATGATCGTCGCGCTGCTGGCCGTGCTCAAGGCCGGCGCCGCGTACCTGCCAGTGGATCCCACCCACCCGGCCGAGCGGATCGCGTTCATGTTCCGGGACGCAGCCCCGCAGCTGCTGGTGACCTCGTCAGACGTGGCGGACCGCCTCCCGCACGAGGGCGTGACCCGCGTGGTCCTCGGCGGTTCCGAGACCGTGGCGGAGCTCGCCGGCCTTCCCGAGAGCAATGTGGGCGACGCCGACCGGATCTGCTCGTTGCTCCCGGCCCATCCCGCTTATGTCATCTACACCTCGGGCTCGACGGGGCGACCCAAGGGAGTCGTCGTCGCGCACGAGAGCGTGGTCGACCTCGCGGTGTGGGCAGACTCGGACTTCGGTACCTCGGGGCTGTCCCACGTGGTGGCCTCGACCTCGTTGACCTTCGACGTCTCGGTCTTCGAGATCCTGTGCCCGCTGCTTGTCGGCGGCACCATCGAGGTCGCGCGGGACGTGCTCGCCCTGGCCGAGGGTCAGGGCGTACGGGGCGACGTGAGCCTCATCAGTGCGGTTCCCTCGGCGTTCTCGCAGGTCCTTGGGCAGGGGACGATGGCGGTCACGCCGGACACCGTGGTGCTGGCCGGCGAGGGGCTGTCGGCCCGAGCGATGCACGAGGTCCGAGAAGCCTTGCCCGAAAGCCGGGTCGCGAACATCTACGGGCCCACCGAGGCGACGGTGTACGCCACCGCATGGTACTCGGACGGAGGCGACCAGGAGCAGGCGCCGCCGATCGGCCGACCGATCACGAACGTCCGGTGCTACGTGCTCGACGACCGGCTCCAGCTGGTCCCGACCGGTGCTCCGGGCGAGCTGTACATCGGAGGACACGGGCTGGCGAGGGGCTACCTCAACCGGCCCGGGCTGACGGCCGAACGGTTCGTCGCCGACCCGTTCGGCGTACCGGGATCGCGGATGTACCGCACCGGCGATGTCGTCCGCCGGAACGCCGAGGGCGACCTCGAGTACCAGGGCCGGACGGACCACCAGGTGAAGATCCGGGGGTTCCGGATCGAGCTCGGCGAGGTCGAAGCCGCGATGCTGCGACACGAGGACGTCGCCGATGCCGTGGCCGTCGTCCGGGAAGAGGCCTCGGGCCACAAGCGCCTGGTTGCCTACCTGGTTCCCGCCCCGGGAAGGACCACGAGTGCCGCCGCGGTACGCAGGCTCGTCGACGACGTGCTTCCGGACCACATGGTGCCCTCCGCGTTCGTCGTCCTCGACGAGCTGCCGCCAACCCCCACGGGAAGCTGGATCGGCAGGCCCTGCCCGCGCCGGACTGGGGAGCCGGTGCTCGTGCCGGCTACGTGGCGCCCCGCACCGACATCGAGCGCACGCTGGCCGACATCTGGGCCGACGTGCTGGGGGTGCCGCGGGTCGGCGTCACGGACAACTTCTTCGAGCTCGGCGGCGACTCCATCCTCAGCATCCAGGTCGTCTCGCGGGCCCGTCAGGCCGGTCTGCGCCTGGTCTCGCAGGACGTCTTCCTGCACCAGACCATCGCGTCGTTGGCCCTGCACGTCACCAACACTGCCGACGTCGTCGCGGAGGTCGGGGACCACGGTCCGGTGACCGGCCCCGTGCCACTCCTGCCGATCCAGCGCTGGCACTTCGCCACACAGACCGTCCGCCCCGAGCACTGCAACCAGGCGATGACCCTCGAGCTCGCCGAGGGTGTCGACGTCTCGGCGCTCCGCGGCGCGTTCGCGGCGGTCCTCGAGCACCACGACGCCCTCCGGGCGCGATTCGAGCAGGTCGAGGGCGACTGGACGCAGGTCGTCGAACCGGTGACGGCCGTCGACGAGCTCACGCGCCACGACCTGTCCGAGACGGACGCCGAGGAGCGGTGGGCGGTGATGGAGCGGATCGCCCGTGAGCTGCACGCGGGCTTCCGTCTCGACCGGGCCCCCTTGGTGCGGGCAGCACTGTTCGATCTCGGTGCCGGGGCACGACCGCTGCTGCTCGTGGTCCTCCACCACCTGGTGGTCGACGGGGTGTCATGGCGGCTCCTGCTCGACGATCTCCACACCGCTTACCGGCAACTTGCGGACGGCACGCCCGCCCGGCTCGGGCCCAAGACCACGTCGTTGCGTGCCTGGGCGCAGCGGTTGACCGAGCACGTCCTGGCCGGCGGCTTCGACGACGAGGTCGAGCACTGGACACGCGTCGTCGCGGACGGGGATCCGACGCTCCCGACCGACACCGTCGGGAGCAACACGGTCGCCTCGACCCGGTCGGTCACCGTGCGGATGGGCGTCGACGAGACCCGCGCTCTCCTGCAGGACGTGCCGCCGGTGTACCGCACCCAGGTCAACGACGTCCTGCTCAGCGCGCTCAGCCGAACCCTCACCCGGTGGAGTGGGCGTGACCGCGTGCTCGTCGACCTGGAGGGCCACGGTCGCGAGGAGTTCCTCGACGGCGTCGACCTCTCCCGCACCGTGGGCTGGTTCACCTCGATCTTCCCCGTGGCGCTGGAGCGCCCTGCCGACGGGGACTGGGGTACCACGCTGAAGTCCGTCAAGGAGCAGCTGCGCGCCATACCCCGGCGCGGACTCGGATACGGCGCCCTGCGCTACGTGTCGGCGGCGACCGGGCTGATCGACGACATCCGGCCTGACGTCAGCTTCAACTACCTCGGCCAGTTCGACTTGCCCGCCGCCGGGGAGGGCCTCTACCACGCCGTGGCCCGCGAGCTGGAGCTCGACGTCAGTCCGGAGGCCGACCGCGCGCACGTCCTGGACGTCGTCGGCAAGGTCGAGAGGGAATGCCTGGAGTTCACCTTCTTCTACTCCGCGAATCTGCACCGCGACGACACCGTCCGCGAGCTCGCCGACGCGATGCGCGCCACCCTGCGCCAGATCATCACGCACTGCGCGAGGCCAGAGGCGGGCGGTCGTACACCCTCCGACTTCCCGCTCGCGCGCCTCGACCAGGCCGATGTGGATCGCCTGGCTGGTGACGGACGCGCCGTCGAGGACATCTACCCCCTGACGCCGACGCAGGCCGGCATGGTGTTCCACCGGCTCTCCCAGGACGAGCAGGACGTCTACTTCCAGCAGCTGACCTTCGTGGTGGACGGCGTTCCCGACGCGCGCGTCCTTGCTCGCGCCTGGCAGCTCGTCGTCGACCGGACACCGGTCCTGCGCAGCCGCGTGGTGTGGGATCGCACGACCGAGTGGCTGCAGGTCGTGGAGCGGGACGTCACCGTCCCGGTCCGCTACCTCGACTGGACACGACTGTCCGGACCCCGACGCGACGAGGAACTGAGCCGGTTGCTGGCCCGCGACCGAGCCGAGGGCCTGGACCTGAGCCGGGCACCGCTCATGCGCCTCGTGCTGGCGCGGCTCTCGGACACCGAGGTCCAGCTGGTGTGGACCTTCGACCACGTGCTCCTCGACGGGTGGAGCGTCTTCGGTGTCCTCTCGGACGTCTTCACCGCTCACACACAGTTGCGGGCGGCCGGGCCGGACGCCGACGGAACCGAACCGGCCCTGCCGATCCGGGGCCGGTTCTCCGAGTACGTGCGGTGGCTGGGGGAGCGGGACCGTCGCGAGGCCGACGAGCACTGGCGTCGAGAACTGTCGAACCTCTCCGAGCCCACCCCCCTGCCCTACGACCGCCAGCCCCTCGAGCTCCACCGGTCCCAGTCCGGGCAGAACGTGCGGTTCGAGCTCTCCGACGAGCACACCGGCCGCTTGCGTGAAGTCGCCCAGCGAAACGGACTGACCGTGAACACCCTCGTCCACGGTGCCTGGGCCCTGCTGCTGTCGCGGTACAGCGGCCACTCCGAGGTCGTCTTCGGGACCACCGTCGCCGGCCGCCCGGCCGAGCTGCCCGGCGTCGAGTCGATCATCGGGAACTTCATCGCGACCCAGCCCACCCGCGTCGCACTCAACGACGAGCAGGGCCTGGTGCCGTGGCTGTCGGAGATGCAGGCGCGACAGACCGAGTCTCGACGGTTCGACTACGTCCCGCTGGCCGAGCTCCACGCATACACCGACCTGCCGCGCGGAACGAACCTGTTCGACAGCATCGTGGTGTTCGAGAACTACCCGATCGACCACGAGGTCGCGGCCGCGAACGGGCTGCGGATACGCGGCCTCCGGGCGGTCGAGACGACGAACTACGCGCTCAGCGTCGTCGTCACCACCCGGCCCCGGCTGTCCTTCCTGCTCGGGTACGACCCGGCGCTGTTCGACGTCGACACCGTCCAGCGGATGGCCGGGCACCTCGAGATGCTCCTCGACGAGATCGCGGCGGACGCGGACCGACCGCTGGGGCAGCTGCCGTTGCTGTCCGCGGACGAGCTGCTGCGGGTGACGGTGGAGTGGAACGCCACGGCGCGGCCGGTGCCGTGGGGCGTGGTACCCGAGTGGTTCGCCGCGCAGGCGGCGCGCACGCCGAACGCCGTGGCGGTGGTCGACCGGGAGACGGCGCTGTCGTACGCCGAGCTCGCCGCGCGGGCGAACCGGCTCGC
>Ga0170475_102803834_pt1 | contig 10190 bp, 10 predicted proteins | sample Soicark_Litter_5_FD_111474 | JGI IMG/M metagenome (GOLD analysis project Ga0170475, IMG submission 111474) | Avena fatua rhizosphere microbial communities from Hopland, California, USA. Combined Assembly of 48 SPs | reverse complement strand
TCCACCAGCATGGCGGCCTGCATGTAGGTGGAAGGCCGGAGACGAAAACAGTACCGGTTGCCTTTTTCCCACACCAGCGCGTCGGACAGCGGCTCGCCCGCAACATACAGGTGCTTGCGTTGCCGTGCGAAATCGGAGAGGGCAAGGCCGACATTGGACAGGTAGCCGCCGGCCAGAAGATCGACCTTTTGTTCGTCCAACAATTCGCCCGCCAGCCGAATCGCGTCCTGTGGCTTGCCGGCGTCGTCACGGCTGATGACCTCCAGCTTACGGCCCAGTACGCCGCCACGCGCGTTGATTTCCTCGGTCGCGAGTTGCCAACCGTTTCGGTAGGGGAGGGTGAAGGACGGAATCGCGGAGTACGAGTTGATCTCGCCAATGCGTATCGCCGCCGGTTGCGCGCGCACCAGGGCTGGCATGGCCATTGCTGCGGTCGTTCCCAATACGGTTCGGCGGGTAAGCATGATGTGTTCCTGGCTTCGGGCTGGGGCGCCGTGCTTATGGGGACGGGCCGTTTCGTGCAAGTCGCCACGTTCCTTACCGGCAAGGCGTCTACGCCATCGCCTCGCGCACTTCCTCCTCGATTGCATCCAGCAATCGCGATACGAAAAACCGTGGCACATCGTTTGTGATGAAGACGATGCGAGTTGTCTCGTCGGCGCTCGGCCAACGATCCAGGAACTCAGGAGGGCTGATGACGTGGCGAACGCCGTGGATCACCGCTGGCTGCCCGGGCATTTCCTCGAGGGCAACCAAGCCTTTCAGGCGCAGCAGGCGCGGTCCGCAATGTTCTACGATTCCTTGCAACAGCATTGTCAGGGCCAGGGCTGGAAGCGGCCGATCACGGACCAGGGTAAAGGTATCTATGTTGCTGTGGCCGCCGTGCCGCGGAGCAGCCGATAGACGCTGGGCCAACGCCGCGATGGAGCTGTCGCCGAATAGCATTGAGGGGCCGGATTCAATCGTCGTCATCCGAGGCACACCCGGATTAAGTCCATCCAGTGCAGCCAGCAGCCGAACGGATGGCGCGCGCAGGTCGGTCTTGCTGATCAGCAGCCTGTCTGCCAGGGCAACTTGGCTGCGTGCCTCAGCGTGCTGGTCCAAGGTTTCCTCGCCATTCACCGTATCGACCAATGTCACCACAATTGGGCTCCGATGCGTATCCAGGACATCGCGATCGGTCATCATGACTTGCAGCATCGGTGCCGGATCGGCGAGGCCGGAGGTTTCGATCAGCACCCTGTCATAGGCGGCACGACGTTCGAACAGGGTCATCAACGTCCGGGCGAGGTCGGTCTGCACAGCGCAGCACAGGCAACCGGTGTTTAACGTCAGCACCGAATCATCGCTACCCGCGATCAACTCGTGGTCCAGTCCGATTTCGCCGAACTCATTCACAATGACGGCTGTTCGCCGGTACGCCGGATCACGCAGAATGCGGCTGATCAGGGTCGTCTTGCCACTTCCCAGGAACCCGGTGACAACCGAGAGCGGTATCAACTGTTCGACACCGCCACTGCGGGTGGGGTCAACCCAAGGGACCGGGCGGTTTCGCAAATCGCCGCCCAGGTTTCGACCTGGAGAGGAATGCCGGCTCGCAGTCTCTCCTGTCGGGTGCGGTTTTCAGGCTCGCCAGGGATCAGCACTTCGCCTCCGGCTTCGGCAGGTCGTGATGCCTTTATATAGTGTGCATACTGATGCACGGCGTCGGAGAAACCTTCGGTGCCGAAATTGCCGGGAGAGATATAAATTGAAGGCATCCCATTGGCGATCCGACCGCGTTTGCCGCCGGGAATCGGCCCGGATGTGCCACCGCCGGTTAGACAGCCGGCCAGAAGTTCGCATATAAAAGCCAGTCCAGAACCCTTATGCTCGCCAAACGGGCGCAACGCCCCTTCGCCATTCGCGGAGTTCCGCACATGGGTGCCTTCGATGGAGCCATATAGAGTCCGAGGATCAGAAGAAAGTTGGCCCGACGGTTCGATCAGCGCCCCATGCGGAACGGGCTTCCCCCCGTTCGATGCGACCAGAACCTTGCCCTCCGCGACCAGCGAAGTCGCAAAATCCAAAATGATCGGGCCTCTGTTTGTGGGAACGCCGATGCAGATGGGATTGGTGGAAAACCGTCGATCGACGCCGCCATACGGCGCCACGAGCTCGCCTGCCTGAACATTGACAAAGTGGATCGAAATGAATCCGGCTTCCGCTGCCCGCTCACTCCAGTCGCCGATACGCCCGAGGTGGCCGGAGTTGCGCAGGCCGATCGCTGCCATACCGGCCTGCTTCACTTTCGTGATGCCAAAATCAATGGCCAGCGGGCCAATCGTCTGGCCGAAGCCGTAGTTTCCATTGAGCACTGCTTGCGTGGGCGTGTCATGTACAACTGTCAGCGTCTGTCCGGCACGAACCTTTCCTTCCTGCAACCAGATAATGTAGCGCGGCGTCCGGATAACTCCATGGCTGTCATGGCCGGTCAGATTGGCTGACAGCAAATGGCGCGCAATCTGCTCGGCCTCCGACGGTTTGCAACCGGCAGCGGTAAAAATGCCGGTGACAAAGCCGCCCAGGATATCGATTGGGACGGTGATGGTCTCATAGGCCACGGACGCTGCCCTGGCCTTACACCACCTTCCCGGTATCCGGGTGCATCAGATGCATCTGATTAAGGTCCGCGGTCAGTGGCAGGATTTCATTCGGTTCAGCATGCGTCGCCGGGTCGACCCGAGCACATACCGGCGCACCGTCAATGAAAAAGTGTACCATTGTCTCCATGCCCATCGGCTCGACAACGTCCACCGGCAGATCGACGCGTGTCCAGCCGGGCTTGCCCTGCTCATGGTATTCGAACAAATGCTCCGGCCGAAGGCCAAGAATCATGTTCTTATCTTTGTATTTTCCGTAACGTTCAACTCGGCCCGGAGGGACTGGCAACGTAATGGAGTCCGTCACTCGGATGGCAAGGCCGCCATTTGGTCCATCCTGCACGCGACACGGCAGAAAATTCATAGCAGGCGAACCGATAAACCCGGCGACGAAGCGCGTGGCCGGATGATGATAAAGTTCCTGCGGCGCCCCAACCTGTTCAATGTTGCCCCCGTTCATGACGACAACCCGATCGGCCAAGGTCATGGCCTCAATCTGATCGTGCGTCACATAGACCGTCGTCGTACGGACGGTCTGGTGTACCTTCTTGATTTCCGTCCGCATCTGGACGCGCAACTTCGCATCCAGGTTCGAAAGAGGCTCATCGAACAGGAACACCTTCGGGTTGCGAACAATTGCCCGGCCCATCGCGACGCGTTGGCGCTGTCCGCCGGACAATGCCCGAGGTTTACGCTCTAACAGCGGCACGATATCGAGGATGCGCCCGGCCTCATCCACCCGCCGTTTAATCTCATCCTTAGGGAACTTGCGCAGCTTCAAGCCGAAAGCCATGTTGTCGAAGACACTCATGTGCGGGTAGAGCGCGTAATTTTGGAACACCATAGCGATATCCCGGTCGCGAGGCGGCACATCATTAACCACGTCGCCATCGATCCAGATTTCGCCTGAGGTAATTTCCTCCAGCCCTGCGATCATGCGCAACGTAGTCGATTTGCCGCAACCGGAAGGGCCGACCAGAACGACAAATTCATGGTCCGCGATGTCCAGATCGATGCCTTTTACCGCTTGCACGCCGGCATCGTATTCCTTGGTGACTTTACGGCAGGACACTTCAGCCATGGTTGCTCCGTTTCCTTGGTTGGATTCTGGCCGGGTTTCATCCCGGCCACCAATCATTGTGTTGATTTCAGCCCTTGGTTGCGCCGGCTGTAAGGCCAGCCACGTAATAGTCCATTAGGAACGCATAGATCACGATCGGTGGTAGCGATGCCAGAAGACACGCCGCCATAATCTTACCCCACTGGAATACATCGCCGCGGATAAGATCGGAGATGATGCCGACCGTAAGCACCATCTGGTTCGAGGTGTAGAGATACGCCAGCGGGTACAGAAACGCTCCCCACGCCACGGTGAACGCAAAGATCGTCGCCGCGATGATGCCCGGCATCGCCACGGGGATGAATATCCTCCAGAGCATTTGCAAGTATCCCGCACCGTCGATGAGTGCCGCCTCATCCAGTTCCTTGGGTATGGAACTGAAATAGCCAATCATGATCCAGGTGCAGAACGGTACCGCCAGCGTCGGATACAGCAGCACCAAGCACCAGAAGTTGTTGATCAATCCGAGTTGCCCAACGATCTGGAACAAGGGGATGAACAGCAGGGACGGAGGCACCAGATAGGTCAGGAACACCCCGGTCGATAAGGTCTGACTGCCCCAGAACCCCATGCGCGACAGACTGAAAGCCGCCAGAACGGAGATCACCATCGATATGACAACTGTCAGAATGGTGACAATTACCGAGTTCAGGTAGTACCTTTGAAAGTTCGGATAGGTAATCAGGTACCAAAAATTCTCCAGTGTCGGGCTGTGAACCAGCCAGGGGCTTCCGGTCTGCGCCGAAATTTCCGCCGACGATTTCAGGCTGGTCACCAGCGTGTAAAAAGGCGGGACCAGGAACATGACAACAAACACGCTCAGCGCGATATAGCTGCCCCAAAGCGCCCACATCCGACTTTTGTGCAGGCTGTGCTTCCGCGCTGCGGCAGCCGCGACGCGGCGTTCTGTGACTGTTGACGCACTCATGTCGCGATCTCCTTTGTCCGTTTGGTTACGCCGCGCAGAACGAAGAATGCTGCGAACGCCAGGATCGGGAACATGAACAGGCTGTCAGCCGCACCGAGCGGGATGTCGCCGGACTGGATGCCAATCTGGAAAGCGTAGGTGGCGAAGACGTGCGTCATGTCCTGCGGGCCGCCCGCCGTCAGGATGCGCACGATATCAAAGTCGGCGAAGGTCACGATCAGGCTGAACAGGACCGTGATCGCAATGATGTTGCGCATCATGGGCAGGGTCACGAAAAACAACTTCTGCACGGCGTTGGCACCGTCGATTGCCGCCGCCTCATACAACTGCTCCGGGACCGACTTTAGGGCAGCAAGGTACATGATCATGAAGAACGGCGTGCCGTACCATACATTGACCGCGATCGTACAGAACCGGGCGATCCAGCCAACGCCGAGCCAAGGTACATTCGCCAGCCCGAACTGGTTTAACACCCAATTAAATGCGGAGTAGGATGGATCGAACATCCACCACCACGTCAGTGTCGACAAAGCCAAAGGAATCACCCACGGCACTAGCAACAATCCGCGCCAAACGCGCTGGTTCTTGCCGGGGATATTGTGCATCAGATGCGCCAGGACGAAGCCAATTATGGCTTTCAGCACAACGGCAGTCACGGCGAACAGGCAGCTTTGGAAGATAACAAGCTGGAAGGTATGACGTTTGAGCAGGAATTGGAAGTTGCTCAAGCCGACAAAGGCCGTCATCTTCTTGTTCAGCATGCTGAGATAAATCGCGTAGAACGCCGGGTAGATCACGAACGCCGCAACTAGAAGTATCAGCGGCAGACACAGAAGAAATCCGGTGGTTGATCGCCTTTGGGCGAACTTCTGCATGGTATTTTTTTGGGTCTTGCTCTTTCCGGGTGCGATAACACCAATTGGGACGCTCGTGCCGTCTGCCATTCTTTATACCTCCCGAAGCTATTCTGGTCGTCGAGCCGGCCGTTCCCGGCTCGACCTGACACGTCAGCGCGTAAAGCCTTCCAATTCATCCGAAGCCCAGGCAATGACCTGATCGACCGACTGACCGCTCTTCAGTTTCGCCAGCATAGTCGGCATGGTGCCGCGATTGTAGATTTGGACCGCGATTTCCGGAGGTGCCGGCATCGCGGCGATATGCGGGGTCGCTATGTGGAACGGCCGGATCGGGTAGTTATAGACCGTGCCCTTGGGCGGCTCGACATCTTGCCAGATCTTAAAATCAAGCATTGTACCAAATGGGGAACGTCGTAGCCGACCACCTCCGTGCAGCGTTGCTCGACAGATTCGCGCTGCAGCAAGGCTTCGATCAACTCCTTCGAGGCGGTCTTGTTCTTGCTGAACGACCAGACGCCCCAAAAATACGGCAGATAGGGCAGGAACCGGCCTTCCGGACCCGATGGCGCGGAAAACGACCAGCAATCCGCCGCCACTTGCGGAGCGTCGCGCTTGGCCACCGCCCAGGCTGATGGCGGATTCCAGACCATGGCACTCTTGCCGGAGATCAAGGCGCGGTTATTCGAAGCATCGTCGTAGCTGACGGCGTCTTCCGGCAAAACCTGCACAAGCTTCTGCCCGTGTGCCAGCGCGGCGCGAACCTTGTCGGATTTGACGGTGACATTGCCATCCTTATCGACCAGTTCGGCGCCGAACGCCCGGAACAGGACACCTGCCGTGTCGACGGAATCGGTCGTTTGACCGAGGCCAATGGCGAACGGCATACCGGCTTTGGCACAGGCTTCCGCCGCTTTGTAATGCGCATCCCAGGTCCAGGCATCCGACTCCGGCGTATGGCCTTCCTTCGCCGGGTACATACCTACGACATCCAGGCCGGCCTGTTCCTTCAGGGCGCTGATGCGGCCGCACGGACCTTTATACTGTGTGCCGGAACTCGTTGGCACCGCCAGCCAATTGCCATCGATCTTCGCCAAGTATTCGCATACCTGGTTCACCTGCCCGTACTTATCGGTCAGGCGCTTCATCACGTCGTCAATCGGCTCCAGCAGATCGGCGTTGTTGTGCACCTCCCAACTGGGGAACGCCTGGATGTCGTGACCTGTCCTGGCCTGATGCTCGGCGGCAATGGTCAGGATATTCTTCTGCCCGACCGCTGTGATGAAATCCGCCTGCACTTCAACCTGATTTTTGGCTGCCCATGCGTCGACCTGTTTTTGCATCACGGCATTACCGGCGGGCACCCAATGGTCCCAAAACGCAATGGAAACCTTGCCGGCGGCACGGCCGGAGCGAATGTGAACCAGAGGCAGCGCGGCGGACGCGGCCGCGAGTTTCAGTGCGCTTCGGCGAGTTATCTTGCCGACGGTTTTCTTTTTCATCACCTTAGGCGTCGTCACATGGCGTCCTTCACTGGTTATCCGTTGGTCTTGGGCAGGCTCGCTAGTCGAGGAATGAGGTCCGCCGAATCAATAGCCAGTCTACGGCGCATGCCGTTGAAGTCAGCTTATGTACGGTAATCCTGAACTGCGTGACCCAGCACCCATCAACATGCCTCCCTTGCCGCGGCGAGTTTTGTCCCGCCGCACTCATATTCTTGTCTGCCTTATTGACTGGGTAGGCGCCTGTCAAAATGACAGGACACCGGCCCGGCTATCTCAGCCAGAATGGTGACGCTAACCTTTGCCGTGCCGTCACGCAATGTCACTTCGGCGCTTGACAAATTTTTCAGATTTCGCGCCGCCCGGTCCTGGCGCGGCATGACCCGCACCAGGCAAAGTTGCATCGTGGCCTATCGCACAAAACCTTCAATCTCGTCCTGCGCCCAATCCTGTACGTCCTTGATCGACTGTCCGCTTTGCAGCTTGGCCAGCATCGTTGGCAACGTACCACGGTTGTAGACCTGCACCGCGATTTCCGGCGGGGCCGGCGCAACCGCAATCCAATTTTCCTGATGGTGCGACTTGCGGATCGGATAGTGGTAGACAGTCCCTTTCGGCGGATCCACCTCGTTCCAGACCTTGAAGTCGGTCATGCTGGCAAATGGCGGCACATCGTAACCCAAGGTTACTGTGCAACGTGCTTCCACGTTCTCGCGTAGCGACAAGTACTCGACAAGCTCCTTCGCGGCTGTCTTGTTAGTGCTGAAGTTCCAGATTCCCCACGAGAACGCACCCATCGGCAAGAACCGACCCTTTGGTCCCTTCGGAGCCGGAAAAGTCCAGCAATCCGCCGCCACCTTCGGCGCGTCACGCCGGGCAACCGCCCAAGCCGAGGGTGGATTCCAGATCAACGCACTCTGTCCGGAAATCAATGCCCGATTGTTGGACGCGTCGTCGTAGCTGACCGCGTCATTCGGAAGATGCTTCACCAATTGCTGCGCATATTCCAGCACCTGACGGACATTGTCGGATTGGACATTCACCTCGCCCTTGGCAGTGACCACCTCCGCCCCGAACGCCGCAAACATCGCTCCGGCGGTATCGACGGAATCCGGCGTCGTGCCGAGCCCGATACCGAAGGTCATCTTGGCCTTCTTGCATGCCTCGGCAGCCTTCAGCATCATGTCGTAGGTCCAGTTCTCCGCGTCCGGCGTAGCGTCGGCAGAGGGCGGATACATCTTCACGATGTCCAGCCCGGCGACCTCTTTCAGGACGGAAATCCGGCCGCATGGGCCCTTGTTCTGGTTGCCGGAGCTGCACGGAACCGAGAGCCAATGGCCCTTCGAGGTAAACAGATACTGGCTCGCTGAAGCGACAGGCCCATACTTGTCCGTCAACCGCTTCATCACATCATCGACAGGCTCAAGCTGATCGGCGTGGTTCTGCACCTCCCAGCCGGGGAGCTGTTGAATATCGTGTCCGGTCTTAGCCTGTGCTTCGGCTGCAATCGTCAGGATGTTCTTCGATCCCACCGAAGTGATGAAGTCCGTCTGGACCTCCACCTGGTGCGCCGCGCCGAACGCAGCGCACTGCTTCTTCATGATTTCGTTACCCTCCGGGACCCAGTGGTCCCAGAAGCCCACCGAAACCTTGCCTGCGGCCCGACCTGTGCGAATGTGCACGAGGGGTAGCGCTGCAGAAGCCGCGGCGAGTTTCAAGGCGCGCCGGCGGGAAACGCTTTTAGCATTAGTGATCACGTAACCTCCTACTGTAGCAGGCACCAGTTCTCCGGGCCCGTTTTTCACGGACGCCATTCGGGCGCCGCGCCACTGGGAAGCTAGAGCAGAATTTCGAGCGGAGGCAATGTCTGCCCGTGGAGGGCGGACGAAACGTGTAGCGCTATCTGTCATGCGGGTACGAAAACGTTACAACGTGTAGTAGACCAGAAAGCCTAGAACCCCGGTTACATACAACCCGGCGACAACAATCCGAACCGTGTGAGCGCGGCTGCGGAAGAAAGGGGCTGCCAGGAGCCCCACCATCGTGGCACCCATCAGCACCCTCGCGATGTCCATTTCAGTATCCGTCATATGATCAAAGTCGAAACGACGGCGTCTAGTCTTGTGGATAGCGCCAAGGCTTACCCGGTGCCGAGTCGTCGAGCGTCCACTGGGGCAGGGAAAGGCCTTGACCTATATCACTGAAGACCATGCGCACACGCGTTCCTATACCAACCTGCCGAACCAGATCGGGCGGGGCCAGAGTTCCGTCCGGATTCGTCAAATTGCCGACGACGCGCAAAGCCTCAGTCTCCGACGGCAATCCCTTCTGGATATCAAGATCGACCAGCAGTACCATATAAGGTGTGTGACCCTTGAACGCTGGCTGGATCGCGTGATGCACTTCCCCATATGAGTGCACCTCTCCCTTTCCGTCTACCGAGGTCCAGGTTGCCCTCGGACTGGCACACCAGGGACAGCCGGTCGTAGGGGGGTAGCGTAGCAGGCCGCAGTCGTCGCATTTCTGCAAATGGAAGTCGTGCCGCGCGCAGTAGCCGAAATACGTCACGTTCTCCTGGTCCAGATCATCGATGGACAGGGACATCCCGAGGCAGTTTCCTTGAATCGACATGACCGTTTCCCCTTTCAGCCGCGCCGCATGACCATGCCGGATGTCGTCATCGGATTTGCCCAGCCCAGATTGGCGGTGACCTCGATGTCTTTTACCTGGCGACAGCCGCCCTCCCGATAATCGTATGTGTGCTGGCGCTTGCCGTCCGGCCCAACCGGGCAAGCATCGTCGGCATCATGGCGAAGCTGGCGGACGTTCTCGATCACCATGTTCATGCCGTGCGTATAGCCTTCGCACAGATGTCCGCCGGACGTGTTGTTCGGCCGCCGCCCGCCCAGCCTGGTGATGCCGGAGGACACGTATTCGCCGCCTTCGCCCTTCTTGCAGAACCCATAATCCTCCAACTGCAACATAGAGGTGAAGGTAAATGCGTCGTAGGCCCCGGTCGCATCGATATCCTCCGGTCCGACACCAGCGTTTGGCCAAAGGATATCTTTGGCGTAATACCCTCCAACGCGGGCGATCGGCCCTGTCTGATAGTGCATGTCCATCCGAGGCTTGCTGCACCGGCCG
>Ga0170475_121657216_pt1 | contig 10192 bp, 4 predicted proteins | sample Soicark_Litter_5_FD_111474 | JGI IMG/M metagenome (GOLD analysis project Ga0170475, IMG submission 111474) | Avena fatua rhizosphere microbial communities from Hopland, California, USA. Combined Assembly of 48 SPs | reverse complement strand
GCATCTCCTCCATCGCTCCGACCTCGCAGGGGACCATTTCCGGCCAAGGCTTGTCCGGGTGCTCCTGCAGCGTCTTCAGGCCGTTGCCGCTGATGATCGCGACGACGACCTCGTCGGGGCCGATTTTCCCTTCTTGGGCGAGCCGCGCGGTCGAGGCGATCGTGGTGCCGCCGGCCGGCTCGGTGAGGATGCCCTCGGTCGCCCCGAGCAGGTCGATCGCGCCGAAGATCTCCTCGTCGGAGACCGCGGCCGCCGAGCCACCGCGGCTGCGGACCGCGCTGAGCACGAGGTTGCCGTCGCCGGGCGCTCCGATCGCCAGCGAGTGCGCCGCCGTCTCCGGCGTCTGGGTGACGATCTCACCGCCGCCGGTGATCGCGGTGGATATCGGCGAGCAGCCGGCCGCCTGGGCGATATTGATCTTCGAGCCGGCGGTCTCGGCGAGGCCGACCTTCTCCAGCTCGACCAGCCCCTTGTGAACGCGTGAGGAGAGGGTGCCGCCGGCGGCGGGAATGACGAAGTGATCCGGCGCCCGCCAACCAAGCTCCTCGACGACCTCGAAGCCCATCGTCTTCGCCCCCTCGGCGTAGAACGGGCGCAGGGTGATGTTGGCGAACTCCATCCCGGTCGTCAGCGCCAGCTCGCGGCAGGCGCGGTTGGCCCCGTCGTAGTTGGCGGCGAGCTGGATCACCTGGGCGCCAAGCGCGCGGCACGCCTTTGCCTTCCCCTTCTCCATGTTGCCCGGGTAGAAGATGTAGGGCATGGCGCCGGCTTGGGCGGCCAGGGCGGCAACGGCGGTGCCGACGTTGCCGGTGGAGACGCAGCCGACCTCGTCCTTGCCCAGCTCCAGCAGGCGAGCGATCGCCATTCCGACGACCCGGTCCTTATAGGAGAGCGACGGCCGGTTGGTCGAATCGTCCTTGAGGTAGAGGTTGCTGAGGCCGAGCTCGGCGCCGAGCCGCTCGGCGTGGATCAGCGGCGTTTTGCCGGCGAACTGCGCGACCCGTTGCTGGGCGCGGCGGCTGACGATCGGCAGCAGCTCCTCGAAGCGCCAAATGTTCTGCGGCCGACCCTCGAGGCCGCGCTCGGCAATCGCCGCTTTGGCGCGCTCGTAGTCGTAGTCGACGTCGAGCCCTTCGCCGCAGGCCGGACACTTGAAGGCGGTGTCCAGAAGCGGCGTCCGGTAGCCGCAGTCGCGGCAGGCGAGCTCGGTGGCGCAGGAGTTGGTCCGGGACCCATAGGGCTCGGTGAGATGCGGCGCTACCGCGTCACTCATTGCTCCTCCTTTGCCGCCGTCAAGCGGGCCGATGGGACCCGAGCCTGAGCCGACGCTCGTCCTTTGCTCGCACCGGTATAACAGATGAGCTGCCGGTGCTCAACGCTTCCTGCGTAAGTGTTGGGATATCGGCGCACGACCTAGACTGCAAGGTAGCGGACCGCCCTCTATCTCTTTTTCTTCCGGCACTTGTTGGCGAGCGCCGGCCTCGAGTGCGCGACCTTGCCGTTCTGCCCGTCGAAGCGCACCTTGGCGCGGTTCGGCCTGGTGCAGAGATTCGTCGAGTTGACCAGCAGCCCCTTCTTGCCCCCCTGCATCTGGAGCACGAACTTGGAGACCGGAGCATCCGGGACTCCTTCGAAGGTGCTGCGGATGCCGCCATGGACGGAGTCGATGCGGCCGACGAGGATGACATGGATCTGGCCCTTCAAGTCGGCGACCAGGTCGGGCAGTTCGTGGTTGGAGGAGCGCAGATAGACCGGGCCTTCCAGAGGCCTGTCCAGGAGCGGCGTCAGAGCCCGGGCGCGGCCGTAGACGGCGGCCGCCGGACAGGCGTCGGCCGCGAACTGCACCCTGGTGCAGATCGTCCTGATGTGACCCTGGTCGAGAAACTCCGAGTGCGGCAGCGCAACCGACGTGCGGGCAATATTGGCGCCTCCTTCGGGCATGGTCAGAATCGCGCGCAGAGCTGGATGGGCCCTGCGGGTGGTGCCCCCGCTGAGCCTCAGCCGCAGCTTCGGCTTGAAGGCAAGGCTGGAGCAGCCGCCGACCTGGTACGGGCTGGCCAATGCGGCCCTGTTCCCCGAAGCCGAGATGGCGGCTCCCTCCACCTGCATCCTGGTGCAACTGGTCGGGTTGAGGGTGAAGCCGGGACGATCGACGGCGACGTGGACCGTCCGGTAGGTGACCGGGATCCCTTCGAGGAACTGGGGCAAGGGGTCGGAGTCGATCGACACCTGTGCGGTTTCCGGATCGACTTGGATTGCCGCCCGGACCACCACCGTGCCGAGGTCGAACGGGCCTGCCTGGGCCGGAGTTTTGACGACGAGGCTGTACGGGCCGCCCTTGTAGGGACCGGCGAGGTAGACCGCCGTCGGCTCCTTGCCCGGCTGCGGGATCCAGAGCGGGCTCGGGCCGGGGCCGGTTGCCACGGTGGTCGTGCCGATCTGGGAAGAGGTGGAGCAGCTGCCAGTGACGGCCTGGGACTCGGAGCAGACACCGACGCCGGCGAGCTTAGCCAGCACTCCCTCGGGCAGGCTGAGGCTGAGGCCCGCAAGGTTCTGTTCGCCCGCTTCGTTGGTCAGGTTGGTGACGAAGGGCGAAAAGCGGCCGGCGGCTGGGTTGATGCTCCCCGCCGCGAGCTTCGGAGCGAAGCCACCGGTGTTGCAGTTGCCGTCGAAGGTCATCGGCGTACGACCCACCGTGTCAGCTCCTCCCGACCAAGGCATGAAGTCGAATTCGCTCTGGTAGGTGCCGCAGGAGCTGGGCGTGGCGAGCACTCCCCGGGCACCGCCCTTGAAGTGCAGCTTGGACTCGCGCACCGGCACCTGCGGGGTTTCGAGGAACAGCGCGGTGATCTGTCCCGTGTTCGGGTCGAGCAGGAATTCGCCGGGCAGCTTGACGTGGACGCCAAGTTCGTCGGCCACCAGCCAGGCGCGGGTGAGATGGCCCGGTTCGGGAGCGCGCTGGTAGACGCCCCCCTGGACCGGACGACGCAACGCCGGGGAGTCGATTTCCACACTGGCGATCTTCGAGGCCTCCGGACAGCGTGCCGGCGGCGGCGGCGAGACTAGGTAACCGACCTGCGCCTCGCTACACGCCTCGAGGCCGTCAGCAGCGCCTGCGGCGATCGTCACGCCCTGCGGAAGCTTGACCACCGCGTTGCGAAGCTGGGAGGTGGCGAGGCCGTTGACGGTTTCGTTCTGGGGAATCCTCAACGTCGCGTCGGCCCCGGTGGGAGCGGCGGCTTCGCGATTGGTCGGCGTCAGCGAGAAGCTGGGGTCGAATCCGAGCTTGCCGCATTCGGTGATCGCCCCCAGGGGGGCGCTCGCCCCGTGGAACACCCCCGGTTCCTGATAGCTGTCGGCTTCGAAGCCGACCTGGAGCGGCTCTCCGCAGGTCGTCGGGTTGGTAAGAAACGGTTCCGGTGCACGGCCGAAGGATCGTTGCGGGGAGGATGATTTGCTGTCGGCGGTTTCCACGATCGTCAGGCGCTGGGTATCGTGACTGGAGTCTCCCGGCACTCCCCACAGCGTCGTTTTCACCGAGTGCAGCAGTTGGAGCGACGAGATGCCGGTCACCCGCGCGGTGACGCCGTAGTCCCTTGAGTCTTCAGAGCGCACTCTGACGTCGATGAACGCGGGAACGCTGGTCACGTAGAAGCCGAGCCGGGCGACGCTGTCGGGACCGGAGGTTTCCAGGTTGTAGATCGAGACCGTGAACGCGTTCGGGGAGGTGTAGAGATGCAGTACCGCGACGCCGACCTGGGAGCTGAAGGGACAGCCGGCGTGCTCGGAGATCAGCGCGGTGGCAAAGGTGACGGTGTTGCAGGTATCGACAGCGTTGAGGTTGCCGAGCAGGCTGGGGGGAAGCGTGACCGTGATGTCCCTGGTGAACGCGTACGGTTCCTTCAAGCCCGCTTCGTCGCTTTCACTGGTGGGGTCCGTGTTCATCACGATGTTGGTCGTGAAGTCGGGATGGGCGCCGGCCTGGTTGGTCGAGAGTTCGGCGCTGGCCGAGGCGATGCCGAATTTCTGGAATTCGGCTGCGCTTGCCGAAACGCCGTGAGCAGCGGCGAAGAGAAGGGCAAAGGTGAGCAGTGCGGCGACCCGTTTCATCGTCCGGCCCTCCCGTTGTGGCTGTCTCTGTGATGACGTTTCGGCGCCCTCCGATGCTTCCTCACGCAGCGGAGCTTGCCTTTGCGTTTGATCCGCCGCTGGTTCTTGTGGCAGTGGGTCCTGGGTTTGACGACTTCGTTGCCCGAGCCCTGGAAAGAGGTGCTGCCGGCGCTGCCGAGCTGCGGGGCGACGCTCGGCGTGCCCTGGCAGTTGTCCCCCTGGCAGGGCGGCGGCGGTTCGGCGACGGGGAAACCGCCGCCGACGCGAGCGTCATAGATCGAGATCACGGTGCTGAGGTCTTGGGGAACCAATTTCTCGGCACTGGTAAAGAAGACGTCGGAGCCGGTGGGCGTCATCCCGTAGAGGTGGCTCGGGAGCTGCCCGCTACCGGAGGAGATCAGATAGGCCTGCTGGCCCGCCTTCCACTCGTATACGTCCCAGGTTTCGTTGACGTCGCCAGGGACGAGGGAGTCTTCGGTGTCGAAGAAGACCGTCTGACCGTCGTCGGTGACGTTCTGGATGTGGACCACGGCGCTGTTCGGGTTAAGCAGCGTCGAGAAGTTCGACTCGAGCCGGGCGTCCCCAACGGCAGCGACGCCTTCCGGCGGGCAGGAGACGCAGTCCAGAGCCCCGTTGTCATAACGATAGATCTCGATATGCCCGCCGCTGTCGTAGCCGGTGACGTTGGCGCGGGACTCGAAGAGGAAGACCGAGCCGTCGGGAGTCGTGCGGGAGGTATCGTTGGCGCGACCCCTCAGCGCATTGGGTTCTGGGTTGACCGCGTGGCTCGTCCAGTTCGTGAGCGAAGATTCCACACCTGCGAGGACGTCGCGAGGATCGACGATGGCGACGAACTGGGTCGCTCCGCCGGTCCGGTTCCAGACGTAAAGGTTGTTCTGGCCCCCACCAGCGGCCTGTCCCTTGCTGTTCAGTTCGGTGCCGGTGAGAACTGATTTGGAAACGAAGTAGACGTGGGAGCCGTCGCCGGAGACGTTGACGAGCTGCGCGTCGCCGGCACCGGTGACCAGCGTGGTGGCCGGGGCGGCGGTGTCGAGGTCGTAGACGCCGGTGGCCCCTTGGTAGAAGAGGTGGTCGCCGTTGTCCGAGATGCCCGCGAAGGTCTTGGTGGTGCTGGGGGTCGTCGCGGTGGCCGCAGGTGGGTTGGGGTTGACGTAGCGGGCGCCGTTACTGGCGCCCGCGTTGATGGCGACCGCCGCGCCGCCGGCGTTGGTTGCTTTTACTTCGCACTGGACGGTGGTGCCGCGATCGGCCGATACGAGCGTGTAGCTCGTGGCGGTGGCGCCACCGATCGGCACCCCGTTGCGCAGCCACTGGCGGGTGAAGGTGGGGCTGCCGGCCCAGTTGCCGGTGGCGCAGCTTAAGGATTTGCCGACTTCCGCGGTCCCCGTCACCGAGCCGACGCTGGTCGAGGAGGGCGGTGCCGTGCCCGGCGGCGGGCTGACGACGACCCTGGAGCTGACCGCCTGGGCGGTCGCATAGGTGTTGGCGGCGGTGACGCGGCACTGGATCGCCTTGCCTTCGTCTTCGGCAACAAGGGTGTAGGTGTTAGCGGTGGCGCCGCCGATCGGCGTGCCGTTGCGGAGCCATTCATAAGTAAAGGTCGGGCTGTTGGTCCAGGTGCCGTTGCTGCAGGAGAGCGCGTTTCCGACTTCCGGCGTGCCGGTGATCACAGGATTTGCGCTTGCGGTCGGAGGCAGCGCTTCGATCCGCTGTTTGACCGAGAAGGCGATGGACACCCCACCCGCGTTCGATCCGGTGACCCCGCATTGCAGTGCAGCCCCGGTGTCGGCGAGGGCGACAAGGTAGGTATTTTCGGTTGCTCCCCCGATCGGGGTGCCGTTGCGATACCACTGGAAGGCGAAGGTGGGAACGCCTTCCCAGCTTCCGGTGCCGCAGGTCAGCGTCTGGCCTGCTTTGGCGGTACCACTGATCGTTGGGGTCCCCGGGTTCGGGGGCGTCGTCCCCGGGAACGGCGCGACGATCGTGGGTCCACTTGCCTTGAGGCTGGCGCCCTCCCCGTTGGCGGCTTTGACGAGGCACTGGAGCAGCTTGCCTTCGTCCGCTCCAGTCGCGGTGTAGGTGTTGGACGTCGCGCCGCCGATCGGGGTGCCGTTGCGAACCCATTCATAGGTGACGGTGGTAGTGCCGGGGCCGCCGGTGCAGACCAGGGACTGGCCCTCGACCAGATCGGCCGCACCAACCGTCGCGTGGTTGTCGCTGCGTGCGTAAAGGCCTCCGTTGGCGGGAAGCTTGAAGGCGATCGTGGAGCCGTCGACGGAGGCGCCCTGGTACTTAGCGTCCTGGCCGTCGGGCGGGGTCATGTCGCCCGGCAGCAGCGAGACGACCCGAACCGGGCCGCCAAGGCTGCGGTCGTAGACCGCTTCGGTGCCACTTGAAGGAGCGGCGGGCTCGAGCCGGCCTCTCGAGGTGAACACGATATGGGCCGCTTTTTCAGTGATCCACCTTGCGTTTGCTTCCGGGTCGACGCCAAGGCTGCCGCAGCCGATCAATTCGAAGAGCCCCTGGGGCTCCGGGCCGCAGAGAGGGTTGACCACGCCGCCCGGGACGCGGACATAGTTGGATTGCTTGCCTTCGTCAACCAGGCTCCCCTTGTCGCCCGGCGGCGATCCGGTTGCCAGCGTGGAGTAGAGGTGATCGGGTGAGACGCAGAGGCCCCCGCCGGCAACGGTCGACTGGGAGCCGGAAGCGCTTTTGGAGAGGATGCTCCAACCCTCCGGGCCCCGCACCGATTCGTAGAGGTCCCAGATCCCGTTGACGCTGAGGCCGGGGAGAGATCCTCCTTTGCTGAGGGAGACGACGCTGTCGCCATCGCGGGTGACCGGGAACATGTCGAAGCAGTCGGGAGGCGTGCCAAAGCCAAATCCGGCGAGGACGACCGCGCCGGTGTCGGGCGGAGTGACCAGCTCGTAAGCGCGTTCGTCGGGCAACCGCTTGTCTGGGCCGAAGGTCTGAAAGACCCTGTCCGGACCCGCGGTGAGGCCGCTGGCGTTGGTGGCGACGAGGCGGAAGTGATAGGTCGTGGCGGGTTGCAGACCCGTGGCGGTCTGGGTGACCAGGCGCGAGCCACCGCCGCTTGCCTGGGAGACGGGAAGCGCGGTGCAGGGGCTGGCTGAGCAATCTGACGGCCCATACTCGAAGCGATAGCTCGTCGGCTCGTTCTGGGGATCTAGGTAGGCGTTGAAGGTCGCGCTGGTGTCTTTGACAGGCGAGGCCACGGTCCCCCGAATCGCCGGCTTCGCGGGCAGGGTGACGAAGCTGACCTCGTCCGAGGTGGCGATACCGCCGCCCGACGGTCGGTTCTGAACGAGGCGGACCCGGTAGGGCTGGGAGCCCGTGAGGTTGGTGGCTTTGGCTTCGACCGCGATTTCGCCGGGCTGGGCCCCGGCGTCGGCGTCGGCGTCGGGAACCCTGATCCAGTCTTTGCCGTCGGTGGAGTACTCGAAGTGGTAGCGGACGTCGATCCCGTTGGAGACGATCCTGCCCTTGAAGGTGGCGCTGGTGCCGGTGATTTCGGTGACTTCGTCGACCGTCGGCAATTCGCCGAGGACGAAGACGCCGCGCAGGACCCCGACGGTCGCGGTGGAGACATAGAGGTTGCCGCCAAGGGACACGTTGGCGACCGCCAGTCCGTTGGCGGTCGGGACAGTCAGGTCTTCCCCGTGCGCTTTTCCCGCGCCCAGGGCATTGCTCCCCGAGCCGTCGAGCTCGGCGACCGCCACCTTTTCCCCGCTGCCCGCTCGGCCGCCGGAGACGAGCAGGTGGTTGGGCACGACGGAGGGATCGACCGCGATGTTGAAGAGCGTGGCGCCGCTGCCGAAGACGCTTTCGAGTGCCGCGGAGCCGAAGGTCGCGGTCATCGGCGCCGGAGCGGAGCTGAACTCCTCGACCCGTTTGTTCCCCGCGTCGAGAGCGAACACGTGTCCTTCGGAGTCGACCCCGACGTCCGAAGGGGAGTTGTCCGCGAACTGGCCGAGGCCGGTACCCGCCGAGCCTGCCTTGCATTCGACAGCGATCGTGCAAACTTCGAATTCCGCGTTTCCGGCTTCCACTCCCCAACCGAACGAATGGAGGAATTCAATCCCGCTGACGGTGCCGCCAGTGAGAACCGGCGTGAAGACGTCAACGCGCCGGTAGCCCGGGTTGGCGACGTAGACCTGACCGGCATCGTCGACGGCGACCCCACCGATGCCGTTGAAGAAGTCGCCCCCCCGTTCAGTCGAGAAGAAGGCCAGGCCACAGCCGGTCTGCGTCGTGCAGAACTCGAGTTCCCCGCTGAAGTCGCCGGTGATTTCCGAGCCGAAGGCGCCCTCGAAGGCGCCTTCGGCGCTGAAAACGTCGACCCGCCCTCCAAAGCCGGCGTCGGAGACGTAGACGTTGCCGTTCGCTTGGTCGACGGCGATGCCACGGGGCCTTTCGAAGCTGCCGGCGGCCCCATCCGTGCCGCTGGGAAAGCCCTCTTGGCATTCTTCGGCCTCGGTGCATATTTCGAATTGCTTAGCACCCTGGTGGACCCCGAAGCCCCAGGTGCTGACGAAGGTGCCGTCGGGATCGAAGCGCTGGACGCGCCTGTCCCTGGACTCGACGACGTAGAAGGTGCCCGCCGGCACCCCGCCGGCCCCGCTCTGGTTGACAGCGACACCGCCGGGAGTGTTGAAGCGGCCGCCGGCTTCACCTACTTCCCGAGAACCGATCTCGTTCGTCACTCGCTTGGCCGCGGCGAAGGAACTCGTCGGGACGACGAAGAACGCGGAGACGACGATTGCGATGGTCAGAATTAATAAGCCGGTGAACCTGCTTGCTTCCCTGCCTGCCTGCGATGCACTGCCATCGGATTTCACGCCGCGCCTCTCCTTCCCTGAGTCCTCCACGGCCGCTCCACCTTGCGACCGCCTGCGGACCATCTACCCATGTCCTGCACCCACTTGCGATGCTCGCTTCCGGCGAGTTGAAAGACGTTTACATAAGCGGCCGGCGCTGTCAAGGTACCGTCATGGTCTTGCTAAGCAGCATGCGGCCGCCCCTATTGGGGACGGCCGCATGCCTTCTCTTCGACTCGCTTTCTATTCTTTGCGAACGTAGATGGTCGAGTTCGCGCCGGTAGCGGTGTAGGTAGCGTCCCAGAACGCTTCCGTGCCGCAGAGGGGCGTGCCCCCGAACGGTGTCCTTTCCAGAGATATGGCGTTTGCCGCAATGCTGGCTGGTGCGCCACCAGTGACCGGCAGCGTGAAGAGCGTCCGCTCGAACGTGCAGCTGATCACGCCTGCGCAGACGACGTTGGCCCCCGGAGAGCCGGACCCGTCACTGCTTACTGTGAGCGTGCCGTTATTTCCCGTCGTCCAGTGAATTTCAGCATGGTACGGGAGGTGGTTGACGGTCACGGTACATGGGACCCCAGCGCCGGTGGTACAACCTGTGAAATCCAGGGCCGTGATTGTCCCTGTAACTGTCGTACTTGCGCTTCCTTCAGTTTTGGTTTCCGCCGTGGTTTCCGAATTGGTGCAGCTGACCGTAGCGAGGTTGCTTGTCAGCTTTGCGTTCGTCGCTGCCCCTTCGATGATGGTTTCCGGTGCATACTTTTCACTGCAGGGGGTGGACGTAGAATTCTTACACAGCACGGTCGCCGAAGCCGAGCTGGCACCGAGCCACGCCATCAGGGCCATGGCCGCGACCGCGGCAAGGCCTAGTATTTTGGTGTACTTCACTGGTACTCTCCTTTGATCACCCGGCGCTGGAGCGCCGGCATTTTGGATTACCGCTTGCGTCGGGACCCTCTTTCACTGGGTCCCGGCGTACTTTCCTCTCGGCCGACAATCATCCCGGCCAAGCCTTTGACATCGAGATGCGCGGGCACGCTGGAACCGAGGGCGGGGTCGCAACGACCGCGCCAAGCGGTTGCCTGGTGAGCGTCGAGGGGCGGCCTCTCCTGCTCACGCATGGCACCTCCTTGGCATCCTCCGGCGGATCCGAATCGAAGCCCCCACCTCCGTCATCGGTGCACCGCCCAACCTGTAATTATCCATCTTAATCCAGTCAAGTTTGT
>Ga0170475_100371385_pt1 | contig 10192 bp, 9 predicted proteins | sample Soicark_Litter_5_FD_111474 | JGI IMG/M metagenome (GOLD analysis project Ga0170475, IMG submission 111474) | Avena fatua rhizosphere microbial communities from Hopland, California, USA. Combined Assembly of 48 SPs | reverse complement strand
TTTGGCCGTCATATCTACTGAAGTTGGCGACGTAGGTCGCGATCGTGAAGCGGTCGAATGCCCGGTCAAGGCGCAGTTGTGTCGCTGTATCGAATGACGACCAGCGCAGCCCCACCGAGATTTTCAGCACGGTAGGTAGGTCAAACGCCCGCTCGATCACCGACGCGAGGGCATCGAAACGGGCCGCGAACGGTCTTGTCCGACCAGCCCGCATGGTGACCTCGAGCGCGGCGTTCAGGTCGGTGATCGGCTGCCGCGGATAGGTCGCGTCCTCAGCCCGAGCATTTGATGCGGAGAACCCAGTCAAGGTAGCCGCCGCAGCCTGCGACAAAGCAGCTCGGCGGCGCAATGTCATCATCCCGGGAGTCAGGCCTTGATCGAAATACTGCGCGTTGCCTTGATGCCGACCGCCTGTAAGGCCGTTGCAACGATGTCCTTCGTCGAGAGCCCTGCCTCGGCCAGTTGCTTGGCCTGGGAATCGTGGTCGATAAAGCGGTCCGGCAGCGTCATTGGTCTGATCTTCAGGCCGGAATCCAGCAGACCCTTCAAGGCCAAATGTTGCAGAACCTGGGCGCCGAAGCCGCCGATCGCCGCCTCCTCGACAGTGATCAGAACTTCATGATGACGCGCGAGCTGTTCGACCAGAGCAATGTCGATCGGCTTGGCAAAGCGGGCGTCGGCGACGGTGGTGGGAAAACCGCGGGCCGCGAGTTCGTCCGCCGCCTTCAGCGCGTCGCCGAGGCGGGTGCCCAGCGACAAAATGGCAATGTTCGTGCCCTCCCGCAGCACTCGCCCCCTTCCCAATGCCAGCGCCTTTCCCACGGCGGGGAGGGCGATACCGGTGCCCTCGCCGCGCGGGTAGCGAAAGGCGCTGGGACGGTCATCGATGGCGACGGCGGTGGCGACGACATGGACCAACTCCGCCTCATCCGAGGGCGCCATGATCACCATATTCGGCAGGCAGCCCAGGTAGGCGAGATCGAAGCTGCCGGCGTGGGTGGCACCATCTGCACCGACCAATCCGGCGCGATCCATTGCGAAGCGCACCGGCAAGGATTGCAGCGCGATATCGTGCACGATCTGGTCGTAGGCACGCTGCAGAAATGTCGAGTAAATCGCGCAGAACGGCTTCATTCCCTCGGTTGCCAGCCCCCCCGCGAAGGTGACGGCGTGCTGCTCGGCAATGCCGACATCGAAGGTGCGGTCCGGAAACGCCTTGGCGAAACGGTCGAGGCCGGTGCCCGAGGGCATGGCTGCGGTGATGGCAACGATCGTCGGATCCTTTGTCGCCTCCTGGATCAGCGCGTCTGCGAACACCTTGGTATAGCCAGGGGGGCCCGGCGGGGCCTTGGCCTGCTCGCCGGTGATCACGTTGAACTTGGAAACGCCGTGATACTTGTCGGCGGATTTCTCGGCGGGCGCATAACCCTTGCCTTTCTGGGTGATGGCATGCACCAGGATCGGTCCGGCTTCCTCGGCTTCCCGGACGTTTCGCAGCACCGGCAGCAGATGATCCAGATTGTGGCCGTCGATAGGGCCGACATAGTAGAAGCCAAGCTCCTCGAACAGGGTGCCGCCGGTCAGAATGCCTCGGGCATACTCCTCCGCCCGCCGCGCGGTCCGCTCGATGCCGCGGGGAAAGCGCTTTGCCATTTTGGCGCCGAGCTCGCGCAGTGACAGGAAACTGCGCGATGACATCAGGCGGGACAGGTACGCGCTCATCGCACCGACGGGCGGCGCGATCGACATGTCGTTGTCGTTCAGCACGACGATCAACCGCGACCTCAGGGCGCCGGCGTTGTTCATCGCCTCATAGGCCATCCCCGCGCTCATGGCGCCATCGCCGATGACGCAAATGACGTTGCGCTCGTCCGCGCACAGGCCGAGTCGCTGCCGCTCCGACTCGCTCGCCGCCTTGTACCGGGCATCCTTGAGGTCACGCGCCACCGCCATGCCCAGTCCGGCGGAGATCGAGGTGGAGGAGTGCGCGGCGCCGAACGGATCGTACTCGCTCTCGGAACGCTTGGTGAATCCTGACAGGCCGCCGCCCTGCCGCAGGCTTCGGATCGCGTCGCGTCGCCCGGTCAGTATTTTATGCGGATAAGCCTGATGCCCGACGTCCCACAGCAGGCGATCACGTGGGGTGTCGAATATGGCGTGAATCGCGACGGTCAGTTCCACCACGCCAAGCGACGCCCCCAGGTGGCCGCCAGTGACCGAGACCGCGTCGACAGTTTCGGCCCGCAGCTCGTCCGCGAGTTGACGCAACTGGTCCGCCGAGAAGTTGCGCAAATCGGCTGGCGTGTGAACGCGATCCAGTGTCGTGGTCATGATTGGACTCATCTGAACTCCTGTTCTTAGCTCCGCCGAGCCACCACGAAAGCTGCGAGTGCGCGGAGCTTGGTCGCGCGATCGCCGAATTCGTCGAGGTGGTCGGCGGCCTGGCGCGCGAGCATGTCCGCGTGGGCACGGGCCATCTCGGCGCCGAGTACGGCCACCATGGTCGCCTTGCCTGCGGCGGCATCCTTGCCGGTGGTTTTGCCGATCTCCTCCGCGCTGCCTTCGACGTCGAGCAGGTCGTCGGCGATCTGGAAGGCAGCCCCCAGATCGCGTCCGTAGGCGGCCAAAAGATGTCGCTGATGCGATGACGCTCGGCCAAGTATGGCGCCGGCTTCGGCACTGTATTGTATCAAGCGACCGGTTTTGAGCGCCTGCAGCCGGGTGACGGCGGGGGCGCCCAATGCCTGGCCTTGTGTAACCATATCAATCATCTGCCCGCCGGCCATGCCCTTCGCACCCGATGCCGCCGCAAGCGCCGCGACCAGCTCGCACCGGGCCAGCACATCCGAGTGGGTATCAGCTTCTGCCAGCAACTCAAAGGCGCGGGTCTGCAGAGCGTCGCCAGCCAGGATGGCAGTGGCCTCGTCAAATGCCCGATGCGTGCTGGGCTTGCCGCGGCGCAGATCGTCGTCATCCATGGCCGGCAGATCATCATGTACCAATGAATAGGCGTGCAGCATCTCGACGGATGCGGCAACACGGGCGGCGGAGGTTTCAGCAACCGAAAACAAGGCCGCGGATTCCATGACCAGGAAGGCGCGCATGCGCTTGCCGCCGCTCAGGGTTGCATAACGCATTGCCTCCGCCAGACGACCCTCGAGCCCGTCAACCGGTGGCAGTAATACCTCCAGCGCCTGTTCAACAAAAGCGGCGACGCGCCCCATCGCCGTTGGCAGGTCGGTGTCGATCAAGCTTTCAGTCCTCGTGGTGTCACCCTCGGACCCAACGACTCCACAACCTGGGAGCCAGTCCCCTTTATCACTATCGTGCGAGTCACCACTAACATGTCATGCGCCGGCATGCATGGGCGGCCAAGCGCGAAGCTTGGGAATGTTGCCGATATGCCACGGTGGCCAAGGTCAGAAGGAAAACCCGGCGGTCTCGGCGGTTATCGCTCGCTATCAGCTTATCCCTCGCTGCCAGCCATGGCAGCTTGGCGTGCTGCTACCTACGTATGCAAACACCCGACGTTGCGACCGACCGATCGACCTGCCATATGCCGGCCTCACCCGCACCGCATCAGCCTGGAGACAGACCGCATGATTCGTGTCGTTCTCGCTCAACCTCGCGGCTTCTGCGCCGGCGTGGAGCGAGCCATCGAAATCGTCGAGCGTGCCTTGAAGAAATACGGGCCCCCCATCTACGTTCGTCACGAAATCGTGCACAACCGTCATGTGGTCGAGGACCTGCGTACCCGCGGAGCGGTGTTCGTTGACGAACTGGACGAGATCCCACCGGGCGCGATGACTGTATTTTCCGCGCACGGCGTTGCCAAGCGGGTAGAGCAGGCGGCGGCCGAACGCGGGCTGCCGGTGATCGACGCGACCTGCCCGTTGGTCGCCAAGGTGCACAACGAAGGTCGCCGTTACGCTCGGCAGGATCGCGAGATCGTTCTGATCGGCCATGCAGGCCACGCCGAAGTGGAGGGTACCATCGGCCAGGTTCCCGCCAAGGTGCATCTGGTGCAGACAGTGGCGGACGTAGCGCTGCTCGAGGTCAAGGATCGCGATAAGTTAGCTTATATCACCCAGACCACCCTGTCGGTCGACGATACGCGCGGTATCATTTCGGCGCTTATCGAGCGCTTCCCGACGATCGTGGGCCCGGACGTGCGCGACATCTGCTACGCGACCCAGAATCGCCAGCAGGCGGTTCGCGACTTGGCCCATGCGGTCGACATGATCCTCGTCGTGGGATCACGAAATTCCTCCAACTCCAACCGTCTGTGCGAGATCGGATTGGAATTGGGGAAGCCGTCCTACCTGATCGACGATGCCGGGGCGCTTCAGACCAATTGGTTTGCGGGTGTGAAGTCGGTGGGTGTTACCGCGGGCGCCTCGGCGCCGGAGACCCTGGTTCAGGGCGTCCTCGATGGGTTGCGCCGGTTCGGCGACATCGAAATCTCCACCCAGGACGGTGTGGCCGAGGACGTCCGGTTCCGCTTTCCCGCCGAACTTTCCGACGCATAAGGAAGCTTTACAGTATGTCCGTTCCGCTGAACCAGGTCCTGCGTGTGGGTGCCTATGTCCTGAAGCAGCATCTGATCGGCCGCAAGCGCTATCCGCTGGTGCTGATGCTGGAGCCGTTGTTCCGCTGCAATCTGGCATGTGCCGGTTGCGGCAAGATCGACTACCCGGCGGAGATCCTCAATCAACGCCTGTCAGTGGCGGAGTGTATGGAGGCGATCGACGAGTGCAATGCCCCGGTGGTGGTGGTCGCCGGCGGTGAACCCCTGCTGCACAAGGAAATAGAGCAGATCGTCGAGGGTGCGATCGTACGCAAGAAATTTGTGATCGTTTGCACCAATGCACTGTTGCTCGAAAAGAAAATGGATCTGTTCAAGCCGAGCAAATGGTTCTCGTGGTCGGTCCACCTGGACGGCGGCCGGCAGGAACACGATGTTTCGGTTTGCCAGACCGGGGTATACGACCGGGCCGTCGCCGCGATAGCGGAATCGAAACGCCGCGGGTTTCGCACCATCATCAATTGCACGCTGTTCAACAACGCCGAACCGGCGAAGGTGGCCCGCTTTTTCGATGACGTGATGGCGATGGGAGTCGACGGTATCTCTGTCTCGCCCGGCTATGCGTACGAACGGGCGCCGGACCAGCAACATTTTCTCAATCGGACCAAGACCAAGGAGTTGTTCCGCGGTATTTTCCGCCGCCAGGGTCTGGCCGCAGGCAAGCGGAAATGGGTGTTCAACCAGTCGTCCATGTTCCTGGACTTCCTTGCCGGCAATCAAACGTTCCATTGCACCCCATGGGGCAATCCGACGCGAACCTATTTTGGCTGGCAACGCCCGTGCTATCTGCTCGGTGAGGGTTACGCCAAGACGTTTAAGGAACTCATGGCAACCACCGATTGGGATCGTTACGGAACCGGCAATTATGAGAAGTGCGCCGACTGCATGGTGCACTCTGGTTACGAGGCAAGCGCCGTCGCCGAGACCGTCCGAAGGCCTTGGCGGGCGGTTGCCCAGGCGATGCGCGGGATCCGCACCGAAGGGCCGATGGCGCCGGACATCGCTTTAGACGCGCAGCGGCCGGCCGAATTCGTTTTTAGTCGGCACGTGGAGCAAGCTTTGACCCGAATCCGCGCCGGTAAGAAACCGTTGGAGGAAGTGGCGGGCTCTGCCGATTGATCGTGTTCAGGCCCGGAGATGGACCCGTCCATGTGAGCACCGCCTGATTACCGAACGGTCGTTAACCATTTGTTAACCTTTTGTGGATAATCTCACGCTCGGCGTCTTCGTCCGGGATTTGCCAAGACTTGGATTTCGAGCGTTCCCCTGTTTTTTGATCCAAAACCCTTTGATTGAAACCGCGCCTGGTGCCGACAACGATTTCAGACGACCCGCATGAAGACGCCAACAACCTCGATGATGACGCGCTGTTCGAGGCATTCTTGGATGCCGGGATCGCCCAAACAGGGGGCGCCCCGGAAGCGGAGTCCGGCGATGGGATCCCCGACTGGCCTCCAGTAAGAATGCGAACTGTGGCATTGCCGATCGACGTCGCGACGCTGGCATGGTTCAAAGGCAACCACGTCGACTGGCGCGCCGAAGTTGGATTTGTTCTACGAGCGTGGGTCGCGGCACAGACTGAAGCAGTCCGCGACGACCCTATCGCGGATTGAGATCTTAGCCCTACGGCCGGCCGTGCCGAAACGGCGGGGCATTTGCTGGCTGCCCCGCCGCATCGATCAGCGGGGGCGCTTGCCGCTGCCGGCGGTACGGGAGGCCTTCGCGCTGGCGACCCGCGCACCGATTTCCAGACTTTCCCTCGCCTGCATGAAGGCCTTTAGCACCTCATTGATCCGGGTCTGATACCCGGCGCCGAACCCGCGGAAAAACCGCAGCACGTCGGCGTCGAGTCGCAGGCTGACCGCGAGTTTCGGCTCCCGCACATCGAATACGAGATCGGTTGCCCAGCCCGATCGAGGCAGCTCCCCGGCGGCCCGCGCCAACCCGTTGGATTGCGTGTGTCCCGTGAGCTTCGTCGTCATGGACCTAGGCCGAACCTGCGATTTCGTGCTGGTCGCGTGCCGTTGTTTGGACGTTGCGCGTCCACTACGCTCGACTTTAGCCATTTTCCGTCCTCCCAATGAGCCAGGTTGGTTCCGGGCCCGATTGCACTCTGACGCTAGGTGGACTTAGCTTACCCGGTCGGCACCTGCATCAATTGTGGTGTACGCACGAATGTCTCTACAGTCAAGCGCGACGTTGCCGGCCATGACTTCGGTGGAACGGTGGCGGAAAATCGCCGGTCAAATCAGCAACTCGATCAGGAATGGGCCCGATCGCCGCAGCGAGTGCGCCAGCAGGTCGGTGAAGCCCTCGGCCGTGTCGGTGCGAGCCGCTTCCACGCCCATCGATCCGGCCAGCCGGGTCCACTCGATATCAGGGTTGCCTATGTCCATCATGTCGAGAGCGGTGCGGCCCGGATTGGCCCCCACGTTCGCCAGTTCGCCCAGCAGGATCGCGTATTTCCGGTTCGACAACAGGACCGTCGTCACGTCCAGCTTTTCCCGTGCCTGGGTCCATAGGGCCTGCACGGTATACATAGCCGACCCGTCAGCCTGGAGATTGATCACCCTGCGTCCGGGAGCGCCGATGGCGGCACCGGTGGCCATCGGCATACCGCCGCCGATCGCGCCGCCGGTCACGTTCAGCCAGTCATGCGGCGGGGCAGCCTTGGTCGCGCCGAAGAAGCCGCGGCCGAAGGTGACGGATTCGTCGGCGATCACCGAATCCTCGGGCATCAGCGCGCCGAGTGTCGCCGCGACGGCCTCTGGGGTCAGCGCACCTTTCCCCGGCTCGGGCCGCGCGCCATTGTTGGGCGGCGCGATCGCCGGACATTCCAGCATGTCGGCCAGCCGCGCCAGCGCCTCCACGATGTCCTGTTCCGGACGCGCAAGGATGTGCACCTGGGCGTCGGGCGGAATGGACGATTGCACCATGTTCGGATAGGCGAAGAAGGTCACCGGCTTGCGCGAACCGGCCAGAATCAGCTGTTTGGTCCCCGCCATCGCTTTGACGGCGACATCGACGACGTAGGGCACACGTTCGACCGGCAGCCTGCCCTGGCCGCGCGCCATCCGGGCGTTGGCGCCTTGGGCCATGACGCGGCACCCAGTGGCGGCGGCGATGCGGTGTGCCAGCGCCAGGCCCTTCTCATGCAGCGCGGTTCCCCCCAGCAGCAGGACGACCTCGGATCCGCCGCGACGCAGCGCAGTGACCGCCACGTCGATCTGTCCTGGCGCTGCCGTGGGGGTGGGCAGCCTCGGCAGCGCCTCGGCCGCGACCCCGCCTGCGTTCCACGAAGTGTCGGAGGGCAGGATGAGGGTCGCGATCTGGCCGGGCGCGAGCATCGCAGCCTGCACGGCCGCGGCCGCGTCGGCGCCCACGGTACGTGCATCGGTCGCGGTGCGCACCCAGCCGGAGACACCCCGGGCCCAGCCTTCGGTATCGGCGGTCAGCGGCGAGTCGAGCGGTCGGTGATAGGTCGCCTGATCGCCGACGATGTTCACCACCGGAGTTGCGGCACGCCGGGCGTTGTGCAGATTGGCCAAGCCATTGGCCAGGCCGGGTCCACAATGAAGCAGCGTCGCGGCGGGCCTCCCGGCCATGCGGGCGTAGCCATCGGCGGCACCGGTCACGACACCTTCGAACAGGCCGAGCACGCAACGCAGGCCGGGGATGCGGTCGAGTGCGGCGACGAAGTGCATCTCCGACGTACCGGGATTCGAGAAGCACGTGGTGACACCACTGTTCAGCAGTGAGTGCACAAGGCTTTCAGCACCGTTCATCGCAACTGCTCTCCCGCGGTCTCAGCCCGGTCATCCGCGCCTCGCCTCGCGCAAACATCTGGAACCGCCGCGACACGATCCATCGATAGCGTGTAGTCGTTTTGTCATGCTTTGGCCAGACGCTCCGCGATCGCTGCCAGTGCCGACGCCTCGCTGACTGTTGCCCGGCGTGATTTCGTCCGGGTGGCTGCGAAGGTGCCTCAGTTGCGACCTTCTGCGATGAAACGATCGATCGTGCGGCGCCGGAACAACCAATGCCCGCCCTGCTTCACCAGTTGGTCGTCGTATGCGCCACCGGCACCGATCCCGGGACCGTCGGGACCGTTCCGTACCAGGGTCCAATTCGACTGGGCGGCGGCGGCGTCCCCATTCAGCATGATCACGATGTTGGTCGTCAGATGCACCCTCCGTGGCCGCGGGCCAGAGAGCGGGCTTGGACCCGAGGCAAGGCTGCGCGCGAGGGCAACGATGCTGGCATGGCCTGTCGCGGTGCCGAATGCCGTTTCCCAGACGCCGTCGGGGGCGAAAAGCGCGGCCATGTCCTCGAACCGGTCATTGTCGAGATGATAACAGTAGCGCGCCAGAAGTTCCCGTATTGCGTCCTTCTCCGCCAGGTCTTCCGAGCTGATGCCGGTCATTGTTTCCTCCTTGCCGGTGCTGCCTTTCGGGTCGAGTATACGGCTGCCCATGGCACGAACCGCCGCGTAAGGGAGGGCAGATGTATGGATGCTATCGGCCGCGACGATCAGACCGGTGACTATCTGATACGTGACGAGGCGGCGCTGCAAGCTCTTTACGGTGACGCCTCCGCCGGTGCGATTGCCAAGGAAATTGACTACATCCATCCGCACTATCGCGCGATGATCGAGGCCTCACCATTCGTCGTGGTGGCGAGCAGCGGACCGGACGGTCTGGATGTCACGCCCCGAGGCGATCCCGCTGGATTTGTCCACGTGATCGATGACAAGACATTGTTGATCCCCGATCGGCGTGGCAACAACCGCGTCGACACGCTGAGAAACATCCTCCGCGACGACCGCGTGGCGCTGCTGTTCCTGATACCCGGCGTCGGTGAAACGTTGCGGGTGAACGGGCGCGCGACGATCTCGGTGGCGCCGGCGCTGGTTGAGCGGTTCGCCTTCCGCGGCACCCTGCCTCGATCGGTCATCGTCGTGCGCGCGGAGCAGGTCTACTTCCAGTGCCCCAAGGCGTTGGTCCGCTCGGAGCTGTGGAACCCGGACAAGCATATCTCCCGCCGAGCGCTTCCCAGCACCGGAACGATCCTGGCCGACATCACCGCCGGCAAGGTTGGCGGCGAGCAATACGACCGCGACTATCCGGAGCGGCTGCGGACCACGATCTTCTGAGCGACGCGTCGCGCATGATCCCCCGCGCATCACGCACGGTTGCTGGTGCCGCGGACGAAGGGGCAATCGATCAACGATAAGGGACCGCAATGCCGAAACCCGTTCTACTGGTAACGCGCCGGCTTCCCGCCGCGATCGAGGCTGAGGCGCGGCAAGACTATGACGCCCGCCTGACCGCATCGGACACGCCGATTCCGGACCTCGCGGAGCGTGCGGCGGGTGTGGACGCGATCCTCTGCTGCCCCGGCGATATGCTGAACGCGGCGGCCATTGCGGCGCTGCCGGAGTCCGTCAAGGTCATTGGCACCTTTAGCGTCGGCTATGACCACATCGATATCGCGGCCGCCGCCAGCCGGGGCATCAAGGTCTGCAACACCCCCGACGTGCTCAGTGTGGCGACCGCGGAATGCGCCATGCTTTTGGTAATGGCCGCGGCAAGGCGGGCGGGCGAGGGG
>Ga0170475_124391536_pt1 | contig 10194 bp, 11 predicted proteins | sample Soicark_Litter_5_FD_111474 | JGI IMG/M metagenome (GOLD analysis project Ga0170475, IMG submission 111474) | Avena fatua rhizosphere microbial communities from Hopland, California, USA. Combined Assembly of 48 SPs | reverse complement strand
GTTGGATCAAAGCGCGGATGGTTGGCAGTTCCGTCAGGCAACCCGGGCACCAGGACGCCCACAGGTTGACCAGAACCAGCGGCGCGGTCAGGTCCGCCAGCCGATGAGCCGAACCCTTGGCATCGACGAAATCCGCCTGTCGCAGCGCCGCGGCCTGGCGCGACAGGCTCGACCGCTGCTCCGTCGCATGGGCGGCCGGCCACGTGGCCGGCCAGCTTGCCAGCATGGCCAGTGCAGCCCGGCGCGCCAGTATTTTCCGCTGAAGCACAGGGCGACATCCAGTTGACAAGACGCAATGCATGGCAGCTTAGCCCCGGCGCACGTCGGAGGCACGTGTTGATTGCGGTCCGACTGGTGCCTGACCATAACCCCGCGCCGCGCGTCAGGCCGTGGATCCGCGACGTCGCTGGGCGTTGGCTACAGTGAGATGCGCAGGAATGACCCCAGTTCGCCGATAATCCCTCGCCGGAACGCCAGAACGCAGATCATGAAGATCGCCCCCTGGGTCACCGTCACCCAGGCGCCGAACTGCGCCAGGTAGTTCTCCATCGAGGTTACCACCAGCGCACCCATCGCCGGCCCGAAAACCGTGCCCAGCCCGCCCAGCAGCGTGGTCAGCACCACCTCGCCCGAGGTCGAGTAATGCACGTCGGTCAGGGTGGCGATGCCGAACACCAGCGCCTTGGTGCCGCCGGCCACACCGGCGATGGTGCAGGACAGCACGAAGGCGATCAGCTTGTAGTCGTCGGTGCGGTAGCCCAGTGACGTTGCCCGCGGTTCGTTCTCGCGAATGCCTTTCAGCACCTGACCGAACGGCGAATGGATGATGCGGTGGACCAGCAGGAAGCCGCCCAGGAACACCGCAGCCGTCACCCAGTACATCGTCATGTCGTTGTTCAGGTTTATGAACCCGAACAGGTGCCCGCGCGGCACCTGCTGGATGCCGTCCTCGCCGCCGGTGAAGGGTGCCTCCAGACAGAAGAAGTAGACCATCTGGGCCAGCGCGAGGGTGATCATGGCGAAGTAGATGCCGGAGCGGCGGATTGCCAGATATCCCAGCACCAAGCCGAGCACCGCGCCGGTCAGGCCGCCGAAGATGATGGCGATGGAGGCGTCCACGTGCCACATCTTCATCGTCCAGGCGGTGACGTAGCTGCCCATGCCGAAGAACGCCGCCTGGCCGAACGACAGCAGCCCGACATAGCCGATCATCAGGTTGAAGGCCGTGGCGAACAGCGCGGCGGTCAGCACCCGCATCAGGAACACGGGGTACAGCACGAACGGGCTGACCACGATCAGTACGACCATCACCACGAAGGCGATCGACTGTGCCCGCGAAAAACCAAACATTCAGGCGGCCTTTCCGAACAGGCCGCGGGGCCTGACAAGCAACACGATCACCATGACGACGAACACCACGGTGGCCGAAGCCTGCGGGTAGAATACCTTCGTCAGTCCCTCGACGACGCCCAGGCCGAAGCCGGTCAGGATGGAGCCCATGATCGATCCCATCCCACCGATGACGACGACCGCGAACACGGTGTTGATGAAGTTGGTCCCCATGTTGGGGTTCACCGAATAGATTGGCGCGGCCAGCACGCCGGCGAATGCGGCCAGGGCGACGCCGCCGCCATAGGTCAGCGTGATCAGCCGCGGCACGTCGACGCCGAATGCCTGCACCAAGGGCGCATTTTCGGTCGCCGCACGCAGCGTGGCGCCCAGCGGGGTTTTTTCAATGATCGCCCAGGTCGACAAGCACACCACCAGCGCCGCCAGAACCACCCAGCCGCGGTAATTCGGCATGTACATGAAGCCGAGGTTGGTGGCCCCCTGCAGGATATTCGGGATGCGATACGGCATACCGGAACTGCCGTAGGCGTTGCGGAACAGCCCCTCGATCACCAGCGACAGCCCGAAGGTCAGCAGCAGGCCATACAGGTGGTCCAGCTTGTACAACCGGCTGATAACGGTCTTCTCCAGGATGATCCCGAAGATCCCAACCAGCAGCGGCGCCAGGATCAGCGCTGGGAAATAGCCGATGCCGACATAGTTCAACAGCATCCACGACGCGAACGCCCCCATCATGAACAGCGCCCCGTGGGCGAAGTTGATGATGTTCAGCATGCCGAAGATGACTGCCAGCCCGAGCGACAGCATCGCGTAGAACGCGCCGTTGATCAGCCCGAGCAGAAGCTGTCCGAACAGCAACGGGCCGGGAATACCGAAAATCATGATCATGGTTGTTTCCCAGCCACGCCGTTTCCCCTGTTCCTGTCTCTATGCCTTGATGAAGGCGCAATGGCCGTCGGCCAGCGGGCGGTAAGCCTCGTCGCCGGGCGTCGTCACCTTCAGCTTGTAATAATCCCACGGGCCCTTGCTTTCCGCCGGGGTTTTCACCTCGAACAGATAGGCCGGGACCATGTTTCGGCCGTCCGCGCGGATGGTCGACTTGCCGAAGCAGTCATCCTCGACCGGTATCGCCTTCATGCGGTTGACGGTGGCGACGCCGTCCTTCTTCGCCTCGGCCGCGCCCATGTCCGCCACCGTCTTCAGGTAGTGCAACGTGGCGGAGTAGCAGCCGGCATGGATCATGTTCGGCCAGTTGTTCGGCGTCTTCGGCTTCACCCGGTTGGTGAAGGCGCGCGTCTTGTCGTTCAAATCCCAGTAGAAGCTTTCCGTCAGATTGAGACCGCCCGCGGTGTCGAGGCCGAGGGCATGCACGTCGGTGATGAACATCAGCAGCGCGGCGAGCTTCATTGAGTTGTTGAGGCCGAATTCGTGCGCCTGCTTGATCGAGTTCACCGTGTCGCCGCCGGCGTTGGCCAGACCGAGCACCTTGGCGCCGCTGGACTGCGCCTGCACCAGGAAGGAGGAGAAATCGGTCGTGCCGGGGAAGGGGTAGGGTGCTGAACCCAGCACCTTGCCACCCGCGGCCTTGATCAACGTGGACGTATCATCCTGCAACTGCTTGCCGAACGCGTAGTCGGCGGTCAGGAAGTACCAGGAGTCACCGCCGGCCTTCACCATCGCGCCGCCGGTGGATTTCGACAGCATATAGGTGTCGTACACCCAGTGAATGAAGTTGGGCGAGCACTGGGCGCCGGTCAGTGCTGATGAGGCTGCGCCGACGTTCAGGTAGACTTTGTTCTTCTCGCGGCAGACCGACTGCACGGCCAGCGCGACCGAAGATGTCGGAACATCCATCAGCACGTCGACGCCATCGCGGTCGAACCACTGGCGGGTGATCGACACGGCCAGGTCCGGCTTGTTCTGATGATCGGCGGCGACGATCTCGACGTTCATGCCCTTGGTGGAAACACCAAAATCCTCCAGCGCCTGCTTGGCACAGATGACCGAGGTGATGCCGCCGGTGTTGGTGTACGGGCCTGACTGGTCGTTCAGGATTCCGATCTTGATGGCGGCTGCCTGGGCGCGGGCCGGACGGATCAGCGGGACAGTGGCAGCCGCGGCAGTGGTGAGCGCGGAACGGCGCGTTAGCTTCATGGTGGACCTTTATGCTTTGACCAGGGAACAGCCGCCCTTATCCAACGGACGGAATGCTTTGTCAGCCGGTGTGGAGGCGACTGGCTTGTAGTAATCCCACGGGCCCTTGCTTTCCGACGGCTTTTTGACTTCCCAAAGGTAGGACGGGTGGATCTTGCGGCCGTCGACGCGGATGCTGCCTGCGCCAAAACAATCATCGTCCGTGGGTATTGCCTTCAGCTTCGCCACCGTCGCCACGCCGTCCAGCTTCGCCTGCGCGATCCCCATCGCGGTCGCGGCCTTCAGGTAGTGCAGGGTGGACGAATACACGCCCGCCTGCACCATCGTCGGCCGGGCGCCTTTGAACTTCGCGGTGAACCGGTCCGAGAACGCCCGGGCGCGATCGTTCATGTCCCAGTAGAAACTGTCGGTCAGCGCGATCCCCTGCGCCACCTCCAAACCCAGCGAATGGACGTCGGTCAGGAACAGCAGCAAGCCGGCGAGCTGCATCTTGATGCCGAATTCCTTGGCCTGCTTGATCGTATTGATCGTGTCGGTGCCGGCATTCGCCAGTCCCAGCACCTTGGCCCCGCTGGACTGCGCCTGGATCAGGTAGGAGGAGAAATCGGTGGTGCCGGGGAAGGCATAGGCGACGCCGCCCACCACCTTGCCGCCGGCGCTGGTGACGAAATCCGTCGTGTCGCGTGTCAGCGCCTTGCCGAATGCATAGTCGGCGGTGATGAAGAACCACGAATCACCGCCGGACTTCACCATTGCCGCACCGGTCGACTGCGCCAGCATATACGTGTCGTAGACCCAGTGGATGGTGTTGGCGTTGCACCCCGCGGCGGTCAGGTCCGACGTCGCCGCCCCGGAGTTGAGGTAAACCTTGTTCTTTTCCTTGGCCACGTTGGCAACGGCCAGTGCCACGCCTGAATTGGCGACCTCGACGATCAGGTCCACCCCGTCACGGTCGAACCACTGCCGTGCGATCGTGGTCCCGACATCGGGCTTGTTGAGATGGTCGGCCACCAGGACTTCGACGGTGAAGCCCTTGCCGGACACACCGAACTCCTCCAGCGCCTGATGCACAGCGGCCACCGCGCCGGGGCCGGCGAGGTCCTAGTACGGGCCTGACATATCTGTCAGACAGCCGATCTTCAGGGTGGGCGCCCCCTGTGCCCGTCCCGCACGCAGCGGGGCGGTCGCGGCCAGGGCAAGCCCGCCAAGCGTGATATCGCGGCGTGAGAGGTTCATGACACCAGTTCCACCCAGGGCCTTTATAAGGCGCCCCGGCTCTCCTTGCCGAACGGGTTGGTCAGCGGGCCGGCGCCGCGGTTTGCTCAGAGGATGTGAAATCAGACACCAAGGTACTCGTGCAGCTTGTCCATGCTGGATTCGAGAAGATGGTTGGGTATCATGTCGATGATCTTGCCGTGCTCCATGACATAGTGGCGGTCGGCCACGGTGGCGGCGAAACGGAAATTCTGCTCGACCAGCAGCACGGTAAAGCCGCGTTGCTTGATCTCGCGGATGGTGCGGCCGATCTGCTGGACGATGACCGGGGCGAGGCCCTCCGTCGGCTCATCCAGCAGCAGCATCTTCGATCCGGTGCGCAGGATGCGGCCAATCGCCAGCATCTGCTGTTCGCCTCCGGACAGTTTGGTGCCGTGCGCGGTCTTGGCACGCTCCCGCAGGTTGGGGAACAGGGCGTAGATTTCGTCGACCGACAGCCCGCCGGGGGCGACCACGGGCGGCAGCATCAGGTTTTCGGTCACTGACAGGGAGCCGAAAATGCCGCGTTCCTCCGGGCAGATGGCGATGCCGGACTTGGCGATCTGATTGGGCATCTGCCCGACCATCTCATTGCCGCGAAACTTCACGCTGCCTTCACGGCGCGGCACCAGTCCCATGATCGACTTCATCGTCGTGGTCTTGCCGGCGCCGTTGCGGCCCAAAAGGGTAACGACCTCGCCTTCCCGCACCTCGAAGTCGACGCCGTGCAGGATGTGGCTTTCGCCGTACCAGGCGTTCAGGTTTTTGAGTTCAAGCATGGAGGAGCTCAGGCATCGGCGGTTCCCAGGTAGGCGGCGATCACTTCAGGGTTCTTGGACACGGTCTCGTACGGTCCCTCGGCCAGCACCTTGCCGCGGGTGAGGACGGTGATCTTGTCGCAGAGGCCCTCCACGACGGACAGGTTGTGCTCGACCATCAGGATGGTGCGGCCTTCGCGGATGCGCTTGATCAGCTCGACGATGCGGTCGACGTCGCCATGCGCCATGCCGGCGGTGGGTTCGTCCAGCAGCATCATTTCGGGTTCCAGCGCCAGGGTGGTGGCGATCTCCAGCGCGCGTTTCAGGCCGTAGGACAAATCCGCGACGATTGTCTCGGTGAATGAGGACAGGCCGACGTCGAACAAGAGTTGATGTGCGCGGTCATCATAGACCTTCAGCACCTTTTCCGACCGCCAGAAGTCGAAGCTGGCGCCGCGCGCGCGCTGCAGTGCAAGGCGGACGTTCTCCAGCGCGGTCAAATGGGGGAACACGGCCGAGATCTGGAAGCTGCGGATCAGCCCGAGCCTTGCCACCATTGCCGGCTTCATGCCGGTGATGTCGCGGCCCTTGAACTTGATCCTGCCGCGGGTTGGCGGCAGGAATGAGGTCAGCAGGTTGAAGCACGTCGTTTTGCCGGCGCCGTTGGGGCCGATCAAGGCATGGATGGTGCCGGTATCCACACGCAGATCGACACCGTCGACGGCCACGAAGCCGCTGAACTCGCGGGTCAGCCCCTGTGTCTCCAGGATGGTGTCTGTCACCCCCGGACGTCTCCCTAGTTGGAATTGATTCCAGTGTGCGGGGCGTTTTGCATATACCGAGCCGCCGTGCAAGGCCGCGTCGCAGCGGAAACGCGGTTCCGTTACGATCGGCCTTCGTGGCCGGTCAACAACGGTGGGATGCTGACGACTGCGGCTTCATACGCCGGTATGTTCGGCCGGATTACGTGGCGTCGTGATTTCTGCAACCGGAAGTCGTGGATCGGGACCAAGCCCGGGTTGCGATGTGCCCTTGAGGTCCTAACGCAGGGCCAGGGTCAGATACAGCGCGGCGGTCCACAGCACCATCGACAGCACCAAGCTATTCGCGAGGCCACGTTTCAGCGCGTGCTGCTCCGCGATTGCCACCGCCTGACAACCCGCATGCGCCTGACCATGGAAATGCACATCGGTCTGGCCATGCGCATGAAGCTGGGATCGCGCCATTGAGTTCTGCCGCACCGGACCACTCCTGTGTTTGTTGGCCACAAAATAACGGGCCGGTGAACACACGCCAACTTGAATCACGAGTTCGCGACCGCATCGAATAGCACGGCGCCCGGATCCATATTGAAGGTGAAACGCAAGACTGCAATTAATATGGACAAAGAAATAATGATGATTCGGATCAAATTTATGTGCGAGACAGACGATTTCAACGCATTCTGGATCTCGGCTGGCTGAAAAACTTATCAAACAGTCATAAATCGTTAACCAATGATTTCTTTGAAAATAAAGTATTGCCAGTTCACGTCGTTGTGAAGCACATAATCACATATCCGTGAACGGCCAGCCGGTATCTGGCCAACGCCCAGGAGGTTTCAAGTGCGATTGCGCCCTACGCCTACCAGGTTCCCGGCTGGCCTGTCGTTCGACATCCCCGACCTGCTGATGCTTCAGGGCTGGGCCGACTTCCATGGGCTGCGCATGGCCATCGACCTCGACGTGTCGGCCGACGGCGATGAGTACGAAGAACTGCTGGGCATCTACGACCACGACCGGGCGTTCCGCCGCTGGATATTCTGGCGCTCATGCGACGGGATCGTGGTGCAGCCGGCCATGGGTCGACAGATGCTGTTCGACTTCATGGGCGATGCGCTAGAGATTTTAATTCCTTCAGACGATTAATACTCTTCGTCCTGACCATCCTTATTGCTGCGTTGCGTCGCCGGACCGGCATGGGTGTCCAGGTTCAACGCCGTGTTGATCAGCGCCAGGTGCGAAAACGCCTGCGGGAAGTTGCCGAGCTGGCGGCGCGCCACCGGGTCGTATTCCTCGGCCAGCAGTCCGACATCGTTTGTCAAGGTTAACAGCCGGTCAAACAGGACCTTGGCCTCCTGCATCCGCCCCAGCAGCACCAGGCTGTCGACGTACCAGAAGCTGCATGCCAGAAAAACGCCTTCGTTGCCCGACACACCGTCGTTCGTTTCGTGCGTGTGGTAGCGGCGGATCAGGCCGTCGATCATCAGGTCGTCGCCGATCGCCTTGACCGTTCCGACGATCCGCGGGTCGTTGGCCGGAAGGAAACCCACCAACGGCAGCAGCAGCAGACTGGCGTCGAGCGTATCGCCGCCGAAATACTGCACAAAGCTTCCTCGCGCCTCGCTGAAGCCTTCCCGGCAGATCAATTCATGAATACGGGTGCGCAACGCCTTCCAGCGCTCCAGCGGCGCCGGAAGGTTGAAACTTTCCGCGCCACGGATAACGCGGTCCAGCGCCACCCAGACCATCACCTTTGAAAAGGTGAAGTTCTGCGCGCCGCCGCGCACTTCCCAGATGCTTTCATCCGGCAGTTCCCAGATCTTTTCCAGATGACCAACCAAGGCGCATTGCAGCGGCCAGCTCGAGATCGGGCGAACCAGGCCCAGGGCGGCTTCCTGGTAGAGCGCGTCGATCAGTTCGCCGAACACGTCAAGCTGCAGCTGCGTGCTGGCGGCGTTGCCGATCCGCACGGGACGGGCGCCTTGGTAGCCGGACAGCCAGGGCACCTCCCGCTCCTGCATCCAGCGCTCGCCAGCCAATCCGTACAGGGTCTGCAACTGGTCAGGCGTGCCGGCCACGCTGCGACGAAGCCATTTGCCCCATGCGCAGGCCTCGTCCTGGTAGCCGGCATGCATCAGGGCGAGAAGGGTGAAGGTCGCGTCGCGCAACCAGCAAAAGCGATAGTCCCAGTTGCGACTGCCGCCGGGCTGTTCAGGCAACGATGTCGTTGGCGCCGCAACGATGCCGCCGGTCGGGTAGTAGCTGAGCGCCTTCAAGGTCATCAGTGACCGTTTCACCTCGGCATGATAGGATCCCTTATAGGTGCAGCGGCCGGACCAGCTGTTCCAGGAGGCATCCGTCTCATCCAGCGCAGCGTCGGCATCGGGTGGGACTGGCGTGGGGTGGTGTGACTGCGCGTGCGTCAGCACGAAGCGAACGCGCTCACCGGCTTCCGCGCTGAAGGACGCCACCGTCGTCATGCCACGGCCGTGCAGCTTGACGTCGCTCTTTAACACGACCTGATCGGGGCCGGCGACCGCCTGGATGCTGCTGCCATGGTTCAGGCGGGTTACCCAAGGGACCGCCGACCCGTATTCGAAGCGCAGCGCCAGATCCAACCGCATGTTCACCGACCCTGACCGGCCCTCGACGATGCGGACGATGGAGGTCTTTTCCACGGCCATGAAGTCGATCAGCGCCACCGTCCCGGATGCGGTTTCGAACAGCGTCTCCAGGATCATGGTGCCGGGCCGGTACTGCCGGGTGATCCGCAGGGGCGCATCAGCCGGCCCGATCCGCCAGTGTCCGTTGTCGGGCGAGCCGAGCAGTGCGGCGAAACAGGCGGGGCTGTCGAAGCGTGGCCAGCAAAGCCAGTCGATCGACCCGGTCTTGCTGACCAACGCCGCGGTGTTGCAATCCCCAATCAGGGCATAGTCTTCGATGGCCGCTGCCTGGGCCGGCCCGGCTGCATGGGAATCTTGTTCCGCAAGAGAACCGTCAGAGTTGGATGAAGGGCGGGGCGTGTGGCGGTGACCGGGGTGATGGCCGGCAGCCATCAGTTGGTCCGGCCCCACACGCGCTGGCCGCCGTTACCCAGACAGTAGCAGCCGCCACCCGTCGCGGCGGGCCGATCCATCGGGCACACGTATGGCCCTGCATAGCACGCATGTCCAACCCCGGCCTGGGCTGGCGGGCTATAGGCCTGCGGCGGCGCATAAACCACCGGCGGCGGCGGCGCGTAGTAGACTGGCGGTGGCGGCGGATAGTAGTACGGCGGCGGATAGAAGCCGGGGCCATAGAACGGGACCCCGAACCCGACGAAGACCCGGGCATCGGCGGGAGGGGACGTCACGCCCATGACCGCTGCACAGACAGCAAGCGCGACTACAAGCCGGCGCCAGACGTGAACCGAGGATGCCATGGTGTTCCCGACCCTGCCGATAGACCGTATCTGCATTATGTCCGATTCCGACTGAACGGGATATGCCCATTACGCATCAGGAGGTCGGCGGTTTCGTGCCGTCCGTCGCGGGCCACGGCGCAACAGCCGTGCTACCCGGACCGCCAGTCTTGCCAATGCCGGGGTGGTGGTTGGACGCAATAGGCGTGGATCGTAGCCGGCGAAGCGACGGTCGTTCTCGGCTAGGCAGATCGCCATCAGGTCCAGCGGACTGACGTCGATGTCGCTGACCGCCTGGCTGCCGTTCAGGGTGAAGTTGTTGTCCGCCTTGTCGCCATCGCCGATGCCGCGGGCGATGCCGATCCGCTCCCACGCCAGGAAAATCCAGGCGCGCACGACACGCAGTTCGAAACGCAGGCGTCGCCATGGGTTAAGCCGCTTGCGATGCCAAGCCAGCCAGTTCGCGAACAGCAGGATATGGCGGGCTTCCTCCTGGATCACCGGCTCGAACGTATCG
>Ga0170475_103295707_pt1 | contig 10194 bp, 8 predicted proteins | sample Soicark_Litter_5_FD_111474 | JGI IMG/M metagenome (GOLD analysis project Ga0170475, IMG submission 111474) | Avena fatua rhizosphere microbial communities from Hopland, California, USA. Combined Assembly of 48 SPs | reverse complement strand
GGTATTATCATTTCCAACAAATACGCCTTTTTACCCTGTTTCCGGACAGGCTCCATCACCGGAGCGATCGTGTTGTTTTGCCACCGCGATCCGGCCCAGAGGCGAAGGCTTCAATCGGGAATGCCGTCACTAATTGAGGCGGGCGATGAAAAGCCTGTTGATTGGCGAAGCAGTCGAGCTATGCAGGGGCCACGTCCACGTAGCTCAGCAGGATAGAGCACAGGATTCCTATGAAATTGGGGGTTGCGCAAGGAAACGGCGCGATCGATCTGCTCAAAGTCGGGGAACGCTTCGCTGAACTCTCAGCATGCCAATCCCGAGCCAAGCTTCGGAGAAATCCGTTGAAGGTGTAGAGACTGGATGGGCAGCACCTAAAGGCTTCGGTCCATGGTGAAGGGACAGTCCAGACCACGAACGCCCACGGGCGGCGGCCAAAGCCGAAGTGGTATGAATCCTGGGGTCGGAGGTTCGAATCCTCTCGTGGACACCATTTTCCTGCTTGTCCGACCCGGACACATAGGTACTAATCGGCACCTAAGACATAGGTGACAACCTCGTGCCGAACGGAGCGCTGATTGTTTGATGGCTTGCCTGTTCCGAATTGATAGGCCTGATATCACATCTGACGAGCCAACTGCTGTCGCCGACCATCTTCAAGCCGGACGTCTGGCTTTTCGGTACCGACACTCGCCACCCGGCGCTGCAGCCTCTGTGGCTTTGCCGCAACCGTTTTCACGTCAGCGATCCAGATGCCGCTGCCGAGTATGCAGAACATCAGCACATAGGCTCCGTCCCAGAAATGCACGGTGAGGCCAACCAAGCAGCAACTGATCACAGTCGCCAGATATGCGCATCGATAATCCTTGTGCTTGCAGTCCAGCCCACGCTTCAAGCCGACCAGCAGCAAGCAGCATATAACCGACAACGCAAGCAAAAACGACGCCGGCAAGCCGTGCTTGACCGCGAAATATAGCCAGATGTTATCGATACTGCTGGGCATCCAGGACGGCCGCGCCCATTCATTCAAGCCGGTCCCAAGCCACGGATTGTTCAGCACCGACGACCAGCCATATTCCCAGATCAGGTTACGAAACCAATACGACATGGGATCGAAGGTGAGACGACTGATCGTCACGGTAAGCAGCGAGCGTCCCGTTACCCAGCAAATGATCTGCGCTGCGGAATAAAGCAACAGCGTCGTGCTCCAGACCACCTGCAGTCCGATCTTGTCGGCAAGGCGCTTCCAGGCGATGAGCATGCACTGCAGGCAACCCCAAGCAGCGGCCCCGAAGAGATCGCGCACATGGTTGCCAGTGCCACTGTGCCGGCCAGCACGCATCGACCCATCATGCTCGCGCCGTAGCCAAGCACGAGGTAGGCGATCGAGAACGAAGTGCTGCAGACCAATCCCAGCAAGATGGGATGCGCGAACGGTCCTTGGGCCCTGAAGAGCCCCGAGCGCGTCATCCCCACCATGTCATAGGTTGGAAACAAGGATCCAAGCACCCGGAAAATCACGTTCACACCGGTGACGGCCTCGATTGCCACAAGTGGCAGCAACATCGCGATCAGCAGGAACAACGCTTTGCCGAATAGGCGAAAATCGTCCGCGCTTCGGATGCAGCATCGCGCCAAAAAATAGGGTGCGATAGTCTCAAGCACCGTTATCCCGGCCGACTGCACTCCGACAGAACCGTTCAGCATGATCATCGAGAGCGCGATCCAACCACTGAAAGCGATAACGCAAAGGTCGGCAACCTTGATACCGCCTGCTTTGCCGCGAACCCAATAGATAAGGCTCGGAAGGACCGCCAGGCAAAGAACGATCCGATAGGAAGACATGCGCATCGGGCCTATATGAAAGACCCAGGGAAGCCCGAGAAAGGCAATCAGCACCAGCAGAAAATACATGTGAAACGGGATCGACGCCGAACGTTGCTGCTTTGGTCGGGCTTCGGCATGTCCGGCGGTCCGCGAAGGCGGCTCAGCGGAGCGCGGCGACGGCATCGCAACCGCAGTACGACGCCTCGCCATTTGTGCTTCACGCACGGGCATCAGCATTTGCCGTTGGGGGAAATGACCCCGTCGTTGGAGAGCGGCTTGAACATATCGCGGTACGACAATCCTTTTTGCGACGGTCGGCACCTGCCCCGTCTCATATCTGAACCCCCTGAGAAGCTAGGCTTAAATTGCAATTTCGACCACCGCTTCTTCAGAGGTACGCGGCATGCGCAGCATACCAGAAAGGCGCATGCACTACCCGCAGACAGGCATCTCGCCCCGCCCCCACAGGCACCGTTTCTATGCGTGTGAGACGCCACCCTCCAGAGCAGAGAACTTGCCTCGGCCGAACTTCTCCAGAGCCGCCGCGATGATCTTTGACCTGACCTCCAGTGACGTCTCGGACGTCGACTGGACGAGGATGGCGAGGTCGGAACTGTCGAGAGATTCGACAAAACGTTCGACATCGCCCGCGACCAACGCATTCGTGTCCCAGTGGCTATGGCAAAGCGACAGATCCGATGTGAATGACCGATCCCTCGGCGTGCCGATGTGATCGACGTAGGCACCGTAGATCGTCCATTCAGAAAGCCGCATTTCAGATGCAAGAACGGAAGGCCAGCTTGCTGCGTTCACCTGTTCGATACGGCTTTGTATCGCGCGCACGATGGCGGGGTCCCAGACAACGAACGACGAGACATAGTCAGCAAAATCGCTTCCCGGCTCGGGAGCAATCCCCAGCAACCTGTGAGCGCCCTTGTGCCAGGCGATGTGATTTTTCATGTCGGACGAAACGGAATTCGGCTTGCGATAATGTCGAACCGCGCCGTTCTCGATCAGGTAGGAGGGTTTCACCTCGTTGATCAGGACCACATCCGAATCGAGCATGATCACCGCATCGGCCTGCATTGCCCCGACTGCCGAGAACTTGATGATCTGCTGCAGAACCCAACCGCGAATGGGTGGCCATGGGCGCCGCAGATTGACGAAAAGCTCGCCGCGGCCAAGCGCTTTCAGCGCCTTGATATCGTGAAGTCCGGAAACAGAGTAAAGAGCTTTCGACAAAAGCGAAACCGAGAGGAAGCTGGGCGGCAAGACTTCGTTTGTCGTGTGAATGACCAGCCTGCTTGATTTCCAGCGGGAAAACAGTGCGACGTCCTCACGGGGCACGACGATGTGATGGACGACTTCCTCGGGCGTGAAGCGCAGAACGGACTTGTGCAATTCGCCGAAGCAGGCGAGATCGCGCCGGAATGTCGGAGTAAACGCTGCAATGTTTGGCAAATCTACCCCCAATGCCTTCAACATGCGATCCTGCAGCTGCGATAGACATCTTTGGTGAAGTCGAAATGCTTAACGCCCTGCAATACTATTCACAGATATACATCATTCCTCACGCTCTTCCGCCTAGTCTAATGGAAGTATAATGGTCGACATTTCGGCTTTCGCCGCAAAGCGCAGCGGCAGCGCTCATTCGCCCAGCCGCTGTTCTGCGAGCCGCACCCAGTAGGAGATGCCGTGGCTGATGACGTCGTCGTTGAAGTCGTAGGCCGGATTGTGCAGGCCGGCGGTGTCGCCATTGCCGATGAAGATGAAGGCGCCCGGGCGGGCGTTCAGCATGTAGGAGAAATCCTCGCCGCCCATCATCGGATCGATATCGGGATTGACGTTGCCGGCACCCGCGATGTCGGTTGCCACCGCCGTCGCATGCTCCGTCTCACTCGCATGATTGGATGTGACGGGATAGTTGCGCTGGAAATGAATATCGGCCTCGGCGTCATGCGCCTCGGCCACGCCGGCAACGATCTGCCGGAAGCGCTTCTCGGCGAGATCGCGCACGGCCTCGTCGAGCGTGCGCACGGTTCCGGCAAACGTCGCCTCGTTGGGAATGACGTTATGCGCGAAGCCGGCATTGAACTTGGTGACCGACACCACGACCGAGCGCAGCGGATCGACATTGCGGGATGCGATCATCTGCAGGTTGGTGACGATCTGCGTGCCGATCGCGATCGGGTCGATCGTGCGGTTCGGCTGCGCGGCATGCCCGCCACGCCCCTTGACCGTGACGGTGAACTCGTCGGTCGCGGCCATGATCGGCCCCTTGCGGATGGCGAAATGACCGACGGGAAGGCCTGGCATGTTGTGCATGCCGTAGACCTCCTGGATGCCGAAGCGCTCCATCATGCCGTCCTTGACCATCAGGTCGCCGCCGGCGCCACCTTCTTCCGCCGGCTGGAAGATGACCGCGACATTGCCGTTGAAATTACGGGTCTCGGCCAGATACTTCGCGGCACCCAGCAGCATCGCCGTGTGGCCGTCATGGCCGCAAGCGTGCATCTTGCCCGCTATCTTCGATGCCCATGGCTTGCCCGAGATTTCGGTGAGCGGCAGCGCGTCCATGTCGGCGCGCAGGCCGATCGTGCGCGATCCCGCGCCATTGCCCTTGATCAGCCCGACGACGCCGGTGCGGCCGATGCCGGTGACGATTTCGTCGACGCCGAACTCCTTGAGCTTCTCGGCCACGAAGGCGGCCGTCTCTTCCACCGCATAGAGCAGGCCCGGCCGCTCGTGAATGTGCCGGCGCCACTCGGTCACTTCGTCCTGAAGTTCGGCGGCTCTGTTCAAAATCGGCATGCTTGCTTCCCTGATGAAAATCGAAAACGGCGGCAATAACGGGATTGATACCACGGCTCGCAAATAAGTTAGACAATGACCTTTGCCATGTCATGGCCATATACGTTAAATAGGGGAAACTTTCGAGACATCAGGACATCTTTAAGGACAAACCGTGTCGACGCGCCAGAAACGCCTGCTTGCCGCCTTGCGGCCGATCACCATCGCCGCTTCCGCAGCCGCCATCGCTTTTTCCGCGACGTCGCAGGCCTATGCCAATCCGCATATCCTGGTCGATGTGCAGAGCGGCCGCGTGCTCGAGCATGAGGATGCCTTCCGCAAGTGGTATCCGGCCTCGCTCACCAAGCTGATGACCATCTACACCACCTTCGATGCGATCCGCTCCGGCCAGATCAGCGTCGATACGCCGATCGTCATGAGCAAGACCGCCGCCGCCCAGCCGCCGGCCAAGATGTATTTCAAGCCGGGCCAGAAGCTGACGCTCGACAGCGCGCTGAAGATCCTGATCGTCAAGTCCGCCAATGATATCGCTGTCGCCGTCGCCGAAGCAGTCGGCGGCACGCAGGACGCCTTCGTTCTCAGAATGAACGCCGAAGCCGCCAAGCTCGGCATGAGCGACACCCACTTCGTCAATCCGAACGGCCTGCCCGGCAAGGGCCAGTACACGACGGCGCGCGATCTGGCGATCCTGTCGGTCGCGCTGCGCCGCGATTTCCCGCAATATGCCAGCTACTTCTCGCTGGAGGGGATCACCACGGGCAAGCAGAACATCCCCGCCATCAACATGCTGATCGGCCGTTTCGCCGGCGCCGATGGCATGAAGACCGGCTTCATCTGCGCATCGGGCTTCAACCAGATCAGCTCGGCGACCCGCAACGGCCGCACGCTGGTTTCCGTCGTGCTCGGCACCGACAGCCTCGCCGCCCGTGCGGACGCCTCCGCCGACATGCTCCAGCGCGGCTTCACCACGCAGCCGACAGGCAACGATACGCTGGGCTCGCTGAAGCCCTATCGCGAAACCCAGGAAGTCGCCGACCTCACGGCCGAGATCTGCAGCGCCAAGGGCGCCAAGATCCGCAGCGAAACGCGCGACGAAGTGGGCCGCATGAAGATCCATTCTCCCTATATCCAGGAAATGGATCACGAGCCGAACTTCGTCTATGCCGGCCTGATTCCCGGCCAGAACGAGCCGCAGCCCGACAAGTTGGCAACGGCGGCCGGCGTCGGCGACATCGCCAACGTGCCGATCCCGACACCGCGGCCCACCTCCGGCTTCTAAGGCTTTCAGACCTCTAAGGCATCGACACATCCAAGGCACACAGGCATGAGCGCAGTTGCGGATCGCATTCCGGTCACCATCCTCACCGGCTTTCTCGGCGCGGGCAAATCGACCCTTCTGAACCGCATCCTCAAGGATCCGGCCATGAAGGATGCGGCCGTGATCATCAACGAATTCGGCGATGTCGGCATCGACCATCTGCTCGTCGAAAGCTCCGGCGACGCGATCATCGAGCTGTCGGATGGCTGCCTGTGCTGCACCGTGCGCGGTGAACTGGTGGATACGCTCGCCAACCTGATGGATGCGATCCAGACCGGCCGCGTCAAGCCGGTGAAGCGCGTCGTCTTCGAGACCACGGGCCTTGCCGATCCGGCGCCGGTCATGCAGGCGATCATGGGCAATCCGATCATTGCCGAAAGCTTCTCGCTCGATGGCGTCGTCACCGTCGTCGACGCCGCCAACGGGCTGCAGACACTCGACAACCACGTGGAAGCCGTCAAGCAGGCCGCCGTCGCCGATCGCGTAATCATCTCGAAGAAGACGCTCGCCTCCCCGGCCATACTGGAAAAGCTTGAAGCCCGCCTGCGCGCGCTCAACCCACGCGCCGCCCTGATGGATGCCGACGACGCCGCGACCGGCACCGCCACCACCCTCGTCAACGGCATTTACGATCCTGCCACCAAGAGCGCCGATGTCGGTCGCTGGCTGCGCGACGAAGATGCTCACGATCACGGGCATCACCATGACCACCATGGGCACGATCACGGCCATCATCATCACGGTCACCACGACCATGATCATGGGCATCACCACCATCATCATGATGACCACCACGACCACCAGCACGCGCACGACGTGAACCGTCACGACGCCTCGATCCGTTCCTTCTCGATCGTCGAGGACAAGCCGATCGACCCGATGGCGCTCGACATGTTCGTCGATCTCCTGCGCTCGGCGCACGGCGAGAAGCTGCTGCGGATGAAGGCGATCGTTGCGATGTCGGATCGTCCCGACCGGCCGCTGGTGCTGCATGGGGTACAGAGCATTTTCCACCCGCCGATCCGCCTGCCGGCATGGCCGGATCCTCAGGACCGGCGCACTCGCATGGTGCTGATCACCAAGGATCTGCCGGAAGCCTTCGTCAAGGACCTGTTCGACGCCTTCTTAGGCAAGCCGCGCATCGACACCGCCGACCGCACGGCCCTCAACGACAACCCGCTGGCCATCCCCGGAATGCGTTTTTAGAGCTATCGCTTGCGGATCAGAAAGCGATGACCGCTCTCGGTCTTCTCGGTCTCGATCAGCTCGTGACCATCCTCATGGCAAAAATGCGGAATATCGATCCCCGCCAGGGGATCGGTCGTCTCGACACGGATCGTCGCGCCTGAAGGCAGCGAAGACATCTTCTTGCGTGTCTTGATCACGGGCAGCGGGCATTTCAGCCCGCGCAGATCGTAGGAAGTGGCGCTCACGCGCGATTAATCCCGGCCCCAGAACTTCCAGAAAGGCTTCTTGGAGGCGACCTCGACCGATTCAGGCTGCTCGACAGGCGCGAACGCCGTCGCGGTGGTCGGAGCCGATTCCATCGGGTTCGGCGTCGGCACCGGCACGGATGCCGGGTTGACGATCGCGGCATCGGCCGTCTTCACGGCGGCGGTCGCATCGGCAGGTGTCGAGCCGGTCACCGTGTTGGCCGCAACCGTGGTCGCGGTCTTGGCGGCAGCCATGCCTTCGAGGTCGGCGACCTTCATCATCTTGCCGGCTTCCAGCGAGGTGCCGGTCGGCGCATAGGCAAGCTCGCGGCCCTTGCGCTGCTTGGCAACGACGGCCTTGCGCTCGGCTTCCGACGGGTCGTACCACGCCATGCCGTCGAATTCCTTCGACGCCTTGGTGTAGGCCAGCTCATAGGTCTTGTCGTAGGAGGCGAGCGCTGCAGTCAGCGCCGGCGGCGTCGACATCTCGGGGCACTTGCCACCGGGATTGAACGCGCCTGAGGACTGCTGGTTGAAGACGTATTTCTTCTCGCAGAAATTCACTTCCGGCGGACGCTTGGTGACTTCGAAATTGTCGTAGCCGACCTTCAGCATCTTCCAGAAGTCGAAGTTCTCGTTCATCCGGTGCTTGAACATGTTCTCGGCCGTCATCCGGAACGGAAAGGCCTGCAGCTGCACGCCCGTCTGGCCGCCCTTGAAGGCGTCACGCGCGAATGCGTAAATCTCGAGCACCTGCTCGTCCGTCATCGAATAGCAGCCCGACGACGAGCATGCGCCGTGGATCATCAGATCCGTGCCGGTGCGGCCGTTGACGGCGTCGTAGCGGTTCGGGAAGCCGGTATTGATGGCGAGATAATATTTCGAGTTCGGGTTCAGGTTCGCCTTGGTCAGGTTGTAGAAACCTTCCGGCGCCTGCCGGTCACCCTGTTTCACCTTGGGACCGAGACGGCCCGACCAGGCGCAGATCTTGTAGCTGGCGATCTTGTCGTAGCGGTTGTCCGTCTTCGCCTTCCAGATCTCGAGCTGGCCTTCTTCCTTGAAGATGCGGATCAGGATCGGCGAATTGCGATCCATGCTCTTCGCGGCCATTTCGTTGAGGATGCGCGGCGGAAGCGGCTGTTCGACCTTGTTCTTGACCTTGGACAGGTCGATCTGCGTGGTTTCCAACGCGTCGTTGCAGCCGGCCAAAGCCAGCGCCATCAGGGAAACATAGGCAAAATGACGAAAGCGCATTCAATCTAGCCCAATTACGAGATGCGACCCAATCCGTTGAACGGGTTCGAAGTGAAGCGAATCATTGGCCCAATCTGGTTTATAAAACCTTAACGACCATGCCGCGCACCCACGACCCCCGCAAGCACAAAAGCTATTGATAACACTAATGTGGCCAAGGTTTGGCCGCAATCCGCGGCCTCACCCAAGCCTGCTTCGCAGCCCCCCTTAGAGGTTGCGGCCCATGTTCAGGAACTTCTGGCGGCGATCGTTGCGGATCTGCTCGCCGGTGCGGCTGGCCATTTCGCCGAGCGCATTGGCGATGACGTCGCCGGTCGAAGCAATCACGCTATCAGGATCGCGATGCGCGCCGCCGAGCGGTTCACCAATGATGCCGTCGATGATACCGAGCGCCTTCAGATCATCCGAGGTGATCTTCATGTTGGTGGCCGCTTCCTTGGCGCGCGCGGAATCGCGCCACAGGATCGAGGCCGCCCCTTCAGGCGAGATCACGCTGTAGATCGCATGTTCGAGCATGTAGACCCGGTTGCCGGTGGCGATCGCGATCGCACCGCCCGAACCGCCTTCGCCGATGACGACGGAGATGATCGGAACCTTGAGGCCGAGGCACATTTCCGTCGAGCGGGCGATGGCTTCCGCCTGGCCGCGCTCTTCGGCGCCGACGCCGGGATAGGCACCAGCCGTATCGACCAGCGTGATGACCGGCAGACCGAAGCGGTCGGCCATCTCAAGCACGCGGATCGCCTTGCGGTAACCCTCGGGGCGCGCGCTGCCGAAATTGTGCTTCAGGCGGCTCTTCGTGTCGTTGCCCTTTTCCTGGCCGATGACGGCAACAGGCTGGCCGCGGAAGCGTGCGAGACCCGCCTGGATCGCGGCATCCTCGGAAAACTTGCGGTCGCCGGCGAGCGGCGTGAATTCCTGGAACAGCGTCTTGGCGTAGTCGACGAAGTGCGGCCGCTGCGGATGACGCGCGACCTGGGTCTTCTGCCAGGCGTTGAGCTTCGAATAGATTTCGACCGTCGCTTCGCGAACACGAACTTCGAGCCTGCCGATTTCATCGGATGTGTCGATGCTCTCGTCTTCCGAGGCAATCTTCTTCAATTCGATGATCTTGCCTTCGAGGTCGGAGATCGGCTTTTCGAAGTCGAGATAATTGTGCATGAGGTGCGTTTCCGTTCCTTGTGCCCGGGGCATTTGTCTTTTGGCTGCCCTTGTCGCCGGTCCTAATCCTGCTTTTTCGCCTGTTTGGCAAGGGGGTGATGCGTTTGGACCAGTTGCTGGAGCCTTTCTTCCAGCACATGCGTGTAGATTTGCGTGGTGGCGATGTCGGCGTGGCCGAGCATGAGCTGCACGCTGCGCAGGTCGGCGCCACCCTCGAGCAGGTGGGTGGCGAAACTGTGTCGCAGGACGTGGGGCGTCAGGCCGCGAAAAATGCCGGCCCGTTTGCCATGGATTGCCAACAACTTCCAGAACGCCTGGCGGGTCATGGCTCCGCCGCGGGCGGTGACGAACAGGTGCCGGCTGGCCCGTCCCTTGAGAATGGCGAGCCGGCCG
>Ga0170475_103167318_pt1 | contig 10194 bp, 10 predicted proteins | sample Soicark_Litter_5_FD_111474 | JGI IMG/M metagenome (GOLD analysis project Ga0170475, IMG submission 111474) | Avena fatua rhizosphere microbial communities from Hopland, California, USA. Combined Assembly of 48 SPs | reverse complement strand
GCTCACGCCAAGGCCAAAGTAGCCGCGCTTGTCGGATGCCTGGAGGTTGCGGAGCGGATGGCTGGCTTTTGACTCGATGCGGTTATAGCCCACGCGGCCGAACAGGCTGAAGCCGTTGCTAAAGGAAGGATGCCGAGAACTGACGCGCCGTAGCTGTAGGATCTGACATGCATGGCCTGAGTGGAGCCGGGAACATCGTGCATGTAATCGAAGAGGCTGCGATAGCTCGCTTCGACCGCCATGTTCTGATGGAATTGATAGCCTGCGAAAGCGCCCTTGCTGTTATCGCGTTCGCCGCCGTGGCCGAAGACACTGGTCCTGCCAATTTCGAGGCCGGTATAAAAAGAAGAAGCCAAAGGAGACTCCGCTGCAAACGATGCGGAGGAAACAAAAGCAAGTGCAGCAATAGCTGCAAATTTCTTGAACATTATTGCCCCTTTTTTAATAGAAATAAAAAGCTGCGGATCGAAGCGTCCGCAAGAGGCAGATTATTGCATGTATTTATGTAATTTCCAATTTTCAATTATTGAAAGCTATGCATACCGGCTACGATTGATCAGATATGCAGCGCGTGCCCGAGCGCGCGCAGCGCCGCTTCCTGCACCGCTTCGCTCAAGGTCGGGTGCGCGTGGATCGTGCCTCCCGCGTCTTCCAGGCAGGCGCCCAGCTCGATCGATTGCGAGAACGCGGCGCTGAGCTCCGACACGCCACGCCCGACGGCTTGCCAGCCGACGATGAGGTGATTGTCCCGGCGTGCCACCACGCGCACGAAGCCCTCGGCGCCTTCGATGGTCATGGCGCGGCCGTTGGCGGCCAGCGGAAAGCTGGCGCTGATGCAATCGATGCCGGCACCCGCCGCTTCCTGCGGCGTCATGCCGGCCACCACCACTTCGGGATCGGTGAAGCAGACCGCGGGAATCGCCGCCGGCATGAAGCGGCGCCGTTTGCCCGCGATGACCTCGGCCACCATTTCGCCCTGCGCCATCGCCCGGTGCGCCAGCATCGGTTCTCCCGTCAGGTCGCCGATGGCCCACACGTTGCGCATCGAGGTACGGCACTGGTTGTCGATCTTTACCGCGCGTCCGTTCATGTCCAGCAGCAGGCTTTCCAGCCCAAAGCCCTCGGTGCGCGGGCGCCGGCCCGCCGCGACAAGCACGCGGTCCGCCTCCAGCGCCGATTCGCGGCCCGCGGCCTCGCGTATCAGCACGGCGTCACCCGCCATGTTCATTCCTTGCACCGTGCAGCCGAGGCGCACTTCGATCCCCAGGCGCGCCATGGCGGCGCCGACCGGCTTGGCGAGCTCTTCGTCGTAGGCCGGCAGGATGCGCTCGCCGGCCTCGACCACCGCCACCTGCGCGCCCAGCTTGCGGTAGGCGATGCCCAGTTCGAGGCCGATGTAGCCGGCGCCGACCACCACCAGGCGTTTGGGCAGCGCGGTGGGAGAGAGTGCTTGCGTTGCCGAGACGACCGGCCCGCCGAAGGGCATGCAGGGCAGCTCGACCGGTTGCGATCCGGTCGCCAGCAGCAGGTGCTCGCAGCGGATACGCAGCGTGGACGGGGTATCGCCCTCGCCGTCGGCGTGCACGTCGACGGTCTTGCCGTCGCTGATGCGCGCCCAGCCGCGCACCACCTTCACATTGTTTTTCTTTAGCAGCGTGCCGATTCCTCCGGTCAGGCGCTGGACGATGCCATCCTTCCATGCGACGGTGCGGGTAATATCCATGCGCACCGATTCGGCGACGATGCCGAGCAGGGAGCCGCCGGCATACTGTTGCGCCTTGTGGAATTCCTCGGCGGCGTGGATCAGCGCCTTGGATGGAATGCAGCCGACGTTCAGGCAGGTGCCGCCCAACTGCTCGCCTTCGACCAGGATGGCGGGAATGCCAAGTTGCCCGGCGCGGATCGCGGCCACGTAGCCGCCCGGCCCGCCGCCGACGATCAGCAATGTCGTCTCGAGGGTATTCATTGTCTTATTCCACGAACAGGGTGGCGGGGCATTCGAGATAGCCGCGGATGGCCTGGACGAACCGGGCCGCGACCATGCCGTCGATGACGCGGTGATCGAACGAGGACGACAGGTTCATCATCTTGCGCGCGACCAGGGCGCCATCGCGCACGACCGGACGGTCGACGATGCGGTTGACGCCGACGATGGCGACTTCGGGCCGGTTGATGACGGGCGTCGTGACGATGCCGCCGAGGGCGCCGAGGCTGGTGATCGTGATCGTCGAACCGCTCAGCTCTTCGCGCAGCGCCTTGCCGTTGCGCGCGGCGTCGGCCAGGCGCGCCACTTCCGCCGCGCTCGACCAAGGGTCGCGCGCCTCGGCATGCCGCACCACGGGCACCATCAGCCCGGGTTCGGTCTGGGTGGCAATGCCAATGTGCACCGGGTTGTAGCGCGTGACAATGCCGGCCTAGTCGTCGAAGCGCGCATTTACTTCGGGAAATTTGTGCACCGAAAGGACGATTGCGCGCATCAGCAGCGGCAGCAATGTCAGGCGCGGCCGCTCGTCGCCGTAGCGATCATTCAGTTGGGTGCGCAGCGCGTCGAGTTCGGTCATATCGACCTCTTCCACATACGTGAAATGCGGAATGTGACGCTTGGCTTCCTGCATCCGCTCGGCAATCTTGCGGCGCAGGCCGATCAAGGGCATGGCCTGTTCGCCGCGCAGTTCGGCGTAGCGCCGGTCCGCCGCGCCCGCATGGCCGCCGCGCTGGCCCCCGGCCATGTGGGCATCGAGGTCGGCATGGGTGATGCGCCCGGCGGGGCCGCTGCCGGCCACATACTGTAGTTCGATCCCCAGATCCCAGGCGCGCTGGCGCACCGCGGGGGAGGCCAGCGGCTTTTCGCCGGCCGGGCGCAAAACCGAGGCTGATGCCATTGCCGGGCGCGTGGGACTGGCCTTGGCGGCTGCCGGCGCGGCCGGTCCCGGTTTTGCCGCTATTTCCGTCGACACCGTGGCGATGACCGCTTGCGGCTTGGCTTCGGCGGCCGGCTGGCGTGCCGGGACGGGCTTGTCGGCGCGGCTGTTGCCCGCGCCCTCGACTTCCAGCCGGATCAGCTCGGCGCCAACGGGGAGCGATGCGCCGACCGCGCCGCCGAGCGCCAGCACGGTGCCTTGCACCGGCGATGGAATCTCGACGGTCGCCTTGTCGGTCATCACATCGGCCAGCACCTGGTCTTCCGCCACCTCGTCGCCGGGCTGGACGCGCCAGGCGACGACCTCCACTTCGGCGATGCCTTCGCCCAGATCGGGCATCTTGATTACATGAATGCCCATGCTCATGCCTCCATCGCACGTTTGAACGCGGCGCCGACCCGGTCCGGTCCCGGGAAGTAAGCCCATTCCTGCGCGTGCGGATAGGGCGTATCCCAGCCGGTCACGCGCTCGATGGGCGCTTCAAGATGGTAGAAACAATGCTCCTGCACCAGGGCGACAAGTTCGGCGCCGAAGCCGCCGGTGCGGGTCGCCTCGTGCACCACGACGCAGCGCCCGGTCTTCTTGACCGAATTGACGATCGTTTCGAGATCGAGCGGCCAGATGCTGCGCAGGTCGATGATGTCGGCGTCGATCCCGGTTTCGCGGGCGGCCGCTTCGGACACCCAGACCATGGTGCCGTAGGTGAGCACGGTCAGGTCGGCGCCGGATCGGAACACGGCGGCCGAGTCGAGCGGCACCTTGTAGTAGCCGGTCGGCACCTCGCCCAGCGGATGGCTGGACCACGGCACCACGGGCCGGTCGTGATGGCCGTCGAACGGTCCGTTGTACAGCCGTTTCGGTTCGAGAAAGATGACCGGGTCGTCGTTCTCGATCGAGGCGATCAACAGGCCCTTGGCGTCGTAGGGGTTGGACGGCATCACCGTGCGCAGCCCGCACACGTGGGTGAAGAAGGCTTCCGGGCTCTGGCTGTGCGTCTGGCCGCCGTAGATGCCGCCGCCGCAGGGCATGCGGACCGTCATCGGCGCGGTAAAGTCGCCGGCCGAGCGGTAGCGCAAGCGCGCCGCCTCCGACACGATCTGGTCGGTGGCCGGATAAAAATAGTCGGCAAACTGGATCTCGACCACCGGCCGCAGGCCGTAGGCGGCCATGCCGACCGCGGTGCCGACGATGCCGCCTTCGGAAATCGGGGCGTCGAACACGCGCGATTTGCCGTACTTGGCCTGCAAGCCGTCGGTGACGCGGAACACGCCGCCGAAATAGCCCACGTCCTGGCCGTAGATCACGACGTTGCTGTCGCGTTCGAGCATCACGTCCATGGCCGACCGCAGGGCCTGGATCATGGTCATCTGCATGGTCTTGATATCGGTATCCTGGTCGCGCACCACTTTACACCCCCAATTCTTGACGTTGACGGCGCAGGTGCTCGGGCATCTCCTTGTAGACGTCCTCGAACATCGTCGCGGCGCTCGACACGTGGCCGTCGATCAGCGTGCCGTGCTGCTCGGCCTCTTTCTGGGCGGCGAGCACCTCGGCTTCCAGTTCCGCCTGCACTTTTTCGTGCTCGGCGTCGGACCACCAGCCCTTGCCGGTCAGGTGCCGGCGCAGCCGGGCGACCGGGTCGCCCAGCGGGAAGTAGGACCAGTCATCGGCGGGGCGGTAGCGCGACGGGTCGTCCGAGGTGGAGTGCGGGCCGGCGCGGTAGGTGACCCATTCGATGAGGGTCGGGCCGAGGCCGGCGCGCGCGCGCCCGGCGGCCCAGCACGAGGCCGCGTACACCGCGAGGAAGTCGTTGCCGTCCACGCGCAGCGAGGCGATGCCGCTACCCACGCCGCGGGTGGCGAAGGTGACGCTCTCGCCGCCGGCGATGGCCTGGAAAGTCGAGATCGCCCACTGGTTGTTCACGACGTTGAGGATGACCGGCGCGTTGTAGACGTGGGCGAAGGTGAGGGCGGTGTTGAAGTCGGATTCGGCCGTGGCGCCGTCGCCGATCCAGGCCGAGGCGATCCTGGTGTCGCCCTTGATCGCCGAGGCCATCGCCCAGCCTACCGCCTGCGGGTACTGGGTGGCGAGGTTGCCCGAGACCGTGAAGAAGCCGGCCTTGCGCACCGAGTACATCACCGGCAACTGGCGGCCCTTGAGCGGGTCGCGTTCGTTCGACAGCAATTGGCAGATCATGTCCGCCATCGGCACCTCGCGCGCCATCAGCAGGCTTTGCTGGCGGTAGGTCGGGAAGCACATGTCGCCGTCTTCGAGCGCCATCGAGTGCGCCGTGCCGATCGCTTCCTCGCCGAGCGAGGTCATGTAGAACGACAGCTTCTTCTGGCGCTGGGCGATGACCATGCGCGCATCGAAAATGCGCGTTTTCATCATCGTGCGCAGGCCGAAGCGCAGGCGCTCGCGCCCGATGTCCGGGTTCCAGGGGCCGACGGCGTTGCCGTCGTCGTCGAGGACGCGCACCAGGGCTGCGGCCAGGTCGCTGGTTTCGGACGGAAGCACGTCGATGGGTGGCCGGCGCGCCGTGCCCGCGGCGCTGACCTGTAAATACGAAAAATCAGTCTTGAATCCGGGACGCCCGGTTGGCTCCGGAACATGCAGGGACAGAGGCTTACTCTGGCTCATAAACGCTTCTCCCTTTGTGAGGTGACTTGCGGCAAAAGGGATAATAAAGCGTTCAGCCGCGCACGATACGCGTTCGCGCAGATATTTTCGTGTTTCTATGCAGCAGAAATACGGCCTTGTTTGCCGCGCCCGTCTTGTTTTGCAGTAAAGTTGAACCAGTTCATGTACAGGCGGGCCTTGCCGCGCGAAGGTTATCATAGAGGCAAGTTCACCGATCAGCCGGAGTCGTCGATGGCATTCAAACCTTGGTTGCTGTTGTTCCTGTTTGCGTCAGGCGCCGTCGCACGCGAAACCGCGCCCGCCGCGCCTCCACCGGCGCAGCTCGAGGCGCTGCTGCCGCCGCTGCCGCTGCCGGCCAAGGCGCAGTACGCGCTGCGGGTCGGTCTTTACGGTACGCCTGACGGCGCGAATGCGATGGCGGCGCGGCTCAAGCAGGCAAAGCTGCCAGTGCGGGACGTGATCGCGGCGGTGGACCAGGCGGGCGTGAATTGGTACGTGGTCGCGCTGGGAGAGTACGCCAGCACGGAGGAGGCCAACGACGCGGCGCGCAAGCTCGCGCCGTCGCTGGGCACGCCGGTGCAGGGCGTAATCATGCTGCCGGTCAAGCCCTAAGCGTCCAGGCAGCCATCTGGCCAGCACTTCATTGAGCCTGGGCTTTGCTGGCGGCGCCTTGTCCAGCAGCAGGTAAGCGGCCTGGATTGCGTCTGAATCGAAGAACATCTGCGCATTCAGGTTGGGGCAGGCGCGCAATGCGTCACGCCCACCAGATACAGTGTTTGCGTTTCTCGACCATACGCAATCCGTGACCGCAGTTTCGAGCAACGGCGCTCCCGCGCCAGCGGCCTCAACCTAGTGACGGCCGCCATCGTGCTGTTGAACACTGTCTATCTGGAAGGCGCCGCACAGCGCTACGCGACCCCGGAGCCGATTAACGCAAATCATACTGGAGCATAGCGGCTCAGATCATAATCGGCTTCCTCGAAAGTGCCTGTCCCCCGTAGGCTGGCGCACACCAACTGCATCGATCAAAAAGGAGGTTTTATCGGAATCCATCTACTAGCGACTGTGCTTCGGGCTTTGTAAGTTTGCGAGTTCAAAACAGAAAACAGGAGAGGTCAATGGCTAACGGAAAAATCGAGCAGGAACCGGCATTATTGTCGGTTGCAGATATTAGCAGCGCAGTGGCTCTTGGGTTGCAAAGAGCGATCGATGTGCGAAGTGTAGAGCTGAACGATAAGATTCTCATCTACGGAGGAAACATCGAGTTCAAGATTCAGGTACTGCCGCAGGCTGCGATGAACGTCACCAAGGAAATGACCAACATCGGGCAAGGCTAGGCCATCGGTGCTGCTTTCACTACTCGCGCCGTGCCGCTGGCTGGCACAGCGTGATTCCGGGAGGTTTACATGTCGAACGCATTAAATTCGGAATCGCCTTGGGTAGGTGACACAAGTCATGAAGGCAAGCAAAAGGAGGACCTTGTTTGTCCAAGTGCGCAACCAGACTGGGAGGGGGCGAAAGCGTTTGGAGTCGTGCTGGGAACAGCGATGAGACCGGCAGTGTCCTATCTTTCAGAAGCGCTGCCAATATCGGAAAAAATTATTGAGCTGACCAAACCGGTCACCGTCGGGGAAGTTGTTCGCATCGCGGCTCCATGCGCGACTCACAGGTGCCAACATTTCGAAAGCGGGCGCTGCAGTCTGGGAAGCCGCACAATCGAATACCTGGAGCCGGTAGTGGATAAACTGCCGCGATGCGCGATCCGGCCGTTGTGCCGCTGGTGGAACGAGCAGGGAAAGGAAGCCTGTTACAGATGCCCACAAGTGGTAACCAACAGCTTCTCCGACGACGAGAAGATAGTCCAGGCAGCCACTCCGCCATCGAAGGCATGAGTAGCAAGCATCAGTCAGACGGCGCGCACCTTGACCTGTCCGACTCGAGCGTGAAGCGGTACTGCGCTACGGCGCGATTAGAGACCCGCAGAGCGGCGGGCGGTGCGGCCTGAGGCCTGCGACTGGCAGTAGGCATCGGCACGAGGCTGCTAACATTTCTTCATGAAATGCTCTGGCTAGCGCCACCCGAGCCGCACGCCGCGCGGTTTCTGCCGTTGCCAGCCAGCCTCGCCATAGGTGTCGACAAAGCAGACCTTCAATTGCGCCATGCCTTCGGAAGTGAAGTAGACGTAGAGGTCGGCATCCTGCTTGTTGCGGGTGATGAACCAGCGCGTCTCGTGGTAGGCCAGGCCCCGGCTGGAGACACGGTGGACCAACAGATCGGCCTTGCCGCGCTCGACAAGCGCCACCCGGACATGGGCGTCGCCCATGCTGTTCGTCTGGTAAATTCTTGGCATTGCTTGTTCCTTGCATGTGCCGGCGGATGGCGCGATACTGTTGATATGACCGATAAGCCCCGCCCCCAGCTGCGCAACGATGCGCAAGATGTCACCGTCATCACCCAGGAGGGCTCGGCCCGCCCGGTGCTCGGCACTTCCTCGCCCGAAGAGCAGGACCGGCGCCTCAAGGTGTTGCGCCAGTGGGGCGCGGCGCCTTCGCCGCGCGCCCAGCGCCTGGCCGGCATCGAGCAGCCGCTCGACCAGCGGACCCAGACCATCCTCTCCTACGAAGTCGCGCCGGAACTGCGGCAGCGGCTCAACGGCGGCATGGGAAGCCTCGCACAAAAGCGCGAGCAGGCGGCGCCGGCGACGGTGCCGCGGCGCGTGCACGGCGATTTGCCTGGTGGAGACTAAGGGCTCCGCTATTTGCTGTTGCTTCTCGCCCTGCTCGTTCTATTGATCGAGTTATGCATGTCCAGCTGGGAGCTCGACTTGTACATCTCCGTGCTGTTCGCCCTAAGCCTGTTGTAGGTGTTGGGGAGGGTATTCTGCAGCTCGAGGCTGTCGGCGATGCTCTTGCCGATGCCGGTCACGGCGCTGTAGCCGAGCAGGGCCAGCGTCAGGCGCGGATTGCCTTTTATCTTGGCCAGTTTGTTTGTGAACATCAGCCGCGTCGGGAGCATGCGCGCGGCCTGTCCGTACATCGTCGATTTGGGGAACATGGAATCCATCGCCAGTTTCGTCTGCTTCCTGAACGGGGACATGTTGTAGATGCCGAAAGCGGTGACGACGCCGCCGATGAAGGGCGCGGCCTTGTCCTGCGCGTAGTCGACGAAGGCTTTCCCGCCGTGCATCAGCTTGTTGCCGCTGTCGAGCTCACTGTAGCGGTCTTTCATGTTCCAGAACGAGTTCTTGAGCTGGTCCATCTTCTTGTTCGCGAACCCCCTCGGGTCATTGTAGAACTCGATCGGTTGGGTCACCTGGTTCCATCGTTGCGCCATGTAGCGCCTTGCCAGCTCCGGGTGAATGAAGACGTTGGTCGCATGCATCGGATTGAACCTGTCCAGCGTCGACGGGACGATCTTTCCTCCAAGCTGAGAGGAGAAATCCTTGGCCTGCTGGGAGATATATTCGAAGTTGTCCGCCACCTTGTCCACGCCATAGTTGTAGACCGTTTTCTTGGCGCGGGTGATCATCCAGTCGTCGGGCTTTTGCTCCATCTTGATCATGTCCCGGCTTACATTGACGGCCGAGGCACCCATGTTCTGCATCCCGTGGTCGATCTGCTGGGAAACATGCTGTTGAATGGGCGACAAGTAACTCGACATGCTGCTCTTAATACTGGACAAACTAGGCAAGTAACCTTTCCAGCCGCCGCCTTGATCGTTGTTCATGTTGTTTCCTCCATTGAAAATATTTGTTCCGATGCCGCAATCGCGGCCTTACGCACCCGGCAGGGGCACAGCCGCGCGGGTCGTCGAATCCATCTGCTCAAGCAGCCAGTGCAGTTCGGCGGCGGCCGCGCCGCGCGTCAGCGTTTCGCCCAAGCGGTAGAACACCTCGTCGTCGTGGGGAGCCGCGCCGCACATGCCGAGATCAAGGAAGCCCAGGCTTTCGAGGGCCCGCCGCGACGGGCGGTTGTAGTCGAACACCTTGGCATAGCAGCAGCGCAGTCCGCGGTCGCGCTGCGCCGCCGCCAGCAGCAGCGCGGCGGCGCGCGGCCCGAGACCGTGTCCCTGGAAATCGCGTCCCAGCCAGTAATAGAAGAAGCCGACATCGGCATACAGCTCCAGGCTCACGCCGCCGATGAACCCCCAGTCGCGGTGCAGCACCGCGAACGGCAACTGGCGTCCGTTCGCGTAGACGCCATCGAGCCAGCCATGCCACTGGGCCGCGTCCTCGAAGCGCGGCAGGCGGCACAGCTCGGCGATGGCCGGGTCGGCGTATTGCCAGGCGAATTCGGCAAGGTGGTGGTGCGCAAGCGGTTCGAGCATCAGTTCGGGGTCGTCCCAGTCGGCGCCGTCCACCGCCGCGCCTTCGCGCCAGCGGAGCCATGCATGCAAGTCGCGGTGGCGTTGCGCGTGCATGGCATCGAAGGGATGCAGCAGCTGCAGCCTGACCGAGAGCGCGAGCGCGCCGCCGGGGTCGCCGGTATGCCGGCACGCGTCGATCATGCGCAAGGCGTCTTCGCCATCGAGCGGCGCGTCGCGGCCGAGCGCCTGGCCGGCGCTGTGCGGCAGGGGCCATGCATCCCAGAGCGCGGCCAGTTCGAACAGGCCGCGCCGGGCGGTCAGGTTCAAG
>Ga0170475_122544830_pt1 | contig 10196 bp, 8 predicted proteins | sample Soicark_Litter_5_FD_111474 | JGI IMG/M metagenome (GOLD analysis project Ga0170475, IMG submission 111474) | Avena fatua rhizosphere microbial communities from Hopland, California, USA. Combined Assembly of 48 SPs | reverse complement strand
GTAACATATCACTACAGATTTTAATACGACTATTCGGACCGGGAACATTTCAAAGTGGAGGCAGGAATACACGGAAATTTGTACGACGTGCCTCACAACTCACATGATCTTATTTTCGGAAGCAGGATACAAAGCTGAAAAGCAACAACGTCGGATTGGGAGGAACCGGTCATGCTGCTCCGCAACACGAGGATGCTAACCGTTGCGGGTGTCTTCTGGACGGGGCGGATTGGCAACTTTCCATAACCCAGATACAGTGGCGATAGCTCGGAGGCCCTGCGCTGCAGAGGCGATCTCGCGCGACCGAAACCAAGTTCCTTCATCATCAAGAGGCTAGGGAAGCGGACCATGATCAAGCTTACAGTCAACGGACAAGAGCGGAGCTGGGACGGCGATCCGTCGCTTCCGCTGCTTTGGTATCTTCGCGACGAGGCAGGTCTCACCGGCACAAAGTTCGGCTGTGGCAAGGCGCTATGCGGCGCCTGTACGGTTCATGTCGAAGGCCAGGCTGCGCGTTCCTGCATCACCCCGATGTCGGATTTGGCAGGCCAAAAGGTCACCACGATCGAAGGCCTGGACGCTCACGGCGATCACCCTGTCCAGAAAGCCTGGCGTGAAGTCAACGTTCCGCAGTGTGGCTTCTGTCAGGCTGGACAGATCATGCAGGCGTCAGCACTCCTGCTGCAAAATCCACATCCTTCGCATGACGAAATCCGCGAGAGCATGTCTGGGAACATCTGCCGATGCGGATGCTACCAGCGGATCGAGGAAGCCGTGCGTGTCGCAGCGACGGGGGCCTGAGCCATGCAACATTTTATTGCTCCTCGCATCGAGAACGTTTCCCGGCGCGCGATGCTGCGCGGCATGGGGATCACCGCCGGTCTGGTGCTCGCCGCACCGGTCCTGTCGCGCCGTGGCTTCGCTGCCTACAAGACCGGGGCGGACAAGATGCCGCACGGCACGGTCAACGATCCGCGCGTCTTCGTGGCCATCGCGCCCGATGGCATTGTGACGATCATAGCATCCAGGGCGGAGATGGGCACGGGTTCGCGCACCAGCCTGCCGATGGTGGTCGCGGATGAAATGGAGGCGGACTGGAGCCGTGTGCATGTCAAGCAGGCGCCCGGCGACGAAGTAAAATACGGCAACCAAGATACCGACGGCTCGCGCAGCATGCGGCACTTCCTGATGCCGATGCGCCAGGTCGGGGCCGCCGCCCGCATGATGCTGGAGACGGCCGCCGCCAAGCGGTGGAACGTGGCTGTCACCGAGGTAAAGGCAGTCAATCACGAGGTCATCCACACCGCCTCGGGACGTAAGTTGGGTTTCGGTGAGCTGGCCAACGATGCCGCTAAACAGCCCGTAGTGGAAGCATCACAGCTTCAGCTCAAGGACCCGAAGGACTTCCGCTACATCGGCAAAGGCAAGGTCAGCATCGTTGACCTGCACGATATCACGACCGGCAAGGCGATGTACGGGGCCGATACACGTCTGCCCGGCATGAAGTATGCCGTCATCGCCAGGCCGCCGGTGGTCGGCGGAAAGCTGGTCTCGTTTGATCCCAAGGATGCTTTGAAGGTCCCTGGCGTAGAGAAGGTGATGGAGGTGAAGGGGTACCCCTGGCCTTCGAAGTTCCAGCCGCTGGGTGGCGTAGCCGTCATCGCGCGCAATACCGGCGCCGCGATTATGGGTCGCGACGCGCTGAAGGTGGTATGGGACGATGGGGCCAACGCCAAGTACGACTCCGTCAGCTACCGCGCCGAACTGGAAGACGCGGCGCGTAAGCCGGGCGAAGTAGTGCGGAACAATGGCGATGCGGAGGCCGCCCTTAAAACCGCCGACAAGGTCGTTGTCGGCGAATACTATCTGCCCCACTTCGCCCATGTCAGCATGGAACCGCCGGCAGCGGTGGCGCACGTCACGGGTAACAAAGTAGAAGTGTGGGCGCCCGTACAGAGCCCGGGTGGAACCCGCGAGGACCTCGCGAAGACACTCGGCATCCCGGATAGCGACGTTACAGTCAACGTGACACTGCTGGGCGGCGGTTTCGGGCGAAAGTCAAAGTGCGACTTCGTACTCGAAGCGGCCCTGCTATCGAAGGCCATCGGCGCGCCGGTCAAGGTGCAGTGGACTCGGGAGGACGACGTCCGCCACGACTTCTTCCACACGGTTTCCGCCGAACGCATCGAGGCCGGGCTGGACAAGAGCGGCAAAGTGGTCGCCTGGCGGCATCGCAGCGTCGCACCGACGATCATGTCTACCTTCGTCGCGGGCGCGAAGCACCAGGCGCCGTTCGAACTGGGCATGGGCTTGGTCGATGTGCCTTTCGACATCCCCAACATCCGCTGCGAAAACCCCGAGGCCGTCGCACATACGCGCATCGGCTGGTTCCGCTCGGTGTCGAACATTCCGCACGGCTTTGCGGTGCAAACCATGGTCGCTGAGATCGCGCATGCGACCGGGCGCGACCCGAAGGAGGTGTTGCTCGAACTGATCGGACCGGCGCGCCTGGTCGATGTCGGGCCGTCGGTGAAGGACCTCTGGGATTACGGCGAACCGCTGGCGAGCTACCCGATCGATGCCGGGCGGCTGCGGGGCGTTGTCGAACTGGTCGCCGATAAGGGCGAGTGGGGGCGGTCCTTGCCCAAGGGCCACGGACTTGGCATCGCCGTCCACCGGAGCTTCGTCAGCTATGTCGCGACAATCGTTGAAGTCGCCGTGGACGACAAGGGCAAGCTGACGATCCCACGCGTCGACACGGCCATCGACTGCGGCACCTATGTCAATCCGGAGCGGATTCGATCCCAGATCGAAGGTGCTGCGATCATGGGCCTCAGCCTCGCGAAGTACGGCGAGGTGACGTTCAAGAACGGCCGCGCGATGCAGGGGAATTTCGACGACCACCCGGTGGCGCGAATCGACGAGGCGCCAATGGTGACCAACGTCCACATCACAGGCTTCGGACCCGACACGCCACCGAGCGGCGTGGGCGAACCGGGCGTGCCGCCGTTCGCACCGGCGCTGTGCAACGCGATTTTCGCAGCCACAGGCAAGCGCATAAGGAGCCTGCCAATCGGTAAGCAACTCGAGTCGACTTAGGACGTAGATGCGCCGGGCGTGAGCGCCCGGCGCACTGATCTGACCCGCAGCCCAACGCAGAGTGGCGGGGGATCTCAAGGCAATTCGGTCCGCCAGATCGATTGCGGAACCGGCACCGTCAAGCCAGCTCTGGCAACCGGATGGCAACTTGAGCCGGCCAAAATAAATCATCCGCCTCGCCGGCTCGACCGACGCGAGCGGTACCGCCGACAACAAGACAAAGTCGGACGTTGAAGCCGGCGGTAAGCAGCCGCCGAACAGGAGGGAAATAAAACAATGTCGAGATCCACTTGTGCGGCAGCGATCGTCGCGCTTTCGTTGGGCCTCCCGGTCGCCGGGTTCGCCGCTGACGAGGTAACGCCGGACCGGCTGCTGAAGGCTGACGCCGAACCGGGAAACTGGCTCACCCACCACAAGGATTATTCCGCCCAACGTTTCTCCCCGATCAACCAGATCAATAAGAACAACGTCAAGAATCTGCATGTCGCCTGGACACTCCAGTTGGGTGGTATTGAAGGCGGCGGCATTTGGTCGCATGGCGGCCTTGAAGGGACCCCGATCGCCGAAAACGGCTATCTGTACGTCACCGACGGCTGGGGGTCGGTTACGAAGATCGACACCCGCGGCGGGCAGGCCAAGGTGCTGTGGTCGATGGATCCGAAGACCGACCATGACTGGGCCGGCGCCGTCGCCTGCTGCGGCGTCGACAATCGCGGTGTCGCGCTGGCCGGAAGCATGGTGCTGTCACACTCGCTGGATGGGCGCCTGATCGCCACCGACAAGGAGACCGGTAAGATCCTATGGCAGCGTCAGGTCGCCAATCCCGACAAGGGCGAGGTAATCACGGCGGCGCCGTTGGTGGTTAAGAACCTCGTCATCTCCGGCACGTCAGGCGCCGAATACGGTATTCGCGGCTGGCTTGCAGCCACCGACCTGACAACCCAGAAGGAGGTCTGGCGCACCTATACCATCCCGGCAAAGGGCGAACCTGGCAGCGAAACCTGGAAGGACAGCTACGATGCCGCCGCGATGGGCGGTGGTTCTACCTGGGTGACTGGCAGCTACGATCCCAAGACCAATACCTTGTTCTGGGGTGTGGGCAATCCGGGACCCGACTGGGATCCGGAATATCGTCCCGGTGACAATCTCTACACCGACAGCACCTTGGCTCTCGACCTCGATACGGGCAAGATCAAGTGGCACTACCAGCACACACCCAACGACGCGTTCGATTATGATAGCGTGGCGGAGAATGTGCTGGTCGATGCGCCGGTGAATGGCCGCCCGATGAACCTGGTCCTTGAGGCCGATCGCAATGGGTTCGCCTACGCGGTCGACCGGAACAACGGTAACTTCGTCTGGGGTCTGCCGTTCGTCAAGAAAGTCAACTGGACGAAGGGGCTGGACGCCGAGACCGGCAAGCCGATCGAGTACGATCCAAAGGCGGACATTCAGAAGTACAATGCCGCCGTGACGCCGTCGCGGGAAAATGCCAAGACATTGATCTGCCCGGGCAACATGGGCGGCAAGAATTGGCCGCCCACGGCCTACAATCCGGATCTGAAGGTGTGGTACATCCCCGTGATTGAGAGCTGCAATACGGTGACGGTGAAAGCGGAGGACCCGGCCAAGAAAGCTAAGCCGCGTGATGTCTGGATCGGCGGCGGCCCGACCGAGTCCGAGCGCATCACTGGTAGCGTCACCGCGATCGACGTGACCACTGGCAAGGAAGTCGGCAAGCACGAGACGCCTTTCCCGATGCTGGGTGGTCTGCTGACCACACCTGATCTGGTGTTCTACGGACAGCCAGATGGCAAAGTCGCGGCGCTGGATGCCAAGACCCTGCAAGAGCTCTGGTCCTTCAACACCGGCGGCGGCGTCATCGCCCCACCGATGACGTTCACTTCCGATGGCAAGCAATACATCGCCCTCCTGGTTGGCCAGGGCGGTGCCTGGGACAAGTGGTTTGTTGAGGCAACGCCGGAACTGAAGGCGGTTCATCCCAGTTCAACCTTGTACGTTTTCGCGGTGAACTGAGCTGAGATCCGGGCCGGACTCTAGGTCCGGCTCGGATCGGTCTTTTCAGGAGCTGAGCGCCTTGACTACTGACTTTCCATCCCTGCGCTATGTAATCGGCGCCGCTGCGTGGCTTTTGGTTGCCGGAGCGGGAGGAGCAATTGGGCAATCCGCGCCCTCCGACGACGGCATGCGCATCTACAAATCAGCCAATTGCGTCGGCTGCCACAAATGGTCGGGCAATGGCGGCGGTAGCTACGGTGGGGCTGCGGCGAATCTTCGGCAGACCCAGTTGAGCCTCAGTGAGATCGAGGAAACCATCCGATGCGGCCGGCCGATGGCGGGCATGCCGCATTTTCAGCCGGACGCCTACTCGGATGGCAAATGCTATGGCTTGAAAGAGTCTGACCTTCCGGAGGATAAAAGGCCGCCTGGGACCAATCACCCGTTGCGCCCCGCCGACATAAAAGCGGTGGCCGAATACGTGGCGACCCAGATCAAAGGAAAGGGCGACCCTACCTTCGCCCAATGCCAAAAGTTTTTCGGCAGCGGAACGCGCGTCTGCGATACCTACGCGACGCAAGGCGAGAGCAAGCAGGCCTCCGCACCCAACGCCGTAGATGCTTCCTCGCATCCGCGTATGCAGGTCGAGGCCGCGCCCGACGCAAACGCACCGAATGGTGCTCGGAAATAATGCCATGAGCTTGGTTCGTATTGCTGTGGCTGCCGCCCTGCTCACGCCGGTCTGTGCTGTCGCCGCCCCGCACAATGATCTGCGCGACATTCGGATCGGCATGCCAACGTCGGCGCTCCCGAGCAGTGGCTACGGAGGGTTCTCCTGCCAGGCCGATCAGTCAAAGAAACTTCCCGGCTGGGATGCATATCGGACGTGTCCGCCCTCCGCCGATGGCACCCGTATGATCAGCTTCCGATACGACGATAGCGGATCAGCCGGGGACGATAAGACGGAAGTAGCCGGGCAACCCGTAGAACTCGCGCTACTGATTGACAACGACGGAAATGTGGTCGGTATCAAGATCGACACCGATCCGCACGCTCGGCTTTATCTGCGCAAGAAGGCCTTTCTGTTTGCCCTCCAGATCAAGGCCCGTTTTGGACAGGACGGGTGGACCTGCAGCCAGACCGCCCCGTCGCCGACGGAGCAACCGATCGGAGGGGTGTTTTTCCATGAACACTGCGAAAAGACGACACCGGCGCGGCGCTTCCTGGTCGATCGAGAATTGTTCCGTGATCCCTCCAAGGACTTGCGCGACTTCACCAGCGCAACGAAATTGACAATTCTCGGCCCTCCGCCTCCAGGCTGACTCGAAGAGCCTGGCGCTTACACCAATCATCAAACCGCGCATCCCAAGTGCTCATGTGTAGCAACGGCCTTCCAATGTTCGGGCGCCGCCGGACCAGCTTCGTTTGATTGACGCGCCCCTGAACCCCGCCGGCATCGAAAGCCGAAGCGCCAGCGTCATCATCTCCTCCCGCCGCAGAGCCAGCTTTCGGCACCTGCATTGACACATTCGCGTCTGCCTTGTTGTATACGCATGAACGGTACATCTGCTCGCAGGGCGACTTCGGACGCGCTCCCGAAGCGGAGTGATGCCTGGCGATCGTGCGATGCCCGCGTTGAATGATTACTGCCCGCGACATCTTGTTGGCGGCAGGAGGAATAACTTAAGGGTTCTGCTGGCTCATGCTTGTTTGTGAAATCTCGCCTACGACACCGCTAACGATCGCGTCTGCCATTGGCGCCGCAGCACAACTGACGTCCCTTCACGTGGCCCGGGGTCATCAGTCTCCGCAGCCAACATCCAGCGCCGGGGAGCAATGAGTGGCTGACGCTAAAGCATTCCAGCATATCTCCTCTTCCAGTGCATGTGACAGCGCTGGCATCGATCCACAGCGCCGATGCCTGTTGCAGACCGGGATTGCGGCTGCAGCAATGGGCTTCCTGCCAAAGGCAAGTCGTGCCGACGACGACGACGATCCGCGGCGTTCAATGCGTCCGCAGGTCGGCGACTACTTTGTCCGCTCCGAAGGTGATCAGGAGGGGCAGGTGGTCTCGGCGGCGGACCTGAAGCCTGACACCGATCCGATTATCGCCTGGGCGCTGGATCCCGCCGCGAAATTGCCGCGCGACGGCTCGCGGCTGAACCAGATTCTATTGCTTCGGCTTGACCCGTCCACGCTTGGACCTGAGACGCTGGAGCATGCGGCGGACGGGATCGTGGCATATTCCGCAGTCTGCACCCATGCCCAATGCACGGTCGCAGGCTGGATACCGGCTTCGCAACTCCTACATTGCCCGTGTCACCAGTCCGAGTACGACCCACGGCACAACGCAAAGGTAGTAGGGGGGCCGGCGCCGCGGGCGTTGGCAGCCCTCCCCTTGAAGATCGTCGATGGAAAGCCCACAGTGGCGGGAGGGTTTATAGGAAAGATAGGCATGGATCAGCAAACCATGTGACGATCGGGGTACAAGTAATTCCGGGAAACGATACTTAGGGAGGGAAACAACTACGATGGTCGGAAACAGAAAATTTCTGTTGGGTACGGTGGCAGCGGCGCTGTTGGGAGGCCTGGGCATGGCCGCGGCGATCGCCGGTGAGGTGGCAAACTACAGCCCAGTTACGCAGCAACGGCTAACCAACCCAGAGCCGGGTAATTGGTTGCTGTACCGGCACGACTATAACGGCCAGGGCTTCAGTCCGCTTAAGCAGATCACGACCGAGAACGTGAAATCCCTTGTTCCAGTGTGGACATTCTCTACCGGCGTGATCGAAGGTCACGAGTCGCCGCCGATGGTGAACAACGGTGTCATGTTCGTCACCACGCCACAAAATCAGGTGCTGGCGCTGGATGCCAAGACCGGGGACCTGATTTGGCGCTACAAACACAAGATGCCGGAGGATCTGTTCCAGCTTCATCCGACCAACCGTGGTGTTGCACTGTGGCAGGACAAACTGTTTTTAGCCGCGACCGACGACCATCTGATCGCCCTCGATGCCAAAACGGGTAAGGAGCTTTGGAACACCAAGGTTCAGGACTACAAGAAGGGCCAGTACATGACGCTGGAGCCGCTCGTGGTGAACGGCAAAGTCATGGTTGGCGGGTCGGGCGGCGAATTTGGCGTGCGCGGCTACGTGGCGGCGTTCGAGGCCGATACCGGCAAGGAATTGTGGCGGACCTACACCGTTCCGGCACCGGGCGAGCCGGGCAGTGATACCTGGTCGGGCGATGCCTGGAAGACCGGTGGCGGATCAGTGTGGATCACCGGCACCTATGATCCGAAACGTAACATCGCCTATTGGGGCGTGGGCAATGCTGCACCGTGGCCGGGTGAACTGCACCCGGGCGACAACCTCTACACCAGCTCCACGATCGCGTTGAACCCAGACAACGGCAAGATCGTGGGTCATTTCCAGTATCATCAGAACGATTCGTGGGACTGGGACGAAATCGATTCGCCTATGCTGATCAATATGACGTACGAAGGGAAAACGTTTGACGGGCTGGTCCATCCTGCCCGCAATGGCTACCTGTGGGCACTGAAACAAGGTGAGGAAGGGATCGACTTCGTCTACGCCAAGCCGTTTGTCCATCAGAACGTGTTCAAGGGGGTCGACGCGAAAACGGGCCGTCCGGAAGTGGACATGGATCACAAGCCGGTCGTCGGCAAGACCGTTGGCTTCTGCCCGTCGCTTTGGGGCGGCAAGGATTGGCCGGCCGCCGCTTACAATCCGAATAGTCACCTGATCTTCATCCCGGCGCAGAACAACATGTGCGGGGAAATGAAAGGCGAAAAGGTGCCAAACGTTCCCGGCCAGTTGTGGCTGGGCGCGGAACTCCCCAGTCTGAAGCTGGTTCCGCAAGCTGATCATATCGGCGAATTGCAGGCCTGGGACGTCCAGACGGGCAAGCAGGTGTGGATGCATCCGTTCCCGAAGTCGCAGTTGTTTGCGTCGACATTGGCGACCGCCGGAGACCTGGTCTTCATCGGTGGCACCAATGACCGGATGTTCCGCGCCTTCGATGCCAAGACCGGCAAGGTGCTTTGGGAGCAGAAGACCAACTCCGGCATCATGGGCATGCCGGTGGCGTATGAGGTGGACGGAACCGAATATATCGCGATCCAGTCAGGCTGGGGCGTCGACGCCCAACGCATTCAGGACGGTCTTGCCGCGACCGACTGGAAGCTGGATGCCAACGCCGTTCCGCAAGGCGGCGTGGTCTGGGTGTTTGCCGTCAAGAAGTAACGACAACAGGACGCGGGCGCATCCGGTCAAAGGGTTGCGCCCGTTGTCGTTTGTTGTCAGTCGGTAGATCGCCCGAAGGGGGTCACTTCACCTTCAGTTTAGTCGTGTGGCTGGATGAGCTCGTCTTTCATCGGCTCGTCTTTCAGGACGTCGATGCCCGCCGGGTCGTCGCTCGCCGTTGCAGTCAGGCGGACGGCGAAATGTATTGTAGAGAACGCCGCTTCGTGCATATCCCCTAGACAGTCATGCGGCGTGATGACGTGATCGCCGCCAATTGTGAGCGCCTTGGCATGACCTGGCGGGACGTCCGATAACAGCACCACAACCGAGCCGCGTGCGAAGACCGACCCCTTGTCCTTGTCGACAACCTCCAGGCGGAATTTCATTGGTCCCGTATCTTTGGCGGAAATGTTCTTCAAAAGGAACGAGATCATGGGCTGACAGCCATCCCGTTTCTCGGACCAGTAGGTCTTGACGTCAGAAACCGCCGCCTTGCCCCCAAACAAGGTGCCCGATTGCGCGACCGCCGCGGTCGCCAGACCCACCGTCGTCAACGTGGCGAGCATCATGCGCATCGGCCCGTATCTCCCCCAGGATAAAACCCCGGAACGCGGCGCGACGGTAGCATCCTGCGAGCGCTGCCAACAGTCTGGAAAGGCATCTGTAGGGCCAAGAATGGCCGAACCCTCAAGTCGGACCGACCTTATCGCCAACCCTGCAGCCGCTCGGCCGCCGCCCTCATATCGTCTTCCGGTCCGCAATAGCTGAAGCGAACAAACCGATTGCCGCGCCTTCGGTCGAAATCGACACCGG
>Ga0170475_107924204_pt1 | contig 10203 bp, 7 predicted proteins | sample Soicark_Litter_5_FD_111474 | JGI IMG/M metagenome (GOLD analysis project Ga0170475, IMG submission 111474) | Avena fatua rhizosphere microbial communities from Hopland, California, USA. Combined Assembly of 48 SPs | reverse complement strand
ATCTTTTACTGCAATTTTTCGTACGGTCACGGCCTCGTGCATATGGTCTTGCTCAAATAATGCCTTGGAGGTCTATTCTTTGGTAGTCCAAGTTTCCTATCCTGGAGTTTACATTTCGGAACTGCCAAGCGGAGTACATACAATCACATCTGTGGCGACGTCTATTACTGCCTTTTTTGGAAGAGCAATAAATGGACCAGTCAATAAAGCTATTAGGATCCAGGCATTTTCAGAATTTGAAAAGATATTTGGTCCTGCCGATCCTTTAAGTGAACTATTTACATCTGTAAGGCTGTTTTTCCAAAACGGAGGAACTGATTGCTATGTAGTGCGCTTGGTAGGAGTAAATGAAGACGGTAGCCTTAGTGGCAACAGGGCATCCATTACTTTGGAAAACGAACATAAAGATGCCGTACTGATTTTCACAGCAAAAGAGATTGGAACACAGGGCAATGATCTAGCCCTAGAGGTCGACTATAATACAGCAATGCCAGAGGACACTTATCATTTGCGTGTATATAGAATGGATCGCGATGGATCAATTCTTGATAAAGAAGAGTTCTTGAATTGTTCTGCCGATAGCAATGATCCCGGTTTTCCTCCAACAATTGTTAAGCAAACTTCAAAATTGGTCGATTGTGATCCTGTGTCGGGTTATAGTACTCTTAATAACAGCTCAAGTGGCACTTCTATTTCTCAGCGACCCTTTGATAATTGGACAGAGTTTTATAATCTTATCACGGACACTCAGAAAGCATTTCAAATAAGCATAGATGGAAGTTCATTTTATGAGGTGAACTTGAAAAGTACTTTTACTCAGGCTCCGACTGCATGGAATAATTTAGAGACTATGATTAAAGCTGCAATTGATTCCTCTGTCGATGCGTCGCACCGCGGCGCGGTGAAAGTGAGTTTTAAGGATGGCCCATCGAACAAAAAACTTCTACAATTTGCTTCAGATACACAGGACATCAGAAAGAGCATAAACATTCGACAGGGTTCATCTAATGATATTGCCAAAGTCTTGATGCTTGGAGTTGAGCACGGTGGCATTGAATCATCTAGGTTTAGCTCTTTGCGTCCTGCCCCTACCGGAATCTTCTTTGATGTGAAGGAGGAGAGCCTTAATTCCTTGGCAAATACGCACCAGAATTATTTCAATGCTATCACAATTAGCTCTGACTCTGGTGATGGTGTGAACATCGAATTTAGGAAGAATGAGCTTCAGACAACCAACGCTAACGATCCATGGTATAAAAGTGCAGGTGATCCTGGCTTTGATGGGATAAGGGAAAAATTTGCAGTAATTTCTAATGCCATTAATTCGGTTGGCGGATGGACTGCCAGCCTGGCAGGATCTAGACTGTTGGTCAAGAAAAAGTTCAGTCGTGCAAACTCTAATTATTCTCTATACACAAATAATTCTCTAAACACACCTATGGCTTCACTAACTCTATCTCCAGATACTGGACTCGCTGCGACCTCTATAACGGTGAATGGAAAGAACTTTACTGCAAATAGCATTATTACTTTGAAAGTTGGCACAACTCCTATAACTCCTACAGATCCAGCACCAACAACACCGCCAACACCGTTAAGATCTAATGGAAATGGAGAATTCACCGCGAAATTTAATTTGCCTAGTACAAATGCAGCCGGACTACAAACAATTACTGCATCAGATAGCGACCCTAGTACACCCAAGACTGCTATCGCTGCCTTTATTGTTGTAGAATCTGCTACGGGCCCAACATTAACTCTATCTCCAAATAGAGGATATGCCGCGACCTCTATAACGGTGAATGGAAAGAACTTTACTGCAAATAGCATTATTACTTTGAAAGTTGGCACAACTCCTATAACTCCTACAGATCCAGCACCAACAACACCGCCAACAACGTTAAGATCTAATGGAAATGGAGAATTCACCGCGAAATTTAATTTGCCTATTACAAATGCAGCCGGACTACAAACAATTACTGCATCAGATGACGCCACTACACCCAAGACTGCTATTGCTGCTTTTATTGTTAATACAGGTGACATCTCTGCTTTTTTTAAGAGCAATGTCGCGTATTATCTCCTTGGCTCAAAATTCGGTGATTACGTCAAGGAGGCGTCAGGAGGCATCGAAGGAAATCCCCCAAATCTAAAGAGCTACCTTGGAAGCCAAAATGATCACACTGGATTGTATGCGCTTGATCTAGTTGATTTATTTAATTTGATGGTGATACCTCCAGATAAGAATCTACGTGACGACGATTACATGGCTATCTGGCCTCTCGCAAGCAATTATTGTAAACAACATAGGGCCTTTCTTATAATCGATCCTCCTTCAAATTGGACTGGTTATAGAGACGTACTGGATGCAAGCAAAGGAATCCGTTCTCTTCGAATAGGCACTGCTAAGGATTATGCTGCAGTATATTTTCCAAGGTTAATTATCTCAGAGGGTAAAGTGAAGAGGACAGTCGCTCCAAGTGGGGCGATAGCGGGGTTGTATTCAAGGATAGACTCTTCCGGCGGAGGAGGTATTTGGAAAGCTCCCGCAGGTACATCTGCGGATATACAGGCAATTTCGAATCTAGAAGTGATTCTCACAGACTCGGAAAATGGTGCGTTAAATAAAGAGGCTGTAAATTGTCTGCGTCGATTTCCAGACGGCATCGTAAGTTGGGGTGCAAGAACAATGGATGGAGCAGATGACTTTGGCTCCGAATGGAAGTATATTCCTATTCGTAGACTCGCTTTGATGATTGAGGAGTCTTTATACAGGGGAACAAAATGGGTGGTCTTTGAACCAAATGATGAACCCCTCTGGGCAAAGATAAGGTTGAATGTGGGTGCGTTTATGATGGGATTGTTTCGCCAAGGCGCATTCCAAGGATCATCTCCTGATAAGGCATTCTTTGTCAAGTGCGATGCCACGACAACTACTCAGGCAGATAGGAATCTAGGAATAGTCAACATCCTGGTTGGCTTTGCTCCTTTAAAGCCAGCAGAGTTCGTAATCATACAGATTCAGCAAATGGCAGGAGACCTGATATAGAGGAGGCGTTAGAGAATCATGGCATATGGATTTGTAAAGAATGTTTACCGCAAAGACCCATACAAGAACTTCAAGTTTAGGGTGATCATGGACAACAGAGTAGTGCTCGGTGTCAGCAAGGTGAGCACATTAAAAAGAACTACTGAAGTAGTGAAACATAGGAATGGCAACGATCCGTCTCACGACTCAAAGTCGCCCGGACGAACTAGCTATGAATCGGTGACTTTGGAAAGAGGTATAACGCACGATCTTACCTTTGAACAGTGGGCTAATACCGTCCACTCGTACAAAGGAGATACATCAATGGATCTGGCAGGATACAAGCGTGAGCTCTCTATTGAATTGATGAATGAAAAGGGACATGTGGTACATCGTTATTTTCTGCATAATGCATGGGTGAGTGAATTTGATACTCTGCCTGACCTAGATGCAAATGCTAATGCTGTGGCCATAGAACGAATCAAACTAGAGATTGAAAGCTGGGAGCACGATTCCAACACACAGGAGCCTGACGAGAAGAGTGATGTCCCCGCTTCGTCCTAGGAAGATTTTTGTATGACCCAAATTGGAGGGTGCAAATTCTGATTCCTAGGGACATAATCACTGTACCCTTTCCTTCGATTCCATCATCTTTGAAGGAAAAGTATCGTGAAGCAGATTCATTGTTACTGCGACCATTTGGAGTTCAAAGATATGATTTGGATGTAAGATTTGACGAACCGTTTCGTGCTGGGATCGTAACAAAAGTTCTACAGTGTTGTACGCTTAATACAGACTATAGTCAAGCCCAATCGCTGGACGAATCTTTTTTCTGGGATCTAAGTCTTGGAAAACGAATCGAATGCCTGTTATATATTGCAAGCCTTAGCGATAGTCATGATCCTTCAATCGATATCCCATGCTCAAATCAATTATGCCGGAAATCCATCGGAGTGGATCTTTCCATGCAAGAGATGTCTTTGGTTCAGAAAAGTTCGGATAATCTGGACAGGATTACCGTTAAGGTTTCTGACAAGTATGTGAGCCTTAGAAAGCCTACCGGATTTGACCAGCGAGACTTGTTTGAAGCCCAAATTACTGAGGAACCCGAATTGGCAAGAAGAATTCTCCAACGGCTCATTTTGGATGAAGGAGGAGGAAATTGCCTGATAGATAGTGCCCAACAACTGATTATGAAAGATGGCTCGTTGGCTGAGATCGACGAAGCAATGTCAAAAGTGGACCAGCTGATTAACTTTACTATCTCAGTGAACTGTCCCTACTGTCAGCACTACGCAGAATATGAAGTGGATCTTGAAGAAGTCTTTCTTGAGAGGCTCCGTGTCATCCAGCGACGCCTTATATACCGGATTCACATAATGGCAAAGAGCTACCATTGGACTGAAGAGCAATTCTTTGAGATTCCAACATGGAGAGTGACTCGCTATATATCCCTAATAGAAAAAGGAGAAAGTGGAATTGACTGGCTATTTTTCTAAAGTCATAAAGGGGATGAGAATGAATGATTCGATGTCGTTATCATCATCATCATCATCATCGGTTAGAGAAATGAGCGACCCAAAGGATCCGGCTCTTTCGTCAAGTAAGAACAGGGGAGGCACTGGGCATCTTGCCCCACCTTCAGATGACAACATTCATGATCTTACTGCTGCTGCTGATAATGCTTCCAAGGTTGAAGCAAGTAGAAGAACCAAAGCAAACCACTCTATGCGTGATTTTACCGAGGTTTCTGCCCAGCACATTAATTCTGACATATTCGCTGGGCAGCCTCCTGCTGCTAGTGTGCGCGAGCATAACCACGAGATTTATACAGACCACGGAAATGACAAGCCTTTGCACTTTGATTCTAAATTGGAAAAAGACAATACCGGATCTGTTATTGATAAAGTATCGGATATTAATGCAGTAGGATACACTACTATTGCTACATCATCCAAGGATAAGCACGCTGCGGTCGGCTCAAATACTGCTAGTTCTCACAAAATGACAGATGGTTTTAACAACCCTACCTTGATCAAAAGCGACAAAAGTAATCATCCTATATCTTTGGATAAAGACGCATCGAAATTTCCGAAAACTGAAAATTCGCATTTTAACTCCTGGGCGGAGGTTTCTGCATCTGAGGAGAAATTATTGAAAATCAATGCAAATGTCGCAGCAGATCAAAATAAGAAGCCCGCACCTGAAAATACGGATTCAGATATTATGTCATCGATCGAGCACTTTAAAGTATCAGGGCATGCTAGGGATGATGATTATGTTGGTTCTGGCAGAAAGAAAGAAGAAAGAACAGAAGAAAGCAATCCTGGGAGCAAAAAGAGTGATAAGAGCGAATTTGGCGAACAACAGCTCTCGACAGATTCCGCCAAACAGCAGAAGAATGAAAGAGCGATCACTGAAAGTTACCTCTTATTCCAAAATCGCAATAATAATAATAGTGCCACTTTGGACGCAGGAGAAAGCATGAGGGAACAAATTCGGGACATTTCAATCACGATAGGTAAAATAAACCTCACAATCGAACAACCTAATAATATCCACGCCCCTGCATCAACAATTGTCACGGAGAGCCAAAGACATGCTACCTCTTCTTCAAGCAATGCTGGTTTCTCTCGATTGAGCAGGTACTATATTCGACCGAGGTGACCTCTGCGGATTGACGCTTTTTGATACAGGCAAAGCAATAGGGGAAGTTTCCCGACTTCTGCAAGACGAACTAGAGACCCGCATAGCCGATACACATAACCTTGCCACTATACGAGTAACCGTCGGTAGGCCAACTTCTCAGGGGGCTAATCCAGGCTCTAAAGGACCGCGATTGAATCTTTTTCTTTATGAAGTACATTTCGATGAATTCCTGAAAAATAGTTCCCTCAATGAGAATATGCCTGCTCCTGCCTGGCTTGTATTGAAGTACGTTTTGACGGCGTTTGACGAAAAGGAGGAAAGCGATACCTCTGATTCTCTTGATCTTTTGGGGTTTGCTGTCCAAGCTTTGCAGTCGCCTGACTTGCTTGCGAAGACTTCATTTAAGGATGCACTTTCGCCAAATCCTGAAATTTTACGAATAACTTTTACACAATCCCCTTCTGATCTAATCTCAAAATTGATGCAAGGACCTGATGAAAAATATCGACTTTCTATTGGCTTTGAGGTACGGCCTGTGCTTATTGTCCAAGTAGAACCTCCTTCAATAGCACCACTTGTCGGTGTTGATTACTCCAAAGTACCGGCTGCAGAGATAGGTGGGGGAGGAATCCAAATTCCTGTAATTCCATCGAGCATTCCTTCAATACAGTCTATTGTCCCATCGACAAAACTCGAACTGGGTTCTCGAATCTCTATCCATGGGGATGGTTTTTCTTCAAAACTCGCCGTTTTCCTAAGTTCTGCTTCACTACCAGTTGTACGATTTAGTCCAAACTCACTTGATTGCATCGTGGATCAATCTGCAGTAGACATTGGAGGGATATCCGCTGGAAGACAGCCTTTGGCCTTGGCCTACACAATGCCGTCTAATGAGCAAGTGTTTGGAGATCCTTGCTTTGTAGATTTGTTGCCAACTCTAATTACCGCTACTCCGCATTTGCAGCCAATCGACCCAGTACCTACAGATTCGCCTGTATATGGCAATATCAAGCTGAGTGGTAATCTTCTAGGTTCGAAAAAAGATGATATTCTTGTGGTATTACTTCAGAATGGCGTTACGGTTAAAGCCTTTAAGATATCAAATCCCTCTTCATTTCCTCAACAGGGGCAGAATGATCTAACGATAATAATTGGTGAAGACGATCCCGTCATACCAGGACCATATCAACTTGCCCTACAGGTAAATGGTTTGCAAGCAAAGACGCGACTAGGAGTGAATCTGGTGGCTTGACAGAAACTCAAAGGAATTTAGGTCTAGGTGGTCAGAAGGATGGACCACCTTTCGCGCCTCCTTCGTCGGCTGTTGAGGAGGAGGAGGAGGAGGAGAAAAAGAGTGAGAATTCTAGAAGATCCCAGTTAATTAGTGCTTCTACTTTTTTACCTAATCTTCATCTTGATGATCTAGTAGCCAATTACTGGCTAAATCAAGTGACACTGAGACTCAGACGGGAGATTTATTGGCGATGGTACGAGAGCGGCCTGGTGAAAGCCACAAACTCTGCTGTCCAGCCCGACCCGCGGGTTATGCCACCAGCCGGTGACAAGATAGTCGAGTCATTGAACCTTGGTCGCAATTGGGAAATGAAGAAACAATTCCTTGCGACAGATCCTGTTGCCAAAAGCCTGTCAGATGCCCTTTTGTTAGCGCCTCCACTCAGAAATGGGTCAGATGAATCGCACATTTTTGCACAGGGCTCCTTTAGCTGGCTGGTCGATCACCTCTTGCTGGATGATTTTTCTTGCTTTGCTTTAGCACTGGCCCTTTCTGTCCCCTTTGACAGTGCTATATGCGGCATTATGGCCGCATGCCAGGCCGACTCTACAAAGGCCTATCCGACTCTTGCGCTTGCACAGAAGCTCTGGGATTATCCCGAACAGGTTATGATGCTGTTTGATCCGTCACATCCTCTCCGAAGATATGGCTTAATTCGTTTTGCTAAGCCATATGGGAACTATCAGACGTATGATGAGGTTGGCTGGGATGACAAGATCGAAATGTCTCCTATGATAGCAAACCAGCTGCTCTTTCGAGATCTTCCAATTCCGCAATTTCTGAGGCCTCTTTATATCGCTAATAAAGAGGATTCTCTGAATGATTTGACGTATGAAGCAGGGGGAATGATCAGTGAGGCTCAAATAGAAACCCTCGCATCGCGACTGAACTCCGATTTTGCCATGCATAGCAGCGATCTCAAAATCATTCCGCTTCGTGGCGAAAAACATAGTGCATACAGAGACATAGTTTGTGGGATTGGCAAGAAATCAAACAGGGAGGTGGTGGAGTATGTAGGAGATCCTCTTCTTTTACTCGACAAGCAGTACCTCAATTCAATAGCGGCGTTTTGCTTTCTGCGAGGTTTCGACTTGTTCTTTGGAAGGGATGTGGTATCTGCTTTGACAGCTTTAGGATCGAGGTCCGATGAACATTCTCAGAGTAAAGCAGTTCATCACCATTATTATTTCATCCCGTCTCAATCTATCTCTCTGATACTTTATCTTGCGATCACCGATCGCCAAGAGATTAAAAATATTCCAAATCATCTTCTTATGCCTATGGTAAATGTTCCAAAGCTCTCTTATGATCAGCGCGTTGCATACTGGAAACAAACGCTTGGCGACAGATCTAGCGGTCTTGATGAAGTGATCATTGAATGTTCTCGTAGGTTCCGCTTCGAAAAAGGATCAATTGACATCATATCCAAAGGGCTTTGCAGCTTGGGCAGACCAATTTCAAGAAATGATTTCATCCAGGCATGCAATAGCGAGTTAGATGCGGATTTTAGTGATCTTGCACAAACCGTAATACCTCGATTCCGTGAAGAAGATCTGATTTTGCCAATTAAGCAGAGCCTACAGTTTCGAGAAGTGGTTAATGCCATGAAAGCATTAACAAAGGTTCACTATACCATGGGGATGGCTAGAGTGTGGAACGAAAGCGGTATCTTTGTGTTGTTCTCCGGTCCTTCGGGTTCTGGAAAAACTATGGCCGCTGAGATTCTTGCTCGCGCTTTAGATCTTCCGATGTACAGGATTGACCTCTCACAAGTCGTTAACAAGTATATAGGCGAGACTGAGAAGAATTTAAGATATATTTTTGATGCTGCAGAGGCATCGGATGTTATTTTGTTTTTCGATGAGGCCGATGCGATCTTTGGACGCAGGACTGATGTAAAGGATGCACATGATATGTATGCCAACCAACAAGTTAGTTATTTATTGGAAAGGATTGAAAGATTCAAAGGCTTAGTGGTATTGGCGACAAATCGCAAGAGCAATCTTGATGAGGCGTTCTCAAGGAGACTGCGTTACTCAATTGAGTTCCCTTTCCCTGGTGTACGGGAGCGCAAGATTATGTGGCAGCGCCTTATGCCTGACTCTTCGGCTGTTGACATCTCCGGTATAGATTTTGATTTGTTGGCAAGACAATTTCAGCTGACTGGTGGGAGCATTCGCTCGATTATTTTTAATGCTTGTATGCAATGTGCTAACGAGAGTGAACATAGTGACGACCGGACAAAATACATGCTGACAATGAAACATCTGATCATAGCTATTAGGAGAGAATGTGAAAAGCTGGGGATACCTATATCTATCGAAAAGTTTGGGCCTTATGCTGATATCCTTAGGAGTATCGGGTATGAATAGAGAGGAGGAGATGATAAACTGACAAGCTTGAACGTAGATGAATTGAATATTTGGCTGAAAGATTTGCCGATTCAAGGTTCCTCAAAGACGGCAAACGGCCTTGAGGAACTGCTCTCTGATGCGTTGGGAAACCAAAGTATTATCGAGGGTATCAATAATAAGCAAAAATACGGTCGTTCGATCAGAATCGGCGAGGTGAACTTGCACTCGGTCAGAGACAACTTGGACAATCCAAGTCCATTGGAATTGCAGAAATTAATTGTAACCGAGGTCACTAGATTTATTGCATCTTCTTTGCAGACGACAGGAGGCAGGCAAGCTTCATCAATTCTCTAACCTGCTTAGGTAGGAACATTCTTGCCGATACTGTATTTTCAAGCTCTGTCAGATTACAGGTATGTGTGCTAAAAGCCATCATGTGGACGTCTCACGAGCAAAATCATCATACGAACAAGATGGCCAAATCGAAAAGTTTCCTGAAATTTAGTCATGGCATACACATATGTGTCAAAATTCCATAATGATGTAAACAACTGTTGTACCTTCGATGGGGTATGTAGCAAGATAACGATCAGCCATCCGTGGTATTTGATTTGTGTATGTATGCTATATCCATGTAGCGCCATCATCTCGGTACCATACTCTACAGCCAGTATAAGGTAAGATAGGGCATTATTCTATGTACCCACTAAATAGCGTCCAGCTTTTGGTCAATGAGGGATTACTTGTAGTTATCTCTTCAATGTAAGTGATTTTCATGGAGCATGGCTAAAGCCATGTGTATGTCTACAGGAGAGACGTTGTAGGCTAACTCCTATGATCCTTCAACCCTAGTCTAGCTCGCAATGTCTAACTCTGTT
>Ga0170475_100016763_pt1 | contig 10206 bp, 8 predicted proteins | sample Soicark_Litter_5_FD_111474 | JGI IMG/M metagenome (GOLD analysis project Ga0170475, IMG submission 111474) | Avena fatua rhizosphere microbial communities from Hopland, California, USA. Combined Assembly of 48 SPs | reverse complement strand
TTCGTCGCGATTCCGGCGGTCTGGTTCTACAACTTCCTGACCAGCCGCCTCGAGTACTTCAACGTGGAGATGGACAACTCCTCGTCGGAGCTCGTCGACTACTTCATCAAGAAGACGGCCTAGGAAGGCATTTGTGATTTGCGGTTTGTGATTTGCGATCGATCCCGGCCGGGAGCCGGGTCGCCAAATCACAAATCACGAATCAGCAATCACAAATAGGGAGACTTACCATGGCAATGCAATTAGGCGGGGGCGGTGGCGTCAAGTCCGACATCAACGTCACCCCGCTCGTCGACGTCATGCTGGTGCTGCTCATCATCATGATGATCGTCGCGCCGCTCCTCAACCAGGGCGTCTCGCTGACGCTGCCGATCGCGACGAACAGCTCCGAAAAGCCGCAGACGCAGGATCAGACGGTGGTTGCCGTGACCGCGGACAAGCGCTTCTGGCTCAACGCGGTGCAGGTCCCGAAGGACGATCTGACCCGCCGCGTCACCGACGCGCTCGAGTCCAAGAAGGAGAAGCAGGTCATCATCAAGGCGGACCAGGACGTCGAGTGGGGCGCCGTGATGGACGCGATGGATAACCTGCGCGCGGCCGGCATCGAGGACATGGGTCTGATCACCGAGACCCGCCGTTCTGCGGGAGGCGAGTAGCATGGCACACGCCCACCAGCATTTCGGCGCGGAAAAGGTCTTCAAGGCCTCCGTTCCGCAGGCCAACGCCGACATGAACATCACGCCGATGATCGACGTGCTGCTCGTGCTCCTCGTCATCTTCATGGCCGCCCTGCCGCTGTCGCAGCGCGGTCTCGACGTCAACCTGCCCGCGGAAACGCAGCAGAAGACGCAGGCCCCGACCGACCTGAGCCAGATCGTCCTCGAGTACACCGGGAACCACAAGATCTCGGTCAACAAACAGGACGTCACGCCGCAGGAACTGCCCGAGCGCCTCCGCACCATCTTCGAAGAGCGCAAGGACAAGACGATGTTCATCGTTGGCGATGGCAACATCCGCTACGGCGACATCGTCACCGTGATCGATGCCGCGAAAGGCGCCGGCGTCGAGAAGGTTGGCATCGTCACCGAGGGCATGCGGCGCGCCGCCAACGGCGGTTAGCGCGTTCTCGAGTCAGCACCGGGCAGGCCAGGCGGATCCGCTGTAGCGTCCCCGGCACGCCGAATACTCAGACCCGGGACCCGCGCGGCGGTCCCGGCACTCCCACCAACACATAGACCGGGATCCGCAGTAGCGGTCCCGGCACGCCATCGCCAAGGCCGCTCTGGTTCGCCAGCGCGGCCTTTTGTCGTTTCGCCCATCGGCGCAGCGGCAGGCGGATTTGATAACGTATCGATCCGGCCTTTTCGAGTGAGGATTCTGATGCCTGCCCATGCCAGCGATGCGCCTGTGGAACTTCAAGCCGATTTCACCTTGCTGATCGACGGCCAGAGGGTGGCGACAGGCGCCTCCACGCTCGACGTCATCAATCCGGCTACCGGGCAGGTGTTCGCCAGGTGCCCGGCCGCCGGTCGTGAGGAACTGAACCGCGCAGTGGCGGCAGCGCGGCGGGCATTCCCCGCATGGCGCGCGCTGTCGTATGCCGATCGCGCTGAGCGAATCGGAAGGTTCTGCCAGTCCTTGCGGGATCATCAGGACCAGCTCGCGCGGCTGCTCACGCTCGAGCAGGGCAAGCCGCTGCAGCAGGCAAAGGACGAAATCGGCCGGGCCGCCTCGCAGTCCGAGGGGATGACGAAGATCCAGATCGTCCCGCAGCTGCTCGAGGACAGCGATCAGCGCAAGATCGAGCTCCAGTGGTTTCCGCTCGGCGACGCGGGCATCATCACGCCGTGGAACGCCCCGATCAATCTCGCTGCCGGACCCTTGACGTCAGCGCTCTACACCGGCAACTGCGTCGTCTTGAAGCCATCGCCGTACACCCCGCTGTGTACGCTCAGGCTCGGCGAACTGGCGGGGGAGCACTTTCCGCCCGGCGTCATCAACGTCCTTGCGGGTGGAGACGACCTCGGCCGCTGGATGACCGAGCACGCGGGTATCGACAAGATCGGATTCACCGGCTCTGTGGAGGCCGGAAAAGAAGTGATGGCGGCCGCCGCGAAAACGCTCAAGCGCGTGACGCTCGAGCTCGGCGGCAACGACGCCGCGATCGTCCTCGACGATGTGGATCCACGCGCGATCGCGCCGAAGTTGTTCTTCGCGTCATTCGTGAACAGCGGACAGGTCTGCATGGCAGTCAAGCGCATCTACGCGCACGAGCGCGTCTACGACGAGCTCTGCCTGGCGCTGGCAGATGAGGCGCGCAAGGCGAAGGTCGGCAGCGGCCTGGAGCCCGACACACAACTGGGACCGATCCAGAACAAGGCGCAGTACGACCGAGTGGTCGGGATCCTCGAGGAGACGAAGCGAAGCGGCGCACGAATTGTTGCTGGCGGCGAGGTGCCGGCCGGCGACGGCTACTTCGTGCCGCCCACCATCGTTGCCGACGTCGATGAGGGGAGCCGCCTGGTACGCGAGGAGCAGTTCGGCCCGATCGTTCCGGTGCTCAAGTTCGCGGACGAAGAGGACGCCATCTTTCGAGCGAACGATACGCGGTACGGACTGAGCGGATCGGTATGGAGCAGCGATCCCGACCGGGCGGCCCGGCTCGCCTCGCGCCTCGAGGTCGGGACCGCCTGGGTGAACCATCACCGGGCGACGTCCGCAACCGTCCCGTTCGGCGGAGCCAAGGAATCGGGGATCGGCCGCGTCTACTCGGAAATGGGCCTCAAGGCGTACTTGGAGCCACGCGTGGTCAGCGTGCTGAAGAGCGCCTGATCGTGGCGGGGATGGATCTCGGCATCGCCGGCCGCACGGCGATCGTGTGTGCGTCGAGCCGCGGCCTCGGGCGGGCTTGCGCGGAGGCGCTTGCCCGCGCCGGCTGCGAGGTCGTCGTCAACGGCCGGAACGCACAGACGGTTGACGCAACCGTGCGCGCACTCGCAGACAGCACCGGTGCCCGGATCACCGGCGTCGTTGCCGACGTTGGCGAGCGGGCCGGCCAGGAAAGGCTCCTGGCCGCGTGCCCGGAGCCGGACATTCTCGTCAACAACAACGCCGGCCCGCCGCTCGCGGACTTCCGCAGCCTCACGCGACAGCAGATGCTGGATGGCGTCGTCGCGAACATGGTCGTGGCGATCGAGTTGACGCAGAAGGTGCTCGATCCGATGGTCCGGCGCCAGTTCGGCCGCATCGTCAACATCACGTCCGGCACCGTAAAGATGCCGCTGGCCGGACTGGACCTGTCGTCTGGTGCACGCGCCGGCCTCACGGCTTTCCTGGCCGGGATCGCCCGGACTGTCGCATCGAGCAACGTGACAATCAATTTCATCCTGCCGGGCGCATTCAACACCGACCGCCTGCGTTCGAGCCTCGAGGCGACCGCAAAGAAGCAGCAGCTCGGCTACGACGTGGTGGCCGCGCAGCGTCAGGGTACGATCCCAGCCAGGCGCTTCGGCGATCCGCGGGAAATCGGGGCCCTGTGTGCCTTCCTGTCGTCGGCGCACGCCGGATTCATCACCGGTCAGAGCCTGCTGATCGACGGCGGCGCGTATCCGGGGACGTTTTAGAAGCCTGCGACTGGTGAGTTGCGATTGGCCGAGCGCTGCGGCCCTTCGCACGTTCGCGTCAGTCCCAGACTCCGGGACCCGAATCACCAGTTACGAATCACAACCCGCAAAAAAGGCGCGCCCCACGTCAGGAGCGCGCCTTTCGCCATCGACCTGGCAAGCTCGTCACCCGGATTGTGATGCGGGCCTTCTCAGGCCCGCTCACTTCAATTGAACGAGTAGCGCAGGCTGATCTGGAACTGGTAGACGTCGCTGGTGCCCGCGGCGGACTGCCACAGGTTCGTGATCAGCTGGTTGTTCGCGGTCGCCAGCCGGTAGTTGATGCGTCCCTGCGCGTCGGCGCCGGGATTCGTCAGCAGCTGGACCTGGTTGTTGTTGTTAATGGCCGCCACCGAGCGCCAGCCGACACCCCAGTTGTGATTCAGCAGGTTGCCGAAGTTCAGGAAGTCGATGCGGAACTGGAAGGCGTTCCGGTTGCCGCCCTTCCTGGTGAAGATATCCTGGGCGATGCTCAAGTCGAGCTGCTGGTACAGCGGGAACGAACCGGCGTTGCGTTCGGCGTACTTGCCGCGCCGGCTGTTCAGGTAGTCGTCGCTGCTGATCAACTGGTCGAAGGCCGTCGCCTGTTCGGCGGCGGTGAACGAGGCGACGGTCACGCCGTTCGACACGATCGAGAACGGCACGAAGTTCATCTCGCTCTGGTCCCTCGGGACGTAGATCAGGTCATCTGTTGCCACGCCGTCTCCGTTCGCATCGGCGGCGAAGACGTAGCTGACGCGAGACGATGCGGTGTTGGTGGCGTGCCGGCGCTCCCAGTAGGCGGAAATGGAGGTTGCGCCGAACTTGAAGTATTCGTGCGAGAAGTTGACCAGCGCGAAGAAGCGGTGTCCCGGTGACCACATCGAGTAGGTCGCGCCCGGGTTGTTCGGATCCGCGACGGTCGCGTTGCGCGAGAAGCTCGTTGCGGCGGTCGATTCCGGATCGGTGACGCTGAACGCTTCCCCGTAGCTGTAGGCACCGCGCAGCGACAGCCCCCACCTGAAGTTCTTCTGCAGCGCTTCAGAGATCGTCCACTGGTGTCCCAGGTCGGTGTTCTTCAGCACGTACGCGTTGGTGACCACGTTGCCGGGAGTGGCGTTGATGCGTGTGACGCAGCCGCCGACGTTGCCGTTGGCCGCGCACGGAGTGCCCACCCAGCGCGGACGGTTGTCCACGCCGGTGAACGTCGACTGGGCCGCCGGCAGGTTGGCGTCGATGTAGGACACCGCGTTGACGTCCTTGGCGTACAGATACTCGGTGGTGCTGATCACCCCGCCAGTCAGCTTGCGATCGACGGCGATGTTGCTGCGCCAGACCTGCGGGAACTTGAAGCCGGCATCGGTCACGTTCAGCGCGTACGAGGTAGCGCCCGCGCCAGTCGCCGCACCCTTGTACCTGGACGGGTCCGGCGTGAACGGGAACGCGTTCGTCGGCGAGGTAATGCGCGTCTCGCCGATGAGGACGCCGGTGTTGCCGATCTGGTTCGAGATCCACACGTAGGCTGGCCGGCCGCTGAACAGGCCCGAGCCGCCGCGAACCTGGGTGACCTGGTCGTGCGTGACGTCCCAGTTGAACCCCGCCCGGGGTGACCACAGGACCTTGGTGTCGGGCATGCTGCCGGTCGAGTACTGCACCGGTTGACCAGTCTCGTCCCGGAACGTGAGCGCGTCAGCTGCGGGGTTCTGGTACGCGGTGTTTTCGAAGGCCGAGACGTCGGCGCGAACGCCGGCAGTCACCGTGAAGTTGCTGCGCGGCCGCCACTCGTCCTGGAAATAGTACGCGCTGTACCACACGTCGAGCGGCTGCGACGGCTTCTCCATTCCCGGAATGTTCGACCAGCGGACCTGGAACGCGCCGGCGGTCACCGGCGTCGTGGTCCGATTCGGGTCGGCGAGGTAGCCGTTGGCGTCCGCGTAGAAATCCGCCAGCGAGTTGTACTGCCAGGCGCCCTGCGGACAGCAGCCGAAGAAGACGTTGTCGGAGTGGTACTTCTCGAGATAGCCGCCGAAGGTCAGCGCGTGGCTGGTCGTGAACTTCGAGACGTTGTCCTGGATCTGGAACGTCTGGTAGCGGAGCTCGTTGTTGACCGTGAACGGCTCGAACCCGAAGGAGGTGTACGCGGTGCCGCCCTCACGGATGTCCACCAGCGGGAACGTCGTGCCGCGCGACCCGCGGCTCTCGTCCTGCGTCGTATACCCGCTCTGCAGCGAGTTGGAGATGCTGCTGCCGAACACCGTGTTCCACTCGCCGATTCCCGAGCGGATGTTCTCGAGAATCTTGTAGTTGGAGTTCTGGAACGACAGGAACGTGTTATTCGACAGGCTGCGCCCGTTCAGTGCCGATGCTGATGCCGACATACCCACATCGGTGAACGAGTCGAGATAGTTGTAGCGGAAGCTGACCTTGCTCGCGTTGTTGATGTTGTAGTCGCTGCGGACCAGGAATCGCTTGACCGGCGTCTCCTTGTCGATGAAGTTGAACGGACCGGTCTCGTATTTGAAGTTCGACGCCAGGTAGCTGCTCAACGTCGTGAGGTCGGATTCGAGAACCCGCGAGACCTGCCCCGTGGCTGGCTCGCCGCCCTTGTTGGCGCGAATGCTCCACAGCGGCCGCGTGTCTGCCTGGTCTTCGTAGTTGCCGAACGCGAACACCTTGTTACGGACGATCGGGCCCGACGCCCACCCGCCGGTGTTGCGGAACGTGAAGGTGCCGGGATTCACCGTCTGTCCCTTCGCCTCCGTGCCGACCCAGTCCTGGTTCCGGAAGTTGTGATAGAAGGCGCCCGCCACCTTGTTCGCTCCGCTGCGCGTCACGGTATTGACCCCGGCGCCAACGAAGCTGCCCTGGCGGACGTCGAACGGCGCAACGTTCACCTGCACCTGTTCGATCGCTTCGAGGGAGATCGGCGCGACGCCGGTGCGGTCGCCCGGCTGGCCGCCGAGGCCGAAGGAGTTGTTGAAGGATGAACCGTCCACCGTGATGTTGTTCATCCGGTTGTCCTGGCCGGCGAAGCCGCTCCCGGCCGCCTGCGGCGAGAGGCGGGTGACGTCGCTGATTCGGCCCTGGAAGGTCGGAATCATCGCAATGACATCCCGCTCGACAGTCGTGGAGGCTCCAGTGCGGCCGGAACTGAAAATGGGATCCGCCGTCGCCGTGACGGTCACACTCTCCTGCACCGCAATCGCCTTGACGGTGAAGTTCACGTCCTGCACGACACCGAGGTTGACCGTGACGTCCTGCGCGGTCTGCGGTTCGAAGGCCGTACCGTTCCCGACGAAGTTCACGGTTATGGTGTACGGACCACCGACGCGCATGGCGGGAATCTGATAACGGCCATCAGCACGGGTGATGCCCTCGTAAGTCGTGCCCGATGGCTCGTGGATAGCCAGAACGCTGGCGCCCGCCACCGGTTTCATCTGGCTGTCGGTGACCACGCCCGTCAGCGCACCGGTCGTGACGCCTTGGGCGTAGGCGCCCGTGAGCGGCAGAACCAGAAGTGCGAGCAGGATTAGAGCCCTGCGCGTGAAGCACGGCCCGATCGACCGCGCATTCGTCAGGTACTTCATTCAAATCTCTCCAAAACGGTTACAGGTGAGGAATTGCCTGCCGCGGCCGGCGACAGGTCACAACCATACTAGCCGCCGGTGACAGGCAGGTAAACGGTCATCCGCGAGCGCGATGCGAAAAAGGCCGCAATAACGCCAACGATGTCGACGGACTTCCGAAATCTACAACTTTGACGGGAATCGGCGAAATGGCGTTAGCGGCTACTTCCTCGCCGGATCCGGTTCGCCGCCGCCGCCGGCCCGCTGCCTGGCCCGGAGTTCCTCGGCGCGCTGCCGGAGCTCGTCGGCTTCGTTCAGGAACTCCTGGCGTTCGCGCGGATCCTCCGAGATGTTCGCCTTGGTTCTGAGAAGCAGGTTCTTGTACGTCAGCGCCTCGAAGTAGTCGCCTTTCAGGTCGAGCGCCGTGTTGACGGCGTCGAGGCCGGCATTCGCGTATGTCGTCTTCTGCGCGGGAGACACCTTCACGTCACGGCTCGCCTTTTCCCAGTAGAACGTCGCCAGCGTGTAGAACGCCTCGGGATTGTCCGGCTCCCGCCTGGTGCGCTCTTCCACCGCGTCGATCAGCTTCTGGAAGTCGCCCTGACGCTGGTAGAAGCCAGCCAAGTTCATATACACCCGGGCGTCGTCCGGCTGCCGTGTGCGGGCGATGAGCAGTTGCTGTTCGGCACCTGCCGGATTGCCGGCGTCTTCGTACACCCGGGAGAGCACGGAGTATTCGTGACCTCATCCGGACTGGCGTCGATCATCTCCAGGAGCAGCTGTTCTGCTGCAGCCGGATCGTCGGCCTTGTCCCGCGCGACGTAGGCTTGCACCAGGTACTGGAGTGCGAGCCGTCTGACCCCCGGCGTACCGCCCCTCACGGCCGTCTGATAGCTGTCGAGCGCACGGGCGAGATAGCTGTCGTTCAGCGGGTCGCCCTTCAACCTGGCGGTGTAGAGGTTGTCGAGCGAGTTCGCCAGGAAGAAGAAGAGGTCTGCGTTCGAGGCGTTGCGGCGAAGCGCTTCCTCGTAGGCGGTTGCAGCCGTCCGGTAGTCCTGCGCGCCATAGGCGGCGTTGCCCCGCGCGATTGCCTCGGCGGCGGGAGCGCTTCGCGCGGACTGGCCCGAGGCCGTGTCGGCGAAAGGCATCAGCAGGGCGAACCCTGCTGTCATGGCAAGGATGAGAGGGGCGGATGACGAGCGCATCGGATCGACTCCACCAGCACCGCGAGGAGCGCGGCGAAACGGAAAGGGCCGCCTGACAGTGCGATCAGGCGGCCCGCGAATGTCCGGACGACGCGTCTACTTCTTCTTTGCGGTCCCGGCCTGTCCGGCGCCGCCTTCACGCTGCTTGCCCCGGATTTCCTCCGCCTGCTTCCGCAGTTCGTCGGCCTCCTTGAGGAACTGCTGCTGTTCCTTGGGGTCCTTCGAGATGTTCGCCTTGGTGCGGAGGAGCAGGTTCTTGTAGGTCAACGCCTCGAAGTAGTCGTTCTTCAGGTCGAGCGCCTTGTTGACGGCGTCGAGACCGGCGTTGGCGTAGGTCGCCTTCTGCGCATCCGACAGCTTCACGTCGCGGCTCGCCTTTTCCCAGTAGAACGTCGCCAGGGTGTAGAACGCCTCGGGATTGTTCGGCTCCTGCTTCGTGCGCTCCTGGACCGCCTCGATCATCTTGTCGAAGTCGCCCTGCCGCTGATAGAAGCCTGCCTCGTTCATGTATACCGCCGGATCCTTCGGCTTCTTCTCGCGCGCGGCCACCAGCTGCTGCTCGGCGCGCTCGTAGTCCCCGGCGTCCTCATAGATCCGCGACAGCACGAAGTAGTTCGTCACGTCGTTCGGGTCCATCTGGACCATGGTCAGCAGCAACGGCTCGGCCTGCGACGGGTCGTTCATCTTGTCCGGGCTGTTGTAGACGCTGACGAGGTACTGCAGCGACAGGTGCTTGATGTTCGCCGACTGCGCCTGTTCCGAGCCCTTCTTGTAGTTCTCTACCGCCTTGGTCAGGTACGAATCGTTGGTCGGGTCGCCCTTCTTCGCCGGGCGATAGAGGTTGTCGTAGCTGTTGCCCAGGAAAAAATAGAGGTCCGTCATCGACGGGTCGTTCGCCAGGGCTTCCTCGTAGTGCTCCGCCGCTGTCTTGTAATCCTGGCGGTATAGGCCGGGTTGGCCTTCTTCACCGCCATTTTTGCCTTGATCTTGCCGATCTGCCCGCAGCCACCGGCCATCACAGCAGCGGCAAGAACGAGCGCGACTACCGCCGCCCGCGATGAAAACGTCCGCATCGTATTCCCCCCTCAAAGACCTCGATAGGACGGGCGGAGCCGTCCACGCACGCGTAAGCGCGCCAGTATAGTGAGCCATTTTCCGGCCAGTCAAGGGTTCCAGCGCGATTCTGGAGCCCTGTTTCAGCCTGATCCGGTGGGATTGCGTGCCGGCCCGTGGAGATTTCCGGCAACAGCTATCATGAAGCAGACGTGGAACGTTCCCGTCCAGTCCACCGGTGAGAGATTAGACACCGTCTCGCATGATTCGCTTCGAGACTCTGCTGGAAAAGGTCCGCAGCTACACACCGGAAGCCGACCTCGAGCTTCTGCGGCGGGCGTACGTCTTTTCAGCGCTCGAGCACAAGGGGCAGGTCCGCCACTCGGGTGAGCCGTATCTGATCCACCCGCTGGAGGTTGCCGATTTCCTCGCCGACATGAAGCTCGACGTGGTCGCGGTTTCGGCCGGCCTCCTCCACGATGTCGTCGAGGACACGCTCACCACGCCGGAGCGCATCCAGGAGCTCTTCGGCCCGGAGATCGCGCACGTTGTCGAAGGCGTCACGAAGATTGGCGCGATCCCCTTTTCGTCGAGCGAGGAACGGCAGGCCGAGAACTTCCGCAAGATGCTGCTGGCGATGGTGGACGACATCCGCGTCATCCTCGTCAAGCTGGCGGATCGTCTCCACAACATGCGGACGCTCCACCATCTGCCCGAAGAGCGCCGGATCAAGATTGCGCA
>Ga0170475_123488729_pt1 | contig 10207 bp, 10 predicted proteins | sample Soicark_Litter_5_FD_111474 | JGI IMG/M metagenome (GOLD analysis project Ga0170475, IMG submission 111474) | Avena fatua rhizosphere microbial communities from Hopland, California, USA. Combined Assembly of 48 SPs | reverse complement strand
TGGCTACCTCGGCGGCAAGCTCCGACTCTGCACGATGATGTTCACCGATCTCCGCGGCTTCACGACGTTTTCCGAGGCGAGGGCCGCGGACGAGGTGATCGACATCCTCAACCACTATTTCGGCGAGATCTCGCAGGCCGTGTTCGATCACGGCGGTACGCTCGTCTCGTATCTCGGCGACGGCATGATGTCCGTCTTCGGGGCGCCCCTCGAGCAGGAGGACCACGCCGACCGCGCCCTCGCGGCCGCCCGCGAGATCCTGACCGATCGCCTCCCGAGGGTGAACGAGTGGATACGGGAGCAGGGCTACGGCGAGGGCTTCCGGATGGGCGTCGGCCTGAACAGCGGCACGATCATGACCGGCAACATCGGTTCCGAGCGCCGCATGGAGTACACGACGATCGGCGACCCGGTCAACACCGCGTCGCGGCTCGAGGGGATGACGAAGGGCACCCCGTTCCCGCTCTTCATGTCCGACATGACGCGCGAGCTCCTCCACGAGGATCCCGAGGATCTCGTCTACGTCGCCGAGCTCGAGGTGCGGGGGCGCCAGGAGAAGGTGAAGGTCTGGTCGCTGCGCGGCCTCGCCGCGGGCGCGCCGGCGCCGCGGGCCGCCGAAGAGCCTCCCGAGGGCGTTCCTGCGGCGGTGCCGACGACCTGAATCAAGGCGACCACGCCGGCCGCGGCGTGGTCGCGACAGTGCAGCTTCCGCCTACTCCGACGGGATGATGCCGAGCTGTTGGAGCAGCCGCAGCTGATCGAAGTTGAACCACTCTTCGGCGACCTTGCCGTCCTCGAACCGGCTGAGGGTGATGCCCGACCACTCGGCCCACTTGCCCGTGGCGGGCGTGCCGAACCACTCCTCCGTATGCGTTCCCCGCAGCGTCCAACGTGACGCCACCAGGTCGTCCGCGCCGAAGAGGTCGTCGAGTGAGAGCTCCAGGTCGGGGAATCCGGCGCGGGTACCGCCGATGAATTGCTTCACCCCCTCGGGACCGGGGGGTAGGCCGATGGGGTCGTTGTGGTGCGAGTGGTAGTCGGCCGTGAAGATTTCGTCGACGACGGCGAAGTCGCCCTTGTTGACGACGTCGTCGTAGTAGCGACGCATGACCGCCTGGTTGTCGTTGTCTGCCACGATTCCTCCGGTCAGCCCTGTGTGAGTTGTTGGTAGATGCCGAGGAAGTCTTCCTGCATCCATTCCTCCGCGATCTTCCCGTCGGCCACGCGGAAGATCCCGGTGCCCGCCACGACGATCTCCTTGCCCGTTGGGGGTATGCCCAGGAACGGTCCCTGGTGGGTGGCCGTCCACGAGACCTGGGCTGCTACCCGGTCGCCGACGGCCAGCTCCTTCTCGATCGTGATGTGCTGATCGGGGAACGACGGCTGGATGAAAGCCTGGTACATCCCCTTGAACCCTTCGGGCCCGCGCACCGCTTCGGCCATCCCCGTGAAGTACCCGGTGAAGTCGGGGGCAAGACAACCCACGGCCGCGTCGATGTCACCGGCGTTGACGAGCGAAGCCCATCGGTGTACGACCTCCAAGCTCTCTGCTTCAGTGGTGGACATCTCTCCGCCTTTCTAGGGGAAGCCCCAAGGGCCGTACATGAAGCTCGGGTATTTGAAGACCTGGTCGGCGTCGACGATGATGCTGCCCTCGGGGAACTTGACGGACGTGAGGATGTAATTCGTGATGACCATCCCACCCGTCTTCTCCGAGCGCCGCATGTCCCACGAGAATCCCGCGTAGTTCTCGGCGTGAATGGCGCGCGGGAGCGGGGGATGCCACACGTGCGCCGTGAGGTGGATGACGAAGCTGACTTTGGCGGTGTCGCCGTCGGCTTCGATGTTGATGTCGTTCACTTCGTGGGTGCGGTCGAACAGGTTGCCGGTGAGGTTGCGGTAGAACTCCTCGAACCCGACCTGCCCGTCGAACTGGCACGTCGGCGTCCAGACCATGTGGAAGTCATCCTCGACGTAGGGGAGGAACCACACCATTGGCGCGCTGGCATCCGCCTGCTTGTAGAACTCGATGATGAAATTCTCGATCTCGTTTGCGTCGAGAGGCATGTCGTCTCCTCAGATGCGCTAATCGGTCCGTCAGGCGACGGAGCCGTCGGGATACTGTGTCATTCCGGCGAAATGGATGGCGATCCGGCCGTCACGCAGCACCCAGCTGTCGGCGAACCGCATGCGGGCTTCGCCGTCCGGACCCATCATGGTGATTGCCTCGATGATCATCAGCGTCTCCGGGTCATCCGTCTCCGCCCAGAAGGCGATGTCGGTATCCAGCCCGTCGATGCCGAGGATCCCCTGCATGTGCTCGCGTAGACCGTCCCGGCCCTTGTAGTACTGCGGGGTTCCGCTAAAGCCGCTGATCAGCAGTGCATCGTCGGTGTACTGGTCGAGCAGCGACTCGATGTCCTTGTCGAGTATGTGCTGGATGTGGGCCCGGTACATCTGGCCCAACTTGGTGTCCGGGACGTTCTTCAATGTGCGCCCTCCGTCGCTCGTCGAATTGCCCGACGCAGGGCGCGGGCCGTCAGTACTCGGCTCAGATGAGCCCGGTAGTCCGCAGGCGCAGCGAGATCCGTTGGAAGCTGCAGACCGTCAGCCGCCGCTGCAGCGGCCTCGGCTACGTGCTCCTCGGTCGCTTGCCTGCCGATGAGGGATTGGGCGGTCGCTGCAAGGGAAACCGCTGTAGGCCCGGCTCCGGCGAGGCCGACGGCGGCATGTTCGACCTTCCCTTCGGCGGAGAGCGCGACCGATGCCGCCACGCCGCAGATGGCGTAGCCGCTCGCGGGGTTCGGCAGCTTCTCATAGGCGCTGCCGCTGCCCGGCACGGGTGCAGGGACCCGCACAGCGGTCACGATCTCGCCCTGTCCCAGGCGCTCGCGCGCCGGGGCCGTCACGAACCCCGCGGCCTCGACGACCCTTGGACCGGCCGGACCGGTGATCGTGATCAGTGCACCGAGAGCGAGCGCGACTGCCGGCAGGTCGGCTCCCTGATGCACCAGCGCGACGCTGCCGCCTATGGTCGCCCGGTTACGGACCTGCGGGTCGCGGATGGCCTCGAGCGCATCCGTCAGGGCGGAGGGTGCGGCGGTTACCCGGGGGTCGGCGGCAAGGGCGTCGAGAGTCACCATCGCCCCGAAGCCGTCGTCACCGCTTGCCCGAAGCGACTCGATCCGGCGCAGGTCGACGACGAGGCGCGGACTTACCGCGGCCCGCTTGAGCTCGGTGATGAGGCTCTGGCCGCCGGCGAGGAGGACCGCGCCCGCTTGCGCGGCGAGCTCGTACGCGTCGTCGAGTGTGCCGGGAGCTTCGTAGTCGTAGGCTGCAGCGATCACGCCGCCGCTACCTCGGCGGTCATCGCCCGCCACACGCGGTCAGGGCGCAGGGGCATCTCGATGTGGTCGATCCCGAGCGCGTCGCACACCGCGTTGACGACGGCCGGAGCGACCGCCGGGTTGCTGACGTCGCCTGCGCCCTTTGCTCCGAGAGGATTGTTCGGTGTGGGGGTCTCGGTGCGGTCGAGCTCGAAGTCGGGAAGCTGTGTCGCGCGGATAAGCGGGTAGGTCGAATAGCTGTCGGTCAGGAGGGCCCCATCCTCGTCGTGCACGACCTCTTCGAGCAGAGCCTGGCCGACGCCGAGGCCGATGTTGCCGTGGGTCTGGGCGTCGACCACCCCCGGATTGACGACGGTGCCGAAGTCGTTGACTGCGACGTAGCGCACCAGGTCGACCTGGCCGGTCTCCTCGTCGACCTCGACGACTGCCACGTGCGAGCCGAAGGGGTAATTGAACTCCGGAGGGTCGAAGAACGACCTCGCTTCCAGTCCCGGGTCCATGCCGGGCGCCAGGTCCCAGGCGAGCCAAAGGGTGAAGGCCACCTGCTGGAGCGTCATGACCGCCTGGTCGGGCGCGAACGAGGCGTACACCTTTCCCTCGCCGTAGACGACCGCCTCCTCGTCGCACTGGAAGAGGTGCGCTGCGTGCTTGCGAGCCTTGTCCTTGATCTGTTGAGCGGCGAGCTGGACGGCGACGCCTTCGACGCTGAGCGAGCGGCTGCCGTAGCTCGCCTGTCCGTAGTAGAGCGAGCCGGCGGTGTCGGAGTGGCGTACCTTGACCATCTCCATCGGGACGCCGAGCTCGTCGGCCGCTATCTGGGCGAAGGTGGTCTGCTGGGACTGCCCGTGCGGCTGTGCTCCGGTCGTCACGACGACCTCACCCGAAGGCTCGACCGCCATGTGCGCACTGCCCCAGGTGCCGCTCACGAGGCCCTGCTGGCCCATTTTCGCCGACGGCCCCACACCCGCGACGGCCACGTACGAGCCGATACCGACGCCGAGCCGCTTCCCGCGGCTTCGCGCCTCCTCCCGTTGTGCGGCGACGTCTGCGTATCCCACCATCTCCAGCGCCCGGTCGAGAGCCGACACGTAATCGCCGGAGTCGTAGACCCAGCCGAGGCGATTCTCGAACGGCATCTGGTCGGCGCTCACCATGTTCAGCCGGCGGACGTCGGCAGGGTCCATGCCGATCTCGCGGGCATACATGTCGATCATCCGCTCGATGACGAATATCGCCTCCGAGCGGCCGGAGCCCCGGATGGGACCAACCTGGACGGTGTTCGTCAGTGCCGCGTCGACCTCGAAGAACGGGTGCTCGATGTCGTATGCGCCGGTGATGCTTTGGCCGAAGAGCGTGCGGGGCGTACCGGGGGCGTTGATCACGGGGTACGCGCCGAGATTGCTGTACGACTTGACCGAGATCGACTCGATGCGCCCGTCGCGCGTGCCTGCCAGGACCGCCTCGGCAACATGGTCCCGACCGTGCGGTGTCGAGCGCGCGTTGCCGGAGCGCGTATCGACCCATTTGATCGGCCGTCCGAGCTCCCGCGCGATCCAGAGCATCAGCGGACCGTCCGCGAAGATGTAGCCCTTCGACCCGAGGCTGCTCCCGATGGCAGGCGCGATGATGCGCACCTTGTTGTACGGGACGCCGAGCACGTACAGCGCGGTGAGAAGCCGTACCGGGTAGAGCGGTTGGATGTTGGTGTAGCGTGAAATCGCCCGTCGTCGCGTCGTAGTCGGCCACGTCGCCGCGCGCCTCGACGGTGTTGGCTATCAGGCGCTGGTTGCGGATCGTCTTTTTCACCACGACATCCGCCTTGGCGATCGCGGCGTCGGCGGCTTCTTTGTCGCCGAGTGTTGCGTTGAACACGAGGTTCCTGGGCACCGCGTCGTGCAGCTGGGGTGCGCCTTCGGCCAGCGCATCCTGCACCTCGGTGACGGCGGGCAGCACCTCGTAGTCGACGGCGATGAGCTGCACCGCGTCGTTGGCCTGCTGCTGCGTCTCGGCGACGACCACCGCGACCGCGTCCCCGGCGAAGCGGGCGCGGTCGGTCGCGAGGACGGTCATCGAGCCGGGAACGATTCCCGAGGGATGCGGCGGGAAGTGACTCTCGACGTCCTGGGGGATCCAGATCACGGGGAGCGGCATGATCGACTCCACATCGGGACCCGTGAAGACTCGGATCACTCCGGGGGCCGCCCTCGCGGCAGACGTGTCGATCGCTCCGATGCGTGCGTGGCCGTGCGGGCTTCGCAGGATCGACGCGTACGCCATCCCGGGGAGCGAGACGTCAGCGATGAACTTGTCCGCGCCTCGAAGCATGGCGGGCGCTTCGGTGGGGGGGACCGACGCGCCGATCAGCCGGCCGTCGGCCTCCGGCGAATCAACCTGGTCGCCTGCGAGCCGCTTCGCCGCCGAGTGAACGGCGCGCACCACGTTGTGGTAGCCGGTCACGCGGCAGAGGTTGCCGTCGAGCCAGGCCCGGATCTCGTCGGACGTCGGATCGGAGCTTCGCGAGAGCAGGTCGGCGACGGACATCATCACGCCCGGGGCGGCGAAGCCGTCCTGCGTCGCGTACTCGCGCCAGAACGCTTCTTGGATCGGCGAGAGCTCTCCGTCGGCTGCGAGGCCCTCGACGGTCGTGACCTGCGATCCGTCGGCCGAGGCGGCTAGCACCATGCAGCTCTTGGTCGCCTTGCCGTCGACGAGGACGGTGCACGCGCCGCACTCGCCCGTCTCGCAGCCAATCTTCGTCCCGGTCAGCCCGAGGCGGTCTCGCAATGTGTCGACGAGGAGCTCCCTGGGCGTGACGTCAACAGAGACCTCGTTGCCGTTGACGGTCAGGGAGCTCCGCACTCCCGAGGCGCTATCTGACACCGGTGAAGTGGTATGCGATCTTGCCGTCGCGCATCACGAAGCAGTCGTAGACCTTTCGCTCGCCGGTCTTCTCGGTGTCCATCGTCGCCTCGAGGATGATCGCGTCTTCGGACTCATGGAACTTGTCGGTCGAGCGAAGCGTGAAGTCCCCGATCATGTCGAGGTAGCCCGTGAAGAGCTGCTTGAGCTGGTCGCGGCCCTTGACATGGAACTCGCCGGCGAGGACCTGTGCATCCTCGGTGTAGTCGTTGGCGACGAGGCCGTCGATGTCCTTGTCGAGGAAGTACTGGATGTGGCGCTTGTAGAAGCGAAAGTACGGGGTGTCGAGATCTTCCATGCCTGCCTCACTTCCCCAGCACTTCGACGAGCTTGTCGCCGAAGGCAGAGGAGGACTCGACCGACAAGGCGGTCACGAAGGGATGGTCGTATTCGACAAGGGGGTTCTCGCGCGAGGTCTTCGGGTCGGAGAGCACCTTCCCGTCAGGCCCGACCGCGTCCTCGACGATGACCGCGAGTGGATAGACGAAGCCCGGAGTGACGAGGTCCGTGCCCGGATTGTCCTCTGTCGTGCCGTCGAGGGGATACGGCAGGTCGCCGGTGAAGTCCCACTCGCGTGGGTGGGCGACAATGGTCTTGCCCCACATGATGCTGTGTCCCCTGTTGTCCGGGGTGCGGGCCCAGACGAGCGCCCCGACCGAATAGCAAAGCGCCCCGATGAGCTTCCCGTCTTCATAGGCCTTCTCCGCGAGGCGGTGCACCGCCGGATTGCCGGCGACGTCGAGCGGTGCCCCGGGACCGCCGACGAGCACGAGAATGTCGTAGTCGTCCATGTTGGCGTCGCCCACCTTGATCGGGTTGGCCCAGGCCCCCGAGGCGATCAGCTCCTTGACCCGAGCGACAACCTCAGGAGTGTTCACGTGGACGTTCTGGGCGGGGTCGACGAAGTCGGGGTCCTCGCTGAAGATCAGCGGAAGCGGGGGCTTGCCCTTGTAGGTGGCAAGCGTGACGTTGTGCCCAGCGTTGTTCAGGGCATCCCACGGACCCTGCAACTCCTCGGCCCAGAGGCCGTAGTTGGAGGCGATGATCAGGACGTTCTTTCTTATTGCGTTCCTACCATTGGTTGCCACGCGAACCTCCCTTGACCCGGAAATGGGGTGACGGCCCTCCGTCGCCCGCACGTCGAATCTAACGGATCCGCGCTCGCGCGAAAAGAGCGGCTCGGTGATGGAAGCCGACGGGCCGACCTCGAAGCGGCCCTATTTCCGCGGCCGCCGACGAGTTAAAGTCGGAGACTGCACGACCCATTCCGGCGCCCCGAGGAGGAAGCGATGAGCCAGGTGGAACTCGATCCCAAGCGGTGGAAGGCGCTCGCCTTGGTAGGCGCAGCCTTCTTCATGACCGTCCTGGACGTCTCGATCGTGAACGTCGCGCTGCCGACGATCCAGACGAAGCTCAACTTCTCGGACACCAACCTGCAGTGGGTGATCACCGCGTACGCGATCACCTACGGCGGCCTGCTCCTGCTCGGTGGCCGCGCCGCCGATCTGCTCGGGCGCCGCAAGGTCTTCCTGTTCGGGCTGACGCTCTTTACCGTCGCCTCGCTGCTCTGCGGGTTCGCGCAGAGCGATGTCATGCTCATCATCGTCCGCGGTATCCAGGGGGCCGGCGCGGCGATCGTGGCCCCGGCCGCGCTCTCGATCGTGGGCGTCACCTTCCAGGAGGGCACCGAGCGCAACAAGGCGCTCGGCATATTCGGCGCAATCGCCGGCGGCGGCGCCGCCGCCGGGGTGCTCCTCGGCGGCATCCTCACCGAGTATCTCGGCTGGGAGTGGATCTTCTGGGTCAACGTGCCCGTCGGTGTGCTCGTCTTCCTGCTCACGCCGCGCTTCGTGCGGGAGAGCCGGCTCGAGGTCGCCCACCGCGCGTTCGACCCGTGGGGCGCCGTCACGATCACGAGCTCGCTCATGCTGCTCGTGTACGCGATCTCCGAGGCGCCGGCCAAGGGCTGGGGCTCAGCGCAGACGATCGGGAGCCTGGTCGCTTCCGGGGTGCTCATGGCCGCCTTCCTCGTCATCGAGAGCCGCGGCAAGCAGCCGCTCATGCGCCTCGGCATCTTCCGCGTCGGTACCGTCGCGGGGGCGAACGTGGTCGGGTTCCTGCTCGGGGCCTCGCTCTTCTCCATGTTCTTCCTGCTCACGCTGTACATGCAGACGGTTCTGCAATATTCGGCGATCAAGGCCGGTCTCGCCTTCCTCGCGACGGCGGGCACCGCGGTATTCGCCGCCGGTGCGGCCCAGGCGCTCGTGAGCCGCGTCGGCGTCCGGTGGGTGATGGCGACCGGCATGGCGCTCATGGCCGTGGGCCTGTTCTTGTATACCCAGCTGCCCGTCAACGGCAGCTTCGTGAGCGACCTCCTTCTCGGCTACGTGCTCGTCGGCATCGGTATCGGGTTCGCGTTCGTCCCGGACTCGATCGCGGCGCTCGGCGGCGTCAGCCGCGACGAGACGGGCCTCGCCTCGGGCCTCATCAATACGACTCAGCAGGTGGGTGGGGCAATCGGGGTGGCCGTCGCCTCGACGATCTTCGCCACGCACGCCACCAACATCCTCGACAAAATGCACGCGCACATCACGACGTCCTTCGAGCCCGACGACCTCGCCTTCGCGTTCACCAGCGGGTTCACGCGCGCGTTCTGGGTGGTGGCGTTCACCGCCGTCGCCGGCGCCGTCGCGGCGATCGTCATGGTGCGTGGCCCCGTAGTCGTGGAAGACGAGGAGGACGCCGTCGCGCCGTCCGCGCCCGCGGGGTCGGCGCCCGGCTGAGTTCCCGGTCTCGATGAAATCGCCCGGTCGCGCTAGACTCCGCCGTCGATTGGTTGCGGGGCAGCGCCTGCCGGGCCGCCCGCGTGTGTCGTCGACGCGAAAAGGGCGTGCCGTCCAATGAGCAAGAAGATCCTCGTTGTGCTGTCCGAGTGGGGCTACTGGGGTGAAGAGCTTGTCGGGCCCCTCGAGGCCTTCGAGGAAGCCGGCTATGACGTCGACTTCGTGACCCCGACGGGCAAGCGTCCGGTGGCGATCGCCGTCAGCATGGACGCGGACTACGTCGACCCGCCGCTCGGGCGCTCGGTCACATCCGCTGAGATGGCCGAGAAGGTGCGGGCGTACGACGAGGGTGACAAGCGCGAAGTCCTCGACAGCCCTATGAATCTCAGCGAGCTGATGCCCGAGCGGCCGTACCACAGCGAGGACAACTTCCTCCGCAAGGAGGAGGCCTACTACAGGGAGCGGGACGCAAGGGCGCAGGAGCTTCTCGACACGTACGACGCGCTGCTGCTCATCGGCGGCTCGGGACCGATCGTCGACCTCGTCAACAACCAGCGCCTGCACGACCTGATCCTCGCCTTCTACGACGCCGACAAGCTGATCGGTGCCGAGTGCTACGGCGTCACGTGCCTCGCGTTCGCACGCAACTGGGAGGACCGCAAGAGCATCATCTCCGGCAAGCATGTCACCGGGCACTGCATCGAGTACGACTACAAGTACGGCACCGGCTTCATGGGGACGAACTTCGTCATGGGCCCGCCGCCGTATCCGCTCGAGTGGATCCTGCGCGACGCGACAGCGCCGGGCGGCGCATACCACGGCAACTACGGGCACGAGACGTCGGTGATCGTCGACTACCCCTTCGTCACCGGGCGCTCGACGTCCGACTCCTATCTCACCGGCCAGAAGATGGTTGAGGTGCTGGAGCAGGGGCTGCGGCAGTGGGGCTTCCACGCGACCGCCACAGCCGCGGGCAGCTAGATGAGCAACCACCCCTCGGCTGCGAATGAGGTCACGATCGCGAAACCTGTCGATGAGGTCTTCGCGTTTTTCGCAGACCCGGAAAACGATCCGCGTTGGCGTCCGGGCCTCGTCAAGATCACCCATGAGAGCGGAGAGGGAGTGGGGGCGCGCTACACGCAACAGCTGAAAGGCCCC
>Ga0170475_112069636_pt1 | contig 10208 bp, 9 predicted proteins | sample Soicark_Litter_5_FD_111474 | JGI IMG/M metagenome (GOLD analysis project Ga0170475, IMG submission 111474) | Avena fatua rhizosphere microbial communities from Hopland, California, USA. Combined Assembly of 48 SPs | reverse complement strand
GGTCGCGACCACAGGTGTGCAGATATTGTGGCTGGGGGACGTTTTTCTCGCAATGCTTCGGCCGTTGCTCCCCTTCGTAGATCAGGAAACGCATATGCCTAATCTTTCACGCTTAACGCTTCTCGCCGTTGTGGGCGCCGCTCTTGTCTTAGCCGTTGTCAGCGCCGACGATCCGCAGCCGGGGGAATCAGTTGCGACACGCGTGACGAAAAAGAGAGGCAGCTTTTTGACGGTGCTCGATTTTGGTGCAAAGGGAGACGGGACAGCCGATGATACGGCGGCTATTCAGGAGCTGATCAACGCGAAGGTTGGCTCGCTACGATTTCCAGCGGGAAGCTATCGGATTACCAAGCCTCTGATCGTGGATCTGGATAAGGTCGGCTTCACTTCTTTCGTGGCGGACGGCTCGGCGCGGCTGGTCAACGCGGGCGCAGGGCCGGCGATTCGGTTCGTCGGCACCCATGCGGGGAGCGCCGATCCAGGGACCATGAAGCCAGAGATTTGGGAGCGGCAGCGGATGCCAGTAGTCGAAGGGTTGGCCATTTCGGGCGATCACCCGGAGGCAGATGGAATTGAGGCGAATGGGACGGTGCAGCTTACGCTGCGCGGCGTGCATATCCGCAAATGCCGGCACGGGGTGCACCTGGTCAACCGAAATCGCAACGTGCTGATCGATGGTTGTCATATCTATGAGAACAGCGGCTGCGGAGTGTTTTATGATCACGTCGATTTGCACCAATCGAACATCTCGGCCAGTCACATCAGCTACTGCCGCGCGGGCGGTGTGGTGGTTCGCGGCGGCAACGTGCGGAACATTCACATTGCGGGGTGCGACATCGAGGCGAACATGGCGAAGGACGGACCCCCCTCGGCCAATGTCCTGCTCGACTGTGACGACGGCAGCGTGGCCGAAGTGGCAATCACCGGCTGCACGATCCAGCACACTAAGGACGCGCCCGACTCGGCGAATATCCGCATTTTGGGTCGCGGCTTCATGGATCGCCGCGGGCAGCGAATGCCGTTCAACTGCGGGAATGTGACGATCGGCGATAACGTGCTCTCCGACGTGCAGACGAACATTCATCTCAGTGGCGTGCGGGGCGTGACGGTCACCGGCAACACGTTTTGGCAGGGTTATGAACACAATCTGCTCGTGGAAGATTCGTCGCACGTAGTCGTGGGAGCGAATGTGATGGAGCGGAATCCGCTATACGGCTACACGAGCGAGCGAAAGTGCGGCGTTGTGTTTCGCGGCTGTAAGGATTCGTCGATCACCGGTCTCCATTTGCACAATGTGATCGACAGCCCGGCGGGAATCGTGATGGATAAATGCCACCGGATGCACCTCACCGGCTGCACGATCCTCGATTGCGACAATGTAGGAGCGCTGCTGAAAGAATGCGGCTACGTGAGCTACGACGCACTCATGGTCAGCGACCAGCGCCAAGGAGCAAGGAGCGTGGCGATTAGGGCCATCGACGCCAGCGGCAAGGTCCTCAAGGAAGTACCGTTGTCCCGCGATAAAGAGGCGGAGTAGCAGCCCAGAGTCCGACTGCGGAGCAAGGGGTGAGCCTCGAGATAGCGCGTTCCCAGGCGGGAGCCTGGGAACGAGTGCATACAAGCGGTGAGCCGGCAGACGCTGCGTGTCTTTGTCCACACCCGACGTCCTACGGCGCTTTGTCCAACTCCAATTCGATGTTGTTTTGGCCCGGCTTCACCTCCGCGGTCAGGCCGCTTGTTTCCAAGTTGGCATACTTGGCCGGCAGCTTCGACCTGGTTGGCGGTTTGTCAGGATCGGGATTATTGGGCGGGTTGATTGCCACGCGATACTTACCCGGCATCGCGCCGTCGTTGGCTCCAAAGGTGGATAGCTTGAAGGTGCCGTCACGGTCAAGCTCGCCCACGGCGCTTGTCTTGCCCCCGTCGGCCTCAAACGTCAATGAATAACCTTTCAGCACGCTGACGTCGCTGCCGTCTTTGAACTTGACCTTGCCATTGACCGGCGCCGTTCCCTTGTCGCCGCAACCAGCAAGCAACAGGAGCGATACAAGACAGTGATAAACCAACGGCTTATTGGCCATTGAACCAAAATGCCAAATGGAGAGTGGAACGCGGAAGCTAAACAGAAGGCAGCAAAGATAGCAAAGAAATGAAGCTAAACGCGGACCTTGACTGCCCATCCTCACACTTCGCTTCCTTTGCTGTCTTCTGTTCGGCAACCAATTGTGCGAACGGCTGGAATCGCCATTTGGCCACCAATCAGTCCAAATTAATGGCATTGCCATCGAACCGATGGGCGAGGTAGCCCAGCGTGGTGAGATCGATCTCGTTGCGGATTACCCGCACGGCGCCGTCCCCCATGACAAACTGACAAACGCCAGGATGCCAGCTTCCGAAGCGGCTCATGTTGCCGGTTTGAGTCGGAGTGCGAATGATCGGATTTCCGACGCCTGCCTTTTTGAAGGGCTGGCCGTTGTCGCCGTTATAGGTCGAGCCCTCGAAGTCGAGCTCCTTCACGGAAATGTGCTTTTCGCCCAGGAAGAGCGTATTGCCCAGGCCGTCGGTGATCATCGCCAGGCGCATGGGTTTGCCCTTGTACCAGAACGGGCCGTTGCACGCCGTATCGATCGAATAGACGATGCCGCTGAAGGGTGAGTCGGGATAGTAGTCGTTCTGACCGTCTTTCGTGCCGCAATTGACCGCATAATCCGATACGCCACCAGACACAAACGGAGCGCCGGCGTCCCCCTGCAGGCGGTCGAAGTTGTTGTCCTTGCTTTGCCGCGGTGGCTTGCGGCGGGTGGGACAGACCATGACCTTGCCTGTTGGCAGGCGGGCTGGATCGATTTGGCTGTAGTAGTTCTTCTTGAGATCCCAGAGCGAATATTGGGCTTGCTGCTCAATGAAGGGCAGAATCAGGACCGCCCAGGTTTCGCTGGGGTCAGTGCGCGTGTACGGCAGCATCTTGTTAACATCTTCGAAGTTGATGACGCCCAGACCCATCTGCCTGAGGTGACTAGAGCACTGGATGCGCCGCGCCGATTCGCGGGCTTGCTGCACCGCGGGCAAGAGCAGCGCGACGAGCACGCCGATAATGGCGATGACGACGAGCAGCTCCACCAACGTGAAGGCCGAGCGTGGACGATGAATCTGACGCATGAAGCGGCTCCCCCGAGCGCGACTGGCAATCAAGCCATGGTAGCAACCAAACGCGGCAGCGAGCAAGTAAATCGACGCCCGCCGCGACGTGAATTAGCCGGGCGGCCAGCTCAGTGCGCGACCGCCAAGCAGGTGCAAATGCAGATGATCGACGGATTGGCCGGCGTCGGGACCGCAATTGATGGTTACGCGGTAGCCGCCATCTAAGTGGAGCTGCTCGGCCAGCTTGCGAATCACCAGCAGTAGGTGGCCGAGAAGCATCTGGTCTTGGCTGTCGAGCCGATCGAGGGACGGAATCTCCTTCTTGGGAATCAGCAGCACGTGCGTCGGAGCTTGCGGATTGACATCGCGAAAGGCGAGGCATAGATCATCCTCATAGACGATCTTGGCAGGGATTTCTTTGTCGATGATGCGCTTGAAGATGGTTTTTTCGGGCATCTTAAATCTCCCAAGGAGCACAGCGCGGTGTTTTTCTTCGGAAAAAACAACACTGACACGGCGTCGGCCTCAATCGAGCTAGCTACGCTAGCGGTGATTGTAAGTGGTGGGCGGGCGGCGGCAAACGGGCAAGGAAAGATCGCTCTGGCTGCGTTTGCGGTTTGGGTTTATCATTCCCCGCGCATCTTTCGCCTGCTGCCCAGGCGCTCTGTTCAACGGCGGCGAAGATCACGCGTCAAGGAGGACGGTCGTGAACACGCTCAAATCGGCAGCGCTGCTGGTCGTGCTGCTTGTAGTGCTCTACGCCGTTTATGTGGCGCTCAACAAGCCCGATCCGCCGGAGCATGCGGGCGCTTCGCCCGGCGAAAGCGGGTCGCCGATGATCGAATACAACGGCAATTCCGGCGCGGGATCAACCGGTGCTTCGTCGCCGTCGTTGACCACGAGCTATGACGATTTGGGCGCTGCTTCCGCTCCGAGCCGCGCGGTGCGCGGCGGTGGTTATCCGTCGCAGCTGGACAGCGGCGCGATGCCGCCTCCGACGACGGTCCCCTCTTCTGCGCCGGCACTGACGACGAGCGGCGGATTGGCGCGGAGTACCTATGAGTCGCCGGCTGACAGTCCGGCGTCCGCGGGTACTGCTTCGCTTGGCTCGAGCAGCTCAGCGGGCTCCTCCAGTGTAGCGCCGCAGCTTGAAATGACGCCGGCTGCATCCACGGCGCAAGCTGCCGCCGATGCAGCCTCTCCTGCTCTGGCTGCGTATGCGCTGCGCCGCGATTTGGCGGAAGCGGAGCAGCTCGTGTCCGAAGGCAAGTTCCGGATGGCGCTGGCGAAACTTTCACCGCACTACTCGCAGACGGAGCTGCCGGCGGATCAGCGGGCGGTGCTGTTCTCGTGGCTCGACGGGCTGGCGGGTAAGGTGATTTACTCGCGCGAGCATCTGCTAACGGCGGCCCATCAAGTTCGCAAGGGCGAGACGCTGTACGACGTGGCCCATCAATACAATGTCGAGTACCGACTACTGCAGAACATCAACAGCCGCGATGTTAGCGATCCGCTAATCCTCGTTCCGGCGACGGAGCTGAAGGTGGTTCCCGGGCCGTTTCGAGCGGATGTGAATCTAACGACCGGCGAGTTGACGCTGTTGGTGAACGAACTGTATGCGGGGCGGTTTCCGTTTACAGTGGGCGATCAACCGCCGCAGCCGGGCGACTATCGCGTGATCGACAAGCGGTCACAGCAGAAGACGTATCTGGGATTCGACGGGCGGATGATTCCGGCGAACGATCCGGCGAATCCCTATGGCGGCTGGTGGATCAGCCTGGGCGGTGAAGTGGCAATTCACGGCAGCCCGGCGACGCCCGCCAGCAAGACGCTGGGCTGCATCTCGCTGAGCCCCAACGATGCCAAGGACGTGTATGGCATTGTCTCGATTGGGTCGGAGATCAAAATCCGCCGCTAGGCCGCGCCGCCGGACGGTTGCAAGTTTCAAGTTCCACGTTTCAAGTTAGACTTACAACTTGAAACATAGAACCTGGAACGTCCATGACTCACGACCATTACATGCGGTTGGCGCTGACTGAAGCGGAACAGGCGCTGGCCGAAAACGAAGTGCCGATTGGCGCCGTCATCGTTCAAGGCGAACGCGTGATCGGGGCGGCGCATAATCAACGGGAAATGCTGCATGATCCGACGGCGCACGCCGAGATGATCGCGATCACGCAGGCGGCCTCGAGCGTCGGCGATTGGCGGCTCACCGGCTGCACACTTTATGTCACGCTCGAGCCGTGCATCATGTGTTGCGGCGCAATCCTGCAGGCGCGGATTCCGACGGTCGTGTATGGCGCGACCGATCCGAAAGCCGGCGCGGCGGGCACGTTGTTTCATCTGCTCACTGACGAGCGGCTCAATCATCGTTGCCGCGTGGTGCCAGGAATTTTGGCGGAACCGAGCGGCCAGATGCTCAGCCAATTTTTTCAGGAGCAGCGGAAGCTCGGGAAGAAGTAAAATGAGCGAGTTGCTGCGGCCCAATCTCCTGCGCTGACTAATTGTGTGGCGCTCGCTCTATCGAAACATGGGATTTCAATCCGCTTTGGCAAGATCAATGAAGACAATCATTGAAGGATTGCCGACGGCAGTGTAATGGCCCGTGAAGGTGAGAGCGCCAGTCGCGCGATTCACCTGGAAGGCCGCGATATTGTCGCCGCGCTGATTGCAGCAATAGAGAAACCGGCCGGTCGGATCGAAGTTAAAGCTGCGCGGATAGTTGCCGCGTGTCCATTCTTCCTCGATGAATGTGAGCTCGCCGTTTGGGCCAATAGAAAAGATCCCAATGCTGTCGTGTAGTCGATTGCCCGCATAGACGAATTTCCCATCGGCTGAAACCAAGATCTCGGAACAGAAATTACTACCGGCAAATCCGGGCGGCAGCGTGGAGACCGTTTGCCGTGAGGCCAACCGACCCATTGCGGCATCGTAGTCAAATAATACGACTGTCGAGCCTTCCTCCTGAATGGAATAGAGCCAACGACCGTTGGGGTGAAAATGAAAGTGCCGCGGCCCATCGCCGGCTGGCAGCGAGATTGCGGGCGGTTGATTTGGACTGAGCACGCCCGTTTGCTCGTCGAACTTCCATACGAGGATTTGATCCAAGCCCAAGTCAACATGCAATACGAATCGCCCCGAGGGATCGGCTTGAATCATGTGCGCATGGGTCCGATCGTGTCCGCTGAAGGCAAAGCTACCCGGAGGAGTGTTGGTCGCCTTGGTGGGGCCAATTTTGCCCGCATCGTTCTTGACGTCGGTGGCCTCACCCAAACGACCGTCGGGCAGAATGGGCAGCACCGCTATGGAGCCGCCGAAATAATTGGCCACCAACAGGAACCGGCCTGATCGGTGGATGCTTACATATGTAGGCCCCATACCGCCGCAGAGAACTGTGTTGAGCAGCGACAACTGCCCGTCTGCCCGATTGATGGCGAAGGCGCTTACCGTACCTTCCTTGTTGTCACCCACCCGGTCCGTTTCATTGGCGGAATACAATCGGTTTCCAGTGGCATTCAATGCCAGGCAGCTCGGGCTTGTTCCCATCTCATGAATGCCGGCGGGAGCCATTGCCCCGGTGGCGCGATTGACTTGGAAAAGGTGAATGCCACGGCCATTGCCGGGCGGAAGATCCACCTGCGTTGGCAACACATCGCGGAGCGGAGAACTAAAGGTGCCGACATAGGCGATAAGCGGCCTCTTGGCTTCGTCCGATTGCGCAGAGAGTAAATCGGTGCTAAGCGCGGTCGTCCCGGCTAGTGCGACCGAGTGCTTTAGAAATGAACGCCGAGAAAAGTTGAGCGTAGTCATATTAAAACCATGTAAATGATCGCCAGGACGCTTGTAGGTGTCGGCCAGCGTTATCGGTTCCTGCGTCCAAGTAACCCGTAGCGAAGTGCTCGGGAACACCACCGCCGTCATACCGAATGTATCGCCATTTTGCGGTGCGGATGGCGTGATTGCCCTGCTTCATCATGCTGATCGCCGGCCGGTCCCACGCTGCGTGCGGAGTTCCAAAAGCGGCTTAAGACCCGCGTTGCAAGTGCTTGGGCGGTGGCAGTCCCGTCAGCTCGCAGGTGATCATTCATCGTCGTGAAGTCCTTTCGAATACACGATCGGCGAAGTCCCAATAATGCTGCCAGTCGTCCAGCGTGAGGTTGTGTTTACCGCTGCGGAGATGATAGTGCGCCGCATCACCGTGGATGGCGCCGCCGATCGGCGGCATGCGTGTCGTGCCGAGGGCTTTTTGGCCGAATAAGGCGAACACCGGCGCGGCATTCACCACGCTCAGGAATTCGCCGCGAGGATCGGCCCAACGATCCTCGGCAGCGCTGCCCACCGCCACGGCGCGGGGCGCGATGAGGGCAATCAGCTCATGCTGATCGACCGGCAATTCATCCTCGCGTTCGGCGAACCTAGCAAAATTTGAGCAAAACCAGTGCGGGAAGGAGCTGACAATGCGCGCAACCTGTTCTTTCCCGGCAAATCGCCGCCGACTTAAAGACGCTCCGCCGCAGCCGGAATCATTCGAGATGGCCATGGCGAATCGCTGATCTTCCGCCGCCGCCCACAGGGCCGTTTTCCCGCCACGCGAGTGGCCGATGACAGCTACTTGCCGCGCGTTGATCTGTGGAACGGTTTCCAAGTAGTCCAGCACGCGACTGGCACCCCATGCCCAGGCTGCAATCGTGCCCCACGCGTCGGCCGACCGCGGCCCGTCGTCGAGCAATCCGTGGATGCCATCATGAAAGCCGTCGTGCCGGTCGGGATCGACGTCTGAATTCAGAAAAGCTGCCATCGCATAGCCGCGGGCAATGCCCTGTTCGGCGGGCCAGAATTCGCTTTTGGCTTGCCGCGATGCATCAATGTTTTACGGACCGCGGTTGCAAATGAGCACAAAGGCGGGCACGGGGCCTGCAACTCTATTCGGAATAAACAGATTTACGTTGACGGTGAGCGACTGGCTGCCACGGGTGATTCGGATTGCAATTTGCCGGAGTGTGGCATCGCCGTTCATGGCACGAGCGTCTTCCTTAATGACTTCAAATGATTTGTCATAGGTCGTTGCTGGAACCCTGCCGTAAACGTTTGTGCGAAACAGTTCGAGAATCTCGTCCCGCCGGCCGTTTGTCCATTGCTCCGCCGTTTTGATTTCAGCTCGATTGGCGGGCTGCAGCGGATTTGGCAACACGTGCGCTGGCATCGGCGGGTCTTCAGGGAATTGCTCCTGAGCGCAGCTGGATTCCAAGCACCATGTAGCAAGCAATAGGGTAAGAACGCACGATAGGGCGATTCGCGCCCACCGTGAAAATGCATGCGATGACATTGGGACATTCTCGCTTTGAAAAGCGTGAGCAGGTCACGGATTAACGGAGAGGAGAGTAAAACGCTTATTTCAGATCACGCAAGCCGTCCTTCAATCCGTAGAGTTGCGTCACTTCCGCATCGCTGAGTGCTCGGTTGAAAACACCGAGATCATCGATGTGGCCGACATAAGACGCGCCTAGCACCAGCAGCACGCGCGCCGGATCCCAGCCGAACGTGAGATCCCACTTCTCGATGGTGCCTTGCAGCTTGCCATTCAAATACAGTCGGCCGGCCTGCGGCTGACGCTTGGCATTGATGTGCTCCAGCCTGAAAACTGCGTGGGTCCATGCTTCACGCGAAAACGGTGCGCGCTCGACCTGTACCATCGGCCGTTTCGCGAATAGGATCTGGTCCCACTGGACGTTTTCCGGATTCCAGATGTGAAATAGCGGGCGAATCGCGTAACGGAAATAGCGCGGCGTTTCATCCTTCGACCATTCCATAAAGATGAAGCCCTTCTTGCTGTCATCTCCGACAATCTGCACGGGATCGCAATAACCGGGCTCCAAATCCTCGTCGGGCTTCAGGCGCAACCAGACAGAAACGGTCGCGTTCCAGTCGTTGTTGTTGTAGCCGAGCATGCCCGAGTCCTTAAAAACGGGGCGGAAGTTGTTCTTCTTCGTGAAATGCAGGGCGCCGCCGAAGCGACCAGCTTCGGGCTCCAGCCGGACTTCGTCGGTGGGCGCGGCCTTCACCAGATCTTTTCCCTGCAAGATGTAACATGTCTTGTCGCCGCGCGCGAAGTCCGCGTCCAAACTCTTGTCGAACGATGCATGCAGAGTAAGGGCGCTGGAAAGACTTGCTCTCGTTTCCGCGTCCGCCGCGACGAGGATTTGCCTGGTCTCCTGAGCGCCGATGTCGCGGACAAAAATGTTGCGCCAGCGGATTTCACCGCCGTGAGTTTGCAGCATGATCGGCCCTCTGGCCGGCAGCGGTTGGCTGCGATCCCAGTAATTCTCCATTGCGGCGCCATTCACGACGAGCTTGTCGTTGAGCCGGACCCACGTGCGGTCGCCGACCTGGCGGATGCGAAACTGATTCCACTCGCCAAAGGGACGGTCGGCTAACATCTGCGGATCGCGTCCGGGTGTGCCTGGCGTGTTGTTGAAGAGACCACCGGAACCCAGATGCGGCCTGCGCGTCGGCGCCTTTGGGTCAAAGACCTGATTGCAGTCCCAGATTTGCACTTGCGGCGTGCCACGCAGATAGATGCCGCTGTCGGCTTTCGGTACGGTTTTGTATTCGATCAGCAACTCGATATCGCCAAACTCCTCGTCGGTCGTTGCATAGGGACCGTGACCGTCGTTGACGAGTTCGCCGTTCTCGACGGTCCAATCCTTCGAGAAATCGGCCCGTTGCTGCGCGAGGTTTGCGTCTTTCTTCTCACCCGTCAGCCTGGCAACACTGTGCGGGTTCAAGCCATGCCAGCCGGCAAGGTCTCGGCCATTGAAAATCGCCCGGAAGCCCTGCGGCGGGCTCGGTTCTGCGGTGCCGCCAATACCCGGAACAAGCAGCCAGATGAGGCAGACGGTGAAAAACAGGCGGCGTTTGCCAGTACGGCTCACGGTTTCGCTCCAAGCATCATTGATACGTGCCGCGAAAGCACCACCTCTCGCGGAATGACATGCGAGCATTCTAGCAAGCGTTTATTTGCGTCGTGGAGCCGACGTTCGAATTCCGGTGGCATAGGTACTTCATAG
>Ga0170475_111556987_pt1 | contig 10209 bp, 7 predicted proteins | sample Soicark_Litter_5_FD_111474 | JGI IMG/M metagenome (GOLD analysis project Ga0170475, IMG submission 111474) | Avena fatua rhizosphere microbial communities from Hopland, California, USA. Combined Assembly of 48 SPs | reverse complement strand
CGCTTTGCCAAGCCCGGCCTGACAGCGGCCCTAGCCGCCCCCATCAGTGCGTGCGACTTCCGGATCATTCGGCTGATAGCTTTTTTATAAGTATTGGCGCAATTACACAATAACTTGTCGTAAAGCAACAATACCCCCACCCCCGCCTCTGGCTAATCTGACAGTACTTGGCTCAGAAACGTTTTTGTTTCACCAGCCGGGCAGATCTCCAGCAATACGCAAGCGTGTTTTCCGCATTACCCGGCAGCCATGCTTTCGCGTTGCCCGCTGCGCCGCTTCACCGTTCCAACCGCACCTCATCGTCATTTAAGAAAACGAAGTTACCTGATGGAGACACGGAATGAAATTAAATAAGATATGTACATCCATTGCACTCGGTTTGGCTACGATGGCAGCCCTGCCAGCTTCAGCCGGCAATACCGGAGTCGCCTTCGTTCATGGCACTGGCAAGCAAACCAACGCCGCCGTTGACTACTGGACCACGGAATTCATCGATTCGGTCAAGCAGGGCCTGCCCAACCAAAGCATGGTGCTCGTCATTAATTGCGATTTCGATCAGTACATGTGGACGAGCGCCGCAGCCGGCTGCCTGGCCGGCCAGCTGTATCCCTTCATCGTTAACAACAACATTACCGACCTGGTAGTGGAGACACATTCAAACGGCGGTAACGTGATGCGTTGGATTCTGTCGAATCCTACCTGGGATAGCCGCTATCCGACGATCATCAATTCGATCCGCTGGGTCAACGCGATGGCGCCTTCGTCGCTGGGTACGCCGCTGGCCGACGCGGTCATCAGCGGCACCGTATTCGAAACCGCGCTCGGCTGGCTGCTCGGTTACCAGAGCGACGCGGTACGCATGCAGCAGACCAGCTGGATGGCCAGCTATAACGCCAACAATCTGTATGGCACCGCCGGCCGGCCCGCGCTGCCGAAGCCGTTCTACAACGTCGTCGGCACCGACGTCGACAGCTCGCCCTTCGACAGCGACAGCTATTGCGGCGGCTACTCGCTCAATGTCGGGCTGGAAGCCACCCAGGCATGGCTGGACACCTGCTCGGACGGCTTCCTCAATTGCACCAGCCAGGCCGGCGCGGGTATCAACTGGTTCTATGACAAGAACAGAACGACGGACGCCGAACCGCTGTCGCACAACCAGAGCCGGCGCAAATGCTTCGGCCTCGACGTCATCTTGCGCAACGATCTGTGAACCCTGAGGATAGCCAACCATGCATACCACACTGAAACCGAACGCCGTTCGCGCATACTTGTTGTTGTCGGCCACCATGCTCGCCGGCAGCGCCGCTGCCGCGCCGCAATTCCTCCCCTCCAAGGCCGGCGACCTCGTTCCGAAACAGATCGTCGCTCCCACCGCCGCTCCCGATATGATGCAGAAAAGCGTGGCCGCGCCCGAACTGTCGCGTGAAGCCGTGACGATGAGCTGGGCTGTCCAGGGCGATATCGTCACCGCGCCGCAGACATTCGTGGCGCAAAGCCGGGAGTATTATGCCGAAGTCAGCGCCGACGAGCTCGCTGCCGGCGTCACCATCCACACCACCTCGCCCCGCGCCGTGGTACGTTTGCAACCGCTGACGGCAACCAGCGGCCCGCGCGAGAAACTGGCGATCCATCCCCAGTCGCTCGTGCTCACCAATGCGGCCGGCCGCAGTTTCGATGCCGGCAGCGGGATGGAAATGCTGGTGTCGGCCGACAAGTTGAACAAGGCAGACCTGCCGTTTGCCGAAGGCACCTCCGCATTCCGCATCCACAAGGATCTTGGCGCCGGCGCCCTCAAGCTGCGCGCGCCGGAACTGCAAGGCTCGGATCGTTATCTGGTGAACGTTGTCGAACCGGAAAGCAAGCTCGCGCTGACCATGCAGACCGACGCGCCCAGCTACCTGCACGGCCAACAGTTGACGATCATGCCGGAACTGGTCGAACAAGATGGCACAGTTGTCAAGCAGCGCCATGCGCTGGGCAAGCTGACCGGCTATGTCACCTCGCCTGCCGGACGCAACTTCCCCGTCACGTTCAAGGTCGATAAGGACGGCCGCATGCGCGCACGCCTGCCGATCGATGCCGATGAAGCGCCCGCTCCCGGCCTGTGGGAAGTTCACGCCAGCGGGCCGTCACAGGTCAATGGGCAAACGGTGATCCGTTCGGCGCGTCTGGCGTTCGGAGTCGCGATGCCGGTTGCGCGTCTGAACGGCAGCGCTGTCATGGTCAATGAACCGGGCAGCGTCGGCGTCGGGCTCGGAGTCGAGGTCGGCGCGGCGGGCCGCTATGAAACACGCGGCCTGCTGTATGGCATGAGCGGTGGCGTCATGAAGCCGCTCGCCGTGGCGCACGCGGCGCAATGGATGGAGCCGGGCACCAATCAGATCGTGCTGCGTTACTCATCCGAACTGCTGGCCGGCGCGACCGGACCGTTTGAAGTGCGCGACCTGACCCTGCTCGACCAAGGCCGCATGGGCGTGCTGCAGCGGCAACAGCAAGGGCTCACGATCGACGAACGCGACATCGTGCGCACGGCTGCCCCTGCAACCGCCGCCAAGCAGCCGGTGCGGACCAAGCAGCCGCCGGTAAATAGCTAACGGTGTGAAGCCGGGCCGGGCTCGCCAGGGCCCGGCCTGTTCTGAAAGACCGGACGGGGGATGAAGCTCTGAGAAACTGCCGGCCAACACGAAGCGCTTGGTAAATTGCCTGAGTCCAGCTATAATCCTGCCTTCTGGGTCGTTAGCTCAGCTGGTAGAGCAGCGGACTTTTAATCCGTTGGTCGCAGGTTCGAATCCCGCACGGCCTACCACGAATACAGCAGTACAGATCAGGGCTAGTAAGCTTCAGCTTACTAGCCCTTTTTTTCCTATATGAAAAATATTTCCCAATTGGGGAATATTTTTTCAATTTCCCAAGCTCCTGCCTAGCTAGCCGCTCGTCGCTGCGTAACGATCAAGACACACAGCGTCATCGGCTATATGTCAGAATGTCCGATTATGCCGACAGCCACGTCAACGATTACTTGTACCATTGATCCTTAATATAGGCCGCGGGGATTACCCCACCACGTTATACACAAGTATCCGCACACGGCTTGGAAACGGCTTCGCCAATAAAAATCGCCTATATTTTTAGCAATTCTGGGGTAAAAACGAGGAAAAATGATACTTTTCGCTTCGACAGCTGCGGGTTTACGTTCTGAACATCTCGTTGTAACTTATTGATTTTAAGCCGTGTATAACGAAGTGACTTTCAGGGGCTCTGCTGATCGAAAATTGACCCGGTGTTCTACTGCTGCTGCCATGTAAAACACTCCAGATACCTCCGGCAAAATACCGGATGGTTACATACTGTGGTGGAAACTATTGGACGCTGTTTCCACCCGAATCTGGAAAGTGTTGCACGCTGTTTGACAGCGCGCCAAGCTTGCGTTGCCAAACTCGCCAGGAGGGAGCGACGGAGCGCCGCGCGCGGCGTTGGGACGCGCTGGTCGCCTGGTCTTCGCACAGGCCGAATGGCGGCCACTTGCCGATCAGCTTCAATTTACACAAAACCTTCTTTCACAGCGACGTTGACGCTTGCCGAGACGCAGTGTTATTGTCCAGCGAAGAGAAGGTGGTCTTCTTATTTTGCCAGGAAGGTGAGCGATGGCGGATGCGATCAGCGGCTTGACGTGCTATATCTTTAAAGATTCCCCGCCGCATGTGCGCGTCCAGTGGATCGCATGGAATTCACCCTTTCGCGCCACCGATTTGCGGATAGGCGACCGCATCGTCGCCATCAACGGCGTGGCCCTGAATCCCGAGACATTCCTGAAAAATTCCTCTCAATTGCCAGGCGCTTACGCCGAAAGTGCCGGCTTCGCCGCAGCCGGGTTGACGCCTGGCAGCATCCTGAGTCTACGTGTGCATCGCCGTTGCCCGCCGCAAGGCTGGGTCGAAGTCGACATCAACGCGCCGCTGTATGCGGACGCGGGTCCGGTACTGAACGATAACAATCGTCTGTTGATCGCCGCTGGTGGTCCGGAAAGCTATCAAACCGACGGCTTTGACAGCGGCAATTGGCTCGGCTGGTACGAAAAATTCGTGGATAAATTGTCCGCGCTGTTCGACCGCGACGCCCAGCACATGAGCGCCGGCTTCAACAGCCGTTACGAGTACACTAAATTGAAAGAGGAGAACGGCGCTCGCGTCGAGCTGGCTGCGAGCAACTATCCCTGCGACTGGTCGCGCATCCTGCAGGCCGACTATGATGCCGCACTGGCGTTGATGCGCGGGGAGGCTATCGACATGCCGCCGGCGGCACTGGCATTTCGCCAACGCGGCGACGAGTTGGTCGAGCGCCTGCGCCAGCTGGCGCTACAGGCGTGGCAAGACATCCAGCAGCAGTGTGACGCCGAGACGATCACCGCTTTTCCTGCAATCAACCCTGTTCGCGACATTGTCGATACCGTCAAGGACAAGCTGGTGCTGCTGCCGCCCCTTGGTAACCGTGATTACCTGAACGATACCGGACGCACCATTTTTGCTGCCGGCAGCGGCGGCGACGGCTGGTATTTCATTGATGCCGAAGCCGATGCCGCGCAGGCAATGCTGATCGCCCAGCGCCGCTATGCGCGCCTGGTGGCACCCAATCTCGGCGCGCGCTGGGAATTCTTGGCACGCATCACTGGCGATGCGCGATTGGCGGTCATCGGCGAGACGGCGCATTATGGTTTGCAGGCAGCGCCGATAGCGGCCTTGGTCGGCGGGGCCATGTTCGTCGACCTGCGCTCGGCGCAAGGGAACAGCGTGATGTTCGCCGGGGAAGAACAGCTGCATGGGGATGCAGTGGTCTTGCCGCAGGACAGTGCAGCTCCGGCCCAGGTCATGGAGGCACTCCTCGGTGCTGTCAAAAACAATGATTTGCCGCTATGGCGCGCGCTTCATGCGGACTGGTGGATAGAAGACCTCGGCAATGGACAGCGGCGTATCCATCCGCATGCCGCACGCCCTGACGACAGTTATTTTGAACAATCGCGCCGGCTGATGGCCAAACGTTTGGCCGATGCGCGAACCGCCTGGGTCAGCGAGGTGCGCACCATCGCCGCAGCCGAGCGCTTTCCCGGTGCCAAGGCGATCGAAGAAGTCGAACTCTGGTACGACAACATCGGCGACGTCAGCGACGCCGAAGGCGCGCCGGACTATCGTACCTTCATGCACGGCCAAGTGACCTCGACCTGGTGGCTGCAACGGCTCGGCGACGGTCCTTGGCGCGTGGTCGGCGGCCATAACATTTAATCAGGATGAGCCAACCGTGCCTACTTTCGAGAAACGCTGTGCGGTGCTGGAAAATGCCTTGCGCAAAAATGAAACCTTCTCCGCGGATCAAGCCGGCCGTATGTTGTCGCGCTTGATCGGCTTGTTCGATGGACGTGATAGCGCCTTGACGGCAATGCAACTCGTCTTGACAACTGGCGGCAAGGAGGAATTGTCGGATGAGTACCGAAACAAGGCCGATTTGTTCGTCGAGCGGTGGCTCGATCCCTTCTCTAACATTTTGTCGGGGATAGCGGATGTCGATCCCGCGTTGGATCGGTGGCGGGAACAGCAAGTGACGATGGAAAAAAATTTCCACACAGGGCTGTTGGGGCTGGGGTTGGGCGACGCGCGAGATGAACTGATCAGATTTGCAAACCAGTTGGAAAAAGTGAGTGCCGATGCCCAATACCGCTGGGACACCATGAGTTCAGAAGCGCGTCGGCTCGAGGAACTAGAACAAGAAGCGTCGAAAAAAATGATGGAGATCATTACTCAGGCATTGCACGATGGAACGGATGCTTGGGCGCGTTGGGGCGAAGCGGCGACCCAAGTTATTCAACTTCCCAAAGATGCGGCCGATGCGGTCAAACTTCATACCTATGCCGCTTTGAAAGGTGCTGGAGTGCCTGAAAGCATCGTTGATTTCTTGAAAGGCTATAACGGCAACATGTCCGAGGCGAAAACAGTCCTGATCGCAAGAGGCTATAGCGCCAGCGACGTGGCCACTTTGGACGCCGTGAAGTGGTTAGATGTGGGCTCGGCATTGAGCAGTACGATTCTCGATCAAATTCAACCAGGGCTGGCAAAGATATTGAACGTGCTGTTCTTATACAATAATCTTTTGTGGAACCCCGCGCGAGCGAAGTACTATGAGCAAGTAAATGAATATCGCAGCAAGTTGCCGAATCATGGGGTGGTTTTGGTTTCCTTGGGAACGACGCGCAGACAGGTGGAAGATTTTCTCCGAGATAATGGGCTGGACAAGGCGCGCGCCGTGTTTGAAAAAGTCAATACTGGTCTCGACGGATGGGTCGCCAGCTTTGACGGCGACAGTGGCTGCGGCGCAGATGCCCGTGCCTGGGTGGAACCGGTGCGCGAGGCGTTCAAATGCCGTTTCGAAGACATCACGAATGCGTTTAGCGCCTTCATATTAGCCAACCAGGGCCGTTTCATTGGCCAGCCGAAATCAGACGTCGTGAAAGAGCTGATTCAAACCGAGGTCTGGAAAGATCGGGAAAATAATTTTCTAAATATTGGCCTGGATGTGCGTATCAAGGAATGGCGGGAAGGTTTAATGACCGTATCCAATCAGTTTGAAACGGCAGCGTCACAACTATTTCTCGCAATTGGCGATTTACCGGAGGCGATTAGAATCAACGTCGAAAAAAAGACGAACGCTTACTGGACAGAATCAACTTCCAAGGTGCAGGCGGCAATCGCGGGCGCGAACAAGCAAATGGAAGAAATGGGCTTGACCATCAGCGAGGAGCGCAGGCGTAATGATATAGATCGTGAAAGTTTGAAGCGCCAACTGGAATCATGAGACAAGCAGATACCATGCAAATAAATACCATGCAGCCACAAACGGATATCCGATCGCCGCCAACAGCCCGAGCCCAAATGAAATAAGATTCGCCTTTGCATAAGGCTGCTTCCCGCTAAGCTGGGCTTTCCAGAAATTTTGCGAAAATCCTCCCAATCCCAAGGCGACGATCAGGATCAAAAGAAATGCTTGGTCATGCGCTGCTTCCAGACTATAAGTAAAGAAGAGCACCCAACTAAAAAGAGGGCGTACAACCCACCTCGTTATACACAAGTCTCGTTTGCCTGGGCTCGCTGTAGGACTCGCATCATCTTGACGCCAACATGCACTTTCTTCAAGCCGCCCGACTTCGACAGTACCCTCCTGGTTTCGGGGCAATTTCGTTAGTGTTTCCGACCTCGTGGTCGTTATAAATCAACGGCTTGATCTTGATGGTCGACCTGCAGCAAGATATTTTGTGTAGTGGCACGCTTAGATTTAGCATCGACGAAGAGCGCAAGCGCTACTTGGAGCTACTCGATGGAAAGCTGCTGTTGGTGACCAACATCGACGCGTGCGCCGATCAGGGGTGGGGGCGAAGCGAGTCCCCTACCCGACTACTGGAACAACTGAGCCGCCTTCATCAGCAAAGCGTTGAAACGGCGAACGGCCAAACACTCAGGGGCTTGACTGAAATGACGCCCGAGGCCTACCACCGAATCCAACTGTACAAAAAAGGCATTCACGCTTAGTGGCGTGAGTGCCTTTTTTGCTTCTTCAGATGAAAATGTTGCTCAGTTGAGTTTACTCAACTGAGCAACATTTTAATCTGAGTAACATTTTAGTTACTGCTAAGCACTTCCAGACCGGCCAAGGAGAACATCATGATGTTCAGGATACTCAAGTCACGCTTCTTGGGTTCTTTAATCGGCATGCTATTGGTAACCATTGGATTGATATCCAATGCCGCCGCTTCGCCGGTGCTGACCGGCTGGACGCGAGTCGGTCATGCCAACGGCGGCATCTTCAACGGCCGGTGCAAACTCGACCTCTCGGGCAGTTGCACCTTCAATGACGGCGCCGATTTCTGGAACGCCCTGCCTGACGCTAACGAGATTTTGTTCATCACCGGCGACCGCAAAACCTGGGGGCTGGCGTCCTATGCAGAGATTCTGGGCCTGGTTCAGGCAAAGAGCGGCGTCTTCTCCCCCAATTTGCATTGGATTAATGCGGGTCGCGACGGTGTGGATCTGGGCAGCACGGTTGTCGGCAACGTGCTTTCCCGCACCCGCTTTGCAGAAGATCCTTGGGTCACCCTGGAAGGACAGCATTGCCAGTTTTCCTGCCACGAGATTCTTTGGGGGGAAGCCAACTATGAAATGCCTAATAAGCACAGCTATTTGAGTGCAACCCACGGAGGCATGGACGTGTATGCGCGCAAACTGAATACCGTGCCTGAATCCGCCCCGGCCACGATGTTCGGCGCCGGGTTGCTCATGCTTGTCCTTGCCCGCCGTCGGTTCTGAGCACGGCGGCCGGCTCAATATGGCCGAATCAGAACCGCCTCCGAACGCTCATTTGTCGCGCCCCATCAGCTGCCCGAACACTTCCACGGGCAGCGGAAAGACGATGGTCGAACTCTTGTCGCCGGCGATGGTCGATAGCGTCTGCAGATAGCGCAGCTGCATCGCGCCGGCCTGGTGCGAGAGAACCTGCGCCGCCTGCATCAGTTTTTCCGACGCCTGCAGTTCGCCTTCGGCATGGATGACCTTGGCCCGCCGCTCGCGCTCGGCTTCGGCCTGGCGCGCAATCGCCCGCACCATCGACTCGTCCAGGTCGACGTGCTTGATCTCGACGTTGGCGACCTTGATGCCCCAGGCGTCGGTCTGGGCGTCGAGCACCTGCTGGATGTCGATGTTCAAGCGCTCACGCTCGGCCAACATGTCGTCGAGCTCGTGCTTGCCCAGCACCGAACGTAACGTGGTCTGCGCCAGCTGACTGGTCGCCTCCATGAAATTGGCCACCTGGATGATGGCGCGCTCGGGGTCGATCACGCGAAAGTACAACACCGCGTTCACCTTTACCGACACGTTATCGCGTGAAATCACGTCCTGCTTGGGCACATCGAGCACGATGGTAAGCAGGTCGACGCGCACCATCTGCTGCAGCACGGGGATCAGGATGATCAGGCCCGGCCCCTTCACCGCCCAGAAACGGCCGAGCTGGAACACGACGCCGCGCTCGTACTCGCGCAGAATGCGCACTGACGCCAACAGCAACGCGACGAGCGCCACGGCGATGAAGACAATCCCAAAACTCACCTCGAACAGCAGCATGGTCAGGCTCCTTTCGCATGATTGTCGAGCGGCGCCACGTACAGCGCCGTGCCGCGCCGGCCCAGCACGCGCACCTTCTGGGCACGCGCCAGCGGCGCGTCGCTGACGACGCGCCAGGTTTCGCCGCCGACGTTGGCCCAACCTTCGCCGGCGGTGTCGCCCAGCATTTCGGCCTCGATCCCGACCAACTGGTCGGGGCCGCCAACGGCCCTCCTGCGCCGCGTGCGCAGCGCCACATGGGCAGTGCCGCCCACGAGGATCGCGGCGAACACGCCGACGATGGCAACGAGACCCAGCGGAATGCCAAAACCCGGCAGTTCGGTGTCGATCAGCAGCAGCGCCCCGATCACGAAGGCGATCACGCCGCCTAACCCGATCACGCCAAAACTCGGCAGGAAAGCTTCCGCGATCATGAACGCGATGCCGAGGAAGATCAGCGCCAGACCCGAGTAATTGATCGGCAGTAGCTGCATCCCATACAGCCCAAGCAGCAGGCAAATGGTGCCGGCCACACCGGGCACGACCGCGCCGGGGTTCATGAATTCGAATATCAATCCATAGATGCCAACGGTCATCAGAATCAGCGCCACGCTCGGATTGGTGATTGCCGCCAGCAACCGCGTGCGCCAGTCGGGCTGGGCGTCGACGATGCTGGCGCCCGCCGTGCGCAGCACGCGCCGCTGGCCGAGCGCTTCCACTTCACGGCCATCGAGCAGCGCCAGCAGACGCGGCAGGTTGGGCGCGATGTATTCGATCACGCCGACGTCGAGCGCGTCGTCGGCCGGCAGGCTGACCGCTTCGCGCACCGCCCTTTCGGCCCATTCGGCATTGCGCCCGCGCATTTGCGCCAACCCACGGATGTAGGCGGCCGCGTCGTTGATCTGCTTGTTCTCCATCGTCGTGCCGGCCGGCGCCTTGCGCTGCGCGGCGGCGCCCGGCGAGGCGTCGCCCGGCGAGGCGTCGCCCGGCGTAACTTCCGGAGTGGCGTGGGTGGCGTTTTCGGTGGCCTCGGGGAGCTCGGCGACAGGACTCATCGTATTCATTGACTTCATGG
>Ga0170475_114528330_pt1 | contig 10211 bp, 21 predicted proteins | sample Soicark_Litter_5_FD_111474 | JGI IMG/M metagenome (GOLD analysis project Ga0170475, IMG submission 111474) | Avena fatua rhizosphere microbial communities from Hopland, California, USA. Combined Assembly of 48 SPs | reverse complement strand
GTCGAGATCGTCGGCATGAAGGCGACCACCAAGACCACCGTCACCGGCGTCGAGATGTTCCGCAAACTTCTCGACGAGGGGCGTGCCGGCGACAACATCGGAGCGTTGCTGCGTGGCGTAAAGCGTGAGGACATCGAGCGTGGACAGGTTCTCTCCAAGCCCGGCTCTATCACCCCGCACACTAAGTTCAAGGCAGAAGCCTACATCCTCTCCAAAGAGGAAGGCGGCCGCCACACCCCGTTCTTCAACGGCTACCGCCCGCAGTTCTACTTCAGGACCACGGATGTGACCGGCATCGTCGATCTCGAGCCGGGCACCGAAATGGTCATGCCGGGCGACAACGTTGCCGTCACCGTCAACCTGATTACCCCGATCGCCATGGACGAAGGTCTGCGCTTCGCCATCCGCGAAGGTGGCCGTACCGTCGGCGCCGGCGTCGTAAGCCAGATCATTGCTTAATTTGCACCGCCTGATCAAGTAGTACTGCCTAATTTAAGAAACACAGCCTAATCCCTATGGCGCGGGGCTCCCCGCCCCGCCTAAAAAAGTGGGAAGCTGACCCTAGCTGTCAAATTAGAAACGGTTTTTCCTGTATCGCGTTACCACCGCCGTCGGTCGGACCTCTCGGTCCGACCATCGGCGTGCGTTACGCTGCTGCGCTAAACTGCCCCTAAACAAACGAGGAAGAGATGCCTAGTCAGAAAATTAGAATTCGCCTGAAAGCCTACGATCACAAACTGCTCGACACCTCGGTAGGCGAGATCGTCGACACCGCGAAAAGGACCGGAGCCCGCGTCGCCGGACCGATCCCGCTTCCCACGGTCATCAACAAGTACTGCGTACTTCGCGGACCCCACGTGGATAAGAAGTCCCGCGAGCAGTTCGAGATCAGGACCCACAAACGACTGATAGACATCCTCGAGCCGACCCAGCAGACTGTGGACGCGCTGATGAAACTCGACCTCTCCGCAGGTGTGGACGTCGAGATCAAGCTTTAATAAGCATTTAAGGATAAGCCATGAATAAGGGATTGATTGGGAAAAAGCTGGGCATGACCCAGATATTTGCCGATGACGGGCGTCGTATACCCGTCACGGTAGTAGAGGCCGGGCCCTGTGTGGTGCTCCAGAAGAAGAGCGTGGAAAAGGACGGCTACAGCGCCATCCAGGTAGGGTACGGGGCCAAAGAAGCGGCCCGCGCCAACTCCGCCCAGGTGGGTCACTGCAAGCCGGCCGGCGCCGGCGTCTTTGCCTTCTACCGCGAGCTGCGCATGGACAACACCGACGCTTACGCTATCGGCGATGTGATTGCCTCCTCCATCTTCGAGGCCGGCGATCTGGTCGACGTGACCGGCACCTCCATCGGTAAAGGTTTTGCCGGCGTCATCAAGCGTTGGGGATTCAAGGGAGGGCGTGCCAGCCACGGTTCACGTTTCCACCGCGCTCCGGGCTCCATCGGTTGTTCCGCGACCCCTTCCAGGGTCTTCAAGAACAAGAAGATGCCGGGACAGCTGGGCAACGAAAAGGTCACCGTGCAGAGGCTGCGCGTGGTTCGGGTGGACGCTGCCGACAATCTGATTCTTTTAGGTGGGGCAATACCCGGTTCTGCTAACGGTCTTGTTCTGATAAAAGACAGCGTGAAGAGCAAGAAATAAGCCGAGGGGCTGGAGAAAGCATATGGCTAAGTTAGACGTATTCGATATCAAAAAAAGCAAGGTCGGTGAGATTGAGCTCGACGACGCGGTCTTCAACGACGACGTGCGCGAGTACCTGATCCACGAGGCCGTGAAAATTCAGCTGGCAAACCGCAGGGCTGGTACCGTCGCCGTGAAAAACCGTGCACGCGTCTCCGGTTCGGGCAAGAAGCCGTTCAAGCAGAAGGGTACCGGCCAGGCCCGTCAGGGTTGCAAACGCGCCCCCCAGTATCCCGGCGGTGGCGTTGCCTTTGGGCCGCAGCCTAAGAACTATGACCTCTCGATGAACAAGAAGGCGAGAAAGGCGGCGCTCCGCTCCGCGCTTTCCATGCTCTTCAAGAACGAGAGAATCACGGTGCTCAACAGCTTCGAGCTCCCCTCGGTGAAGACCAAAGGATTTGTTGAGGTTCTTGACGCATTTAACCTTGACAAGACGCTGGTAATCACAGATACTGCGAATCCCACTTTGGAGCTCTCTGCTCGTAACGTGAAGCATGTCAAAGTGCTCGGTCCTGACGGGCTGAACATTTTCGACATCATGAAATACCAGAGCGTGATCTTTACTGAAGCTGCCGTTCGCAGGGTCGAAGGAGTATTGCAGTCATGAATATCTATGACGTCATAAAGAAGCCGCTCATTACGGAGAAAACTACGGTCGAGAAAGACGATCGCAACGTTATCTCGCTGGTGGTGAACGCCGCGGCCAACAAGATAGAGATCAAGGCTGCCGTGCAGCAGCTCTTCAACGCGCAGGTTGCTTCGGTGAATACGGTGAATGTGGCCGGGAAATCCAAGCGCACCGCTCGCGGCGTCGGCAAGCGTTCCAACTGGAAGAAGGCGTACGTGACCCTCAAAGAGGGTAGCAACGTTGATTTCTTCGAAGCATAAGACCAATTTGTGGGGTTTAGATAATGGCTATTAAAACGTACAAACCTACCTCTCCGGGGAGAAGGGCACAGACCTGCTCCACCTTTGAAGAGATCACGACCAGCAAGCCCGAGAAGTCCCTGTTGCAGAGCTTAAAGCGTAGCGGCGGCCGGAACTCGAATGGTCGCATTACTTCGAGAAACGTCGGGGGCGGTCACAAGCAGAAATACCGTATCATCGACTTCCGCCGGGACAAGATCGATATCCCCGCCAAGGTTGTCTCCATCGAGTACGATCCGTGCCGCAGCGCCCGCATCGCTCTTTTGAACTATGCCGACGGCGAGAAGCGCTACATCCTGGCTCCCTTGTCCCTGAAGGTTGGCGATGCCGTGATCTCCAGCAAACAGGCTGACATCAAGCCGGGGAACACGCTCCCCATCCGGTTCATTCCGCTGGGTACCATCATCCACAACATCGAGCTCAAGATCGGCAAGGGGGCCCAGCTGGCACGTTCCGCTGGGACCTTTGCCCAGCTCATGTCCAAAGATACCAAGTACGCCCAGGTGAAGCTCCCTTCCTCCGAAGTGCGCATGATCCTCATGGATTGCAAGGCGACTATCGGTCAGGTCGGGAACGTGGATCACGAGAACGTATCCATCGGTAAGGCGGGCCGCTCCCGCTGGCTAGGCATCCGTCCTCACGTCCGCGGTGTCGCCATGAACCCGGTCGACCATCCGCACGGCGGTGGCGAGGGCAGGACCTCCGGTGGACGTCACCCGGTGACCCCGTGGGGTATCCCGACCAAGGGTTACAAGACGAGGACCAACAAGACCTCGACCCGCTTCATCGTCAAGAAACGTAGCAAATAAATCATCCGGACAGAGGATTTAAGAGATGGCAAGATCTATTAAGAAGGGACCTTTTGTTGACGCGCATCTGGAGGCAAAGGTTCAGGCCGAACTCTCCGGTACCAAGAAAGTGATCAAGACCTGGTCGCGCAGGTCGACCATCACCCCCGATTTCATCGGGCTCACCTTCGCGGTGCATAACGGCAAGAAGTTCATCCCGGTGTTCGTCACGGAGAACATGGTCGGCCACAAGATGGGCGAGTTCTCCCCTACCAGAACCTTCTACGGTCACGCTGCTGACAAGAAGAGCAAGCTGAAGAAGAAGTAAGGTCCTAAAGGAGTCATGTAATGGAATCATCAGCTAAATTATCCTCTGTCCGTCTCTCTCCGAGAAAGACGCGGCTCGTGGTAGACCTCGTCAGGGGTAAAGGCATACAGACAGCGCTCAACACGCTTCGTTTTTCCCCGCAGCCTTCGGCCAAGTTGGTCGCGAAGCTCCTTAGCTCGGCCGTTGCCAATGCCGAGCAGAAGGGTGTTTCCGATGTGGACAAGCTCTACGTCAAGACCATCTTCGTGGACGGCGGCGCGGTACTGAAGCGTTTCACCCCCCGTGCCATGGGGAGAGCAAGTAAAATCAGAAAACCGACGAGCCACATTACCGTGGTCCTTGCGGAAAAGAAATAAGCCAACCGGTCGGAGGTGTTGTTTTGGGTCAGAAAGTTAATCCTATAGGGTTCAGGCTTGGAGTTATCAAAACCTGGGATTCCAAATGGTACGCGGAAAAAGATTATGCGAAGCTGCTTCACGAGGACCTGAAGCTGCGCGCTTTCCTCAAGAAACGGTTGTATCATTCCGGGGTCTCCAAGATAGAAATCGAGCGCGCTGCAGGCAAGGCGAAGATCAACATCTTCACCGCGCGTCCGGGGCTCATCATCGGTAAGAAGGGCTCCGAAGTCGAGACCCTCAAGAAGGAGCTGGCCAAGCTCACCGACAAAGAGGTCTATCTTAACATACAGGAAGTGAGAAAGCCTGAGCTGGATGCACAGCTGGTCGCCGAGAACGTGGCCCTGCAGCTGGAGCGCCGCATCGCCTTTCGTCGCGCCATGAAAAAAAGCGTGACCTCTACGCTGAAGTTCGGCGCCAAGGGGATCAGGATCACCTGCTCGGGTCGTCTGGGAGGGGCAGAGATGTCCAGGACCGAGTGGTACCGCGAGGGGAGGGTGCCGCTGCACACGCTGCGCGCGGACATCGACTACGGCTTTGCAGAAGCCAAGACGACCTACGGTATCATCGGCGTAAAGGTACTCCTCTTCAAGGGTGAAGTGCTCTCCGCTAAAAAATAGGAATTAGGAGTTTTTTGCGATGTTAATGCCCAAGAAAGTTAAGTATAGAAAGCAGATGAAGGGACGCATGAGCGGCACCCCGCAGCGCGGCGTGGAGCTCGCCTTCGGCGAGTACGGGCTGCAGGCTACGGAGTGCGGCTGGCTCGACTCTCGCCAGATCGAGGCAGCACGTATCGCCATGAACCGCTACATCAAGAGGGGGGGCAAGATCTGGATCAGGATCTTCCCGGACAAACCGCTTACCTCGAAACCTGCCGAGACCCGTATGGGTAAGGGCAAAGGCTCGCCGGACTCCTGGGTCTGCGTTATCAAGCCGGGGCGGATTCTCTATGAGATGGAAGGGGTAACCGAAGAAGTGGCACGCGAGGCATTCCGTCTGGCGGCGCACAAGCTTCCGATCCTCACCAAATTCACCTCAAGGAAGGAAATCAATGAAGGCTAGTGAATTGAAAAGTGCGACCGTCGAGGAACTTGCGACCAAGAGCGTCGAGCTGAAAAAAGAGCTGTTCAACGTTACGTTTCAGCTCCATACTGGGCGTTTGGAAAATACTTCTAAGCTTTCCCTTCTCAAGAAGGATATTGCCAGGGTGAAGACCATACTCCGTGAAAAGAGAGGGTAAGAGATACTATGAGCGAAAGAGGTAATAGAAAAACCCAGGTTGGCGTAGTGGTGAGCGACAAGATGGACAAGACCGCAGTCGTCAAGGTCGACCGTCTGGTGAAGCACCCCGTTTACAATAAATACATCAAGCGCTCCGCCAAGTACAAGGCGCACGATATGGATAACAGCTGCCAGATCGGCGACCGGGTCGTCATCGTGGAGTGCCGCCCTTTGAGTAAGGACAAGCGCTGGAAGGTCAGACAGATTATCGAGTCTAAAGCCTAACGGCTTTGCTGGGAGCTAACAATGATTCAGATGCAGACAATATTGGATGTGGCGGATAACTCCGGGGCTAAGAAGCTTTTTTGCATTAAAGTGCTCGGCGGTTCCAAGCGTAGGTATGCGGGGATAGGTGATATCATCGTGGCCTCGGTCAAAGAAGCCATCCCGAATTCGAAGGTGAAAAAGGGCGACGTCGTTAAGGCCGTCGTGGTGAGGACCGCCAAAGCCGTCGGGCGTCCGGATGGCTCCTACATTCGCTTTGATACCAACTCGGGCGTGGTCATCAACAACGCCAAGGAACCGGTAGGCACCCGTATCTTCGGACCTGTCGCCAGGGAACTCAGGGCGAAGAAGTTCATGAAAATCATCTCCCTCGCCCCTGAGGTACTTTAATTTATTTCTTGGAGAACAACCATGCTGGGCAAAAAGTTACATGTGAAAAAAAATGATACCGTAATGGTCGTCACGGGGAAGGATAAGGCGAAGACCGGCAAGGTGCTCACCATTGTCCCGAAGAAGGACGGGGTCATTGTCGAGGGCATCAACGTCGTCAAGCGTCACACCAAACCCCGCGGCTCCGAGCAGGGCGGCATCCTCGAGAAGGAGGCGCCGGTGCACATCTCCAACGTGATGCTCCTGTGCCCGAAATGCAATAAGCCGGTACGTACCAGGACTGAGGTTCTGGCCGACGGCAAGAAGGCGCGCTGCTGTGTCAAATGCGGCGAGTCCTTTGACAAATAGACGGAGGATGGAATGGCACGGCTGAACGAGCTTTACAATAAAGAGATGGTTGCTGAGCTGATGAAGCAGCACAACTACAAGAACGTGATGGAAGTGCCGAAGCTGGTCAAGATCGTCCTGAACATGGGCCTTGGCGAGGCGATCCAGAACGTCAAGATACTTGATTCCGCTGTCGAGGAACTGGGTGTGATCGCTGGGCAGCGCCCGGTCATCACCAAGGCGAAGAAATCGATCGCCGGTTTCAAGCTGCGTCAGGGAATGCCGATCGGATGCTGCGTGACCCTGCGCCGCGAGAAGATGTACGAGTTCCTGGACCGTCTGGTGAGCGTCTCGCTGCCGCGCGTGCGTGACTTCAAAGGGATCTCCGGCAAAGCCTTCGACGGCCAGGGGAACTACTCCATGGGCGTCAAAGAGCAGCTGATCTTCCCTGAGATCGACTACGATAAGGTCGACAAGATCAAGGGTCTTAACATCACTATCGTGACTACTGCTAAGACCGATGCTGAAGGCAAGGCACTCTTGAAGCTCATGGGTCTGCCGTTTCGCAATTAATCACCGTTTGGAGGAACACTCGTGGCTAAGACATCGATGATCATAAAGGCGCAAAGAGGCAACAAGTTCAAGGTTCGCGACAAGAATCGCTGCCCCTTGTGCGGTCGTCCCAGAGCCTACTACCGGAAATTTGACATGTGCAGGATTTGCCTGAGAAAGCTAGCTAACTCCGGTCAGATCCCCGGCGTGATAAAGTCCAGTTGGTAAAAGACCGATTTAGGAAAGAGGAGTAGTTTGTATGTGCATGACAGATCCAGTAGCCGACATGCTGACCAGAATCAGGAACGCTGGTATGGCAAAACACCAGAAAGTGGACATCCCGTCGTCGAACCTGAAGGTGAGCCTTGCCACGGTACTGCGTACCGAGGGGTTCATCAAGAACTTCAAGGTGATCGCTGACAGCAAGCAGGGGATTCTGCGCGTATACCTCAAGTTCATCGATGAGAAGGATCCTGTCATCAATGAAATCAAGAGAGTCAGCAAGCCGGGCGGCCGGGTCTATGTCAACGCCGACAAGATCCAGAAGGTGAAAAACGGGCTGGGTGTAGCCATCCTTTCGACGTCCAAGGGTCTGGTAACTGACAAGACCGCTCGCGAGATGGGTATCGGCGGAGAGGTTCTCTGCACGGTCTGGTAGTCATTTTTGCTTTAAGGAGCTTTGCATGTCTAGAATAGGAAAACTTCCCATCGCGATCCCTGCGGGGGTGAAAGTCATATATAACACTCCCCTGATCAGCGTCGAGGGGCCCAAAGGTTCGCTTTCCCGCTCCATCATGGTAGGAGTCGCGGTCGAGGTGAACGACGGTTCCATCACGGTGACCCGGACTGATGACTCCATCAAGTCCCGTTCCGCTCACGGCCTCACCAGGACCCTGATCAGCAACATGGTGGTCGGCGTATCCAAGGGGTTCGAAAGGCTGCTCGAGATCAACGGCGTCGGTTACCGCGCCGAGGTGAAGGGTGACATCCTCAACCTCTCCCTTGGATTTTCGCACCCGGTCAACTTTCAGCTTCCCAAAGGGATCACCGTTGACGTGGAGAAGATGACCCGCCTCAAGGTGATGGGGATCGACAAGGAAGCGGTCGGCGAAACCGCAGCCAAGATCCGCGCCTTCCGTCCGCCCGAGCCGTACAAGGGCAAGGGTGTCAAGTATGCGGACGAAACCATTCTGAGAAAAGCCGGTAAGACCGGTAAAAAATAGCAATAGCTAAGGAGAAGTGCCTTGAGTTCTCTAGCCCAAAAACAGGTAGCTCGTCTTAAGAGACAGACCAGGGTCAGGAAGAAGATCACCGGATCACCCGCACGCCCGAGACTGAACGTCTTCAAGAGCGCGCGCCATATATACGCCCAGCTGATCGACGACACGACCGGCGTGACGCTGGCCGCGGCTTCCACCCTGACGGATGACGTCTCCGAGGGGCTGGCATATACTGGCAACGCCGACGCGGCCGCCAAGGTCGGCGCCGCAATCGCCAAGAAGGCCCTTGAGAAGGAGATCACGGCAGTCGTCTTCGACCGCAACGGTTTCCTCTACCACGGCAGGATCAAAGCGCTGGCTGAAGCCGCACGTGAAAACGGTCTGTCCTTTTAAGGGCAGGTAAGGAGGAATGAGTTTGCTTAAGATAAATGCCAGTGAATTGAATCTTACCGATCGGGTCGTTCATATCAGCCGCGTGGCCAAGGTCGTCAAAGGTGGTCGTCGTTTCAGCTTCTCCGCTTTGGTGGTGGTAGGCGACGGCAACGGCGCTGTCGGATATGGCCTGGGCAAGGCCAACGAGGTTCCGGAGGCGATCCGCAAAGGGGTCGAGCAGGCCAAGAAGAACCTGATCCGGGTTCCCATCGTGGCGGGCCAGACCATTCCCTTCGAGATCGAGGGGCGTTTCGGCGCCGGAAAGGTCCTCATGATGCCGGCCTCCCCCGGTACCGGCGTCATCGCCGGCGGTGCTGCACGCGCCGTCTTCGAGAGTGCCGGCCTGCACAACATCCTCGCCAAGTGCCTGGGCTCCAACAACCCGCACAACGTCGTCAAGGCAGCCTTTGCCGGCCTGGAGCGTCTTAAGACCGCCGAAGAACTCATGGCGCGCCGCGGACTCACCGAGGTTTAAGGGTTGCTACCCTTTTAAGGAGCAGATACATGTCAGCTGAAGTCAAGGTTACCCTCGTAAAAAGCGCCATCGGCAAGTCCGAGAAGGTGAAGGGATGCCTTCTGGGCCTGGGACTCACCAAACGTGAGAAGACCGTGGTCCTGAAGGACACTCCGGAGATCCGCGGGATGATCAACAAGGTCTCCCATCTGGTGAAAGTGGAACAGTAAAACCCTAAAGGTGACAATATGCAATTAAATACCATTAAACCGGCCGCCGGTTCGACGAAAAACAGAAAGCGCATAGGCAGAGGTACCGGCTCCGGGCACGGCAAGACCGCCACCAAGGGTCACAAAGGGCAGAAGGCGAGAAGCGGCGGAAGCATCAAGCCGGGCTTCGAGGGTGGCCAAATGCCGATGCACCGCAGGCTGCCCAAGCGCGGCTTCACCCCGCTGGCGAAGAAGGAATTCGCCATCGTCAATCTCGGTCAGCTCGACGCCTTCGAGGCGGGTAGCGTGGTTGATCTTGAGGCGCTGGTGAAAAGCGGCTTCGTTTCCAACCTCAAAGACGGCATCAAGGTGCTGGCGACCGGCGAGCTGACCAAGGCTCTTACCGTGAAAGCCCACAAATTCAGCGCCTCTGCCCGCGAAAAAATTCAGGCGGTAGGCGGCTCCATCGAGGAGATCTAGTCTTGATTGAAGCCTTCCAGAACATTTTCAAGATCCCCGAGCTTAAAAAGAAAGTAATGTTTTCACTGGCCATGCTGGCGGTCTACCGGATCGGGTGTCACATCCCGACTCCGGGGATCGACGCCCAGGCTCTGGCCCACTTCTTCAAGGCCGCCCAGGGAACGCTGCTCGGGATGTTCGACATGTTTTCTGGGGGCGCTCTCGAGAAGCTGACAGTCTTCGCACTCGGCATCATGCCCTACATTTCCTCCTCCATTATCTTCCAGCTCCTCTCCGTGGTGGTTCCCGCGATAGAGAAGCTTTCCAAGGAAGGGGAATCCGGGCGCAAAAAGATCATCCAGTACACCCGCTATGGTACCATCGTGCTCTCCGTGGTACAGGGGTTCGGCATCAGCATCGGCCTTGAGGCGATGCGCGGACCGGCAGGTGAGCTGGTGGTTCCCATCCCTGGGTGGGGCTTTCGCCTCATGACCGTGCTTACCCTCACCGCTGGTACCGCATTCATCATGT
>Ga0170475_105877219_pt1 | contig 10212 bp, 16 predicted proteins | sample Soicark_Litter_5_FD_111474 | JGI IMG/M metagenome (GOLD analysis project Ga0170475, IMG submission 111474) | Avena fatua rhizosphere microbial communities from Hopland, California, USA. Combined Assembly of 48 SPs | reverse complement strand
CATGCGATCAATAGGCCAGATGCGGTAGCTTTCGAACAGCATGCCGATCAAGGTCAGCAATCCGCCAGAAGTCAAAAACAGTATGTTGAAAAGCTGCAGGAACAGCCCCCCTATCAAACTATCCTCTCGTCCGGATAGCGGATCGACAATTGTGCTCATTGACAGGCCTGCCTGGTGCTCAATCACCTCCCCGGCTGCATGCAGTGCCCAGAACGTCAGGCTGATCATCAAGCCAATCACCATTCCGAGAGTCGCTTCCTTCAAAAGATAAGGAAACAGATGGCCCCATTCCATTTTCAACAAGGAGGTTTGCGGCCCGATCAAAGGCAATAAAAATATGCTGAGACCTGCCACAAAGCTCACTCTTGCAGTAGCGGGGATTGCATTCCCGGAGAAGAGCGGCAGCAAGGAAAAAGCAACCATCATGCGCACCATCAGCAAGCCGATGGCAAGCAAGAGTGATTGAATGTTTTCTATCTGTGCAATCATTGGCGTTATTTGATGTGGACGATAGAGGCATACAAACTGTCTGCGAACGTGAACAGTTCTCCACCCATCCAGCCAGACATCAATGCAATCACCACCGTTGCCGCAATCAGCTTGATGCCGAATGCAATTGTTTGATCCTGCACTTGCGTGATGGCTTGCAAAAAGGCGATCGCCAATCCCACCAGGCCAACGACCACGACCACCGGCAATGACAGCATGAGGATCAGCATCAGCGCTTGTTTGACAAAGAATGCCAGGTTGAATGCCTCCATTATCGATTCCTATTGGTAGGTGAGAATCAGGTTATGAACCAGCTTTGCCCATCCATCCAGCATGACAAACAGCAGTAACTTGAGCGGAATGGACACCACGTTGGGAGCAAACATCATCATTCCCATTGCGGCCAGAATGTTTGCCACTACCAGATCAATCACGACAAATGCCAGATAAATCAAAAAACCGATCTTGAAGGCCGCCGTCAACTCGCTGACCGTAAAAGCGGGAATCAACGTCAGTAAGTCATCGCCTTTCAAGTTCGCCGCCTCCTCTGCTGTCCAGATCTTCTTCGCCGACTGCAAAAAAAATTCCCGCTCTCTTGGTTGCGCGTGCTTGTCCAGGAATTGACGTAGCGGCTCGCGTGCATTGCTCATGACTTCCATCATTCCACTGACCTTTAAATTTCCCGAAGCCAGTTGCACTTTCGAGGCCTGCGTCATCTGGTTCATCAGAGGAGCCATGATGTACATCGACAATACGAGCGCCAGCCCATTCACCACCATGTTGGGCGGCACTTGTTGTAGTCCCAGTGCGTTACGCGTGAGACTGAGCACCACCACCAACTTGGCAAACGACGTCACCATCACTGCCATGAACGGCAGCAGACTCAACAGTGCAACAGTGATAATTAAAACCAGCGGGTCTTGATTGAGCATGGTATGGCGCTTGCACTTTATCTACTGAGTTTTTAGGAAGTAAATGACAGAGTCGTGTATTGAAGCGTTCGACCCCCACCTTCCCCCTGCCCGGGGGAGGGAACTTGGCCCCTTCCCCCTGAAGGGGGAAGGTTGGGATGGGGGTAGTGCGTGTCAATCACCTTCTAAATTCTCAATGGGCTCAGCCATATCAGCCATGCCGACTTTTTCAAGCCGCACTGCCAAACGACGCCCCACCAGCATCAGGCTTCCTTGTGCAATGCATGTGCCATGCACGCGTACATTGACGCGCATATTGGCGGCCTCGCCGCCAAGTTCCAGAATTTGGTGTTCACCAAGTTGTTCAATCTCAGTGAGAGGCAGAGTGATTGCGCCCAGGTCAAACGTGAGGGGAAGCAATATATTGCCAATGTCCATTTCCATCGCGTTCTCCGTTTCGGTGGCGAGAGGTAGAGTTGATTTTTCCGAGTTTTGCTTTGTGGTCGATGTACCGCACAAGATCAGATTGCGTTGCTTGACAACGCCGTAATAGACAATACGTTCCTGTTCGTTCTCACTCACAGGCGGTTCCAGGCAGACATGCATTCCTTGCCGCGTGATTCTGGCGGTCGCTATCCATATCAGGTCGCCTGCTTCCAGTTGTTTGATCTCCTGAATAGCGAGTGTCGTCTCGCCGATAGTGACCGGTAGATGGCAATGCAGACGGGATCGAGCCAGCACCTTCTTTTCACCTTGTTGCGGAGGCAAGTTTTGGTTTAGCCAAATTAATCCATTCGGCGTTTCCAATGCAAAAACACCCAGCGAAACAGTCCGCTGGTCACGGTTACGTAACAGCAAAGGCAGCTTGTGCCAGGATGACGGCCACGCCGGTTTTCCCCAACCAATGACAGGGGCGTCGAGATTGCGTGCGATATCTACGGGGAGATATTACATCACCTCGGCCAGTAATTTCTCTACGGTGAGGGTGCGAAGTATCTCCGGCATGCACATGAATGGCGTGCCCTTCAAACGCTCGTCGAAGGCGCATAAAGAATCGAGAGCGATTCCCCAACGATAGCCAAGACATTCGAACATTGCATGCACCGTGAAAGCGACATCTTCATTAGTGGCCCATTCAAATTCCAAAGTGCGCCCTTCCAGCTTACACACGCCGTCAGGACGAGCTGACATCCAGGCATTGACCGCCTGGCACCAGTCCTCGGCAATTTCCATCCATCCTTGATCGGTTATCGCGTTCATAAGATGCTTTTTACAGAGTATGAAATGTGTTCACTTTCAGATTCCCTCACCCTGTAAGGGGAAAGGAGCTTGGTGGAGCATGTTCAAACGTAACCAGAACACTAAAGCTCGTCATGCATCACAAACCATCGCCCAAGAACACGTTCCTCATCTGCGCCAGTTTCGCGCCGCTGTACCACATCGCTCTTTCCGCGACGAACCCCTGCAATCCAATCTTTCACGCACTGCATCTTTTGCTGCTGACGTAGGATGATCTGATGCTGACGGCTGATTTTTTCCCGTATCTCGGCACGCTTTCCTTCCAGCTTTTCGCCATGTGTCGCCAGCAGCTTTTCCATGTCCGCAAGCTGCTGATGACGGGCGCTATAACTCCGGCCATGCCGCAGCGTTCCGCCTTCCTGGCTCCACTGTTGCCATTGCTGTTTCCATGCATCGCGTTGCGCCGCTACCAGACGCATATCTGCAAAAAGCAATTGCTGCAAATGGTCGAAGCGGTGGCGTTCTTTCAATAAGGGTTCTAATTCATTCTGCAGCGCATGCATGCGCTGCTGATACACCCCGAGCAATTTGGCTAATGTGTGCTCATCCGAAGTCTTGGCAAACATCGTTTCCATCAAACTCCCTCTGTAATACGCGCCAGATCCGCAAGCGTTTTCGTCAGGTGGCTGCTGTCTTCCGTGTACTGCTTTAAAAACCGCTTGACGGCATCGCGCGTTTGAATGGCATGGTCAGCCATCGCGTCGCTACCCGCCTGGTATTCCCCCATCTGCAGCAACATTTCGATGGACTGGTATTTGTGCAGCAATTCGCGCAGCACACCAGCTTGCTGAAAATGGCTGGCTGATACCACCTGCCGCATGACGCGACTGCGGCTTGCGAGAATATCGATGGCGGGGTAGAAATTTTCGTCCGCCAGTGTTGGCGAAAGCACGATATGCCCATCCAAGGTAGCCCGCACTTCTTCACCAATAGGATCGCCGCTGGCGTCATCTTCGACCAGAACGGTAAAAAATCCCGTGATGGCGCCGCGCTCGTTTTGCCCTGCTCGTTCAAACAACCTGGGCAATGCCGTCAATACGGATGGCGGGTACCCGCGCCGTGCAGGAGGTTCGCCCGCTGCCAGGCCGATTTCACGCAAGGCCCGTGCATAGCGCGTTACCGAGTCCATCATCAACAGCACCGATTTACCTTGATCGCGAAAATATTCGGCAATCGCCATGGCAACACAAGGCGCTTTCGCACGCTCTGCCGCCGATCGGTCAGAAGTGGTAACGACACATACCGTTTTCTGCATTTTTCCGCTGCGCGCCAAATGCTGCAAAAACTCCCCTGCTTCGCGTCCGCGCTCACCAACCAGTGCAAGCACATTCACGTCGCTTTGGGTGCCTTGGGCAATCATGGCTAACAGCGTGCTTTTCCCCGCGCCGGCAGGCGCAAATATGCCGATGCGCTGCCCCTTGCCGCAGGTGAGCGTGGCGTCGATCGCGCGCACGCCTGTTTGCATCGGTTCCTTCACCGCACGCCGCAGCAGCGGATCTGGCGCAGCGGCCTGAATCGGGTAGCGTTGCGCATCGTTCTTCGACGGGATTTCTCCTGCCGGCTTGCCGAAGCCATCGAGCACCTGACCTAGCAGATGAGGCCCGACTTCGATATGAGGTGCACCGCCCAGATGCGTTACGTGTGTTTGTGTCGATATTCCTGTCAACTCGCCAAAGGGCATGAGCAGCAGCTCATCCCGTATCACGCCGACCACCTCTGCTTCAAGCTGCCAGTGATCTCCCGGATTAATAAGCATGCAGGCATCGCCAATACGTGCAGTCACGCCTGCAGCCTTGATCAAGGTTCCTACCGCATGCACTACACGTCCGCGGACCTGTGGTGTGCGCAGCTTTTTCGTTGCGCTATCCAGCGCCTGTTCCAGGTAGTCAACCTTCATCAGCATGGCTGACGCTCCACAGAAGTTGATGCGATGGGGGTGCGTTTTTCAGAAAACGATGCAATCAGACCTTGCCTGATCGCGACAAGGTGCGTATCCAGGCTGCCGTCGACTGCGCCATATTCTGTCTCCAACACGCAGCTATTTCTTTTCAAACGCAGATCAGTCACCATGTCGATGCATTCCAGATGGGGATAGCTCGATAGAATCGAAGAGAGTGCTTTGCTTGCTGCATCCTGCTGTTCTTCCGAAACACGCAAGGTCAAGCATTTTTCCTGACCCACAGCACGGATGCATTGCTGAATCAGCTTTTCAAGGACCAAGGCATCGTCCAATGTTCCCAACACAGTGTGCAATGCCTGCATGACCAGATTGACGAGACGATTTTCAAGGACGAGATGTGCACTTTCCAGGCGCAACACGGTTGCCGCCATCTGTCGAGCAAACGCTTCTTTCGCTCGTGTCATGCCGGTTTCATAAGCTCGCCTCATTTCCCGCGCTGATTCTTCTTCGGCTTCTGCCTTGATTCGCGCAGCATCGTATTCCGCGCGTTTTACACATTCCTGCGCTTCAACCAATTGACTATAAGTCGAAAACTTCAGGACTTTTCCCTGATGCAGTGCAAGCGTGTTCCGGTCAATGAGCGTGGTTGTCAGCATGGCCCCCCCTCGAATCAGACCAAAGTTGTTGAAATAGCGCAGGCCACTTGCTCTTCAGCACTGCAATAAATAGCGCGGACAACGCATTACGCTGTTGCGCATGCAAATCGAATGATGTGATACTTCGCAATCTGACCGGCTGCTTCAGCGCGATCCTTCTAGCCACTGCGACTGCGTTTGCCGGAATTGATGCACGAATCAATCGCACGGCACACCATTGAGAACGATCTGCATCAGATAAATGCGTGGCGACCCTCTTGCTCAACTCGCTCAGTGTGGGCGATATCCGGTTTTCCTCAACTGGCCAGCGCAAGCCAAAGATGCGCACATCTTCACCGATCGCTCTATTGATCGCATGAATCTGTGTGCGCATGACCGCTTCTCGTAGTTGAGATTTCGCCAAAACGGCGCTCACGTGTACCCCAAGTGACATCAAGGTATCGCAGGGCAGCAGCGCAACACGTTTTCCATGATCGACAAAATCGAAATCAAAATCGTTTTCTGCTGCACACAATGAAAGTAATGCACGTGAAACGCATCGCGATTCAAAAGCATTTGTTCTACTGACCGGAGAAAATACGCGCGGCAATGCGTTATCAACAATCTCCATCCAGCTTGGATGCACGTACTCCGAGGGAAAGAGATTGAATCGAAGCACCGCATCAAATAGCGGATCACGCAGGATTTTTCTTTCCTTGTCGTTTTCAACTGAACGATTGACAGGTGCGTCGGTCATCCTAGATTCGGTAGTTGGACGGGTGCGAGTGTGCATTTTTCCGGTCCTCTGGCTAGGGTGTAGCAGGGGTTTCGGACAACATGTTGTCCGCCTGCGGAACGGTCTGCGCTTGCAAGCGCAGACGCGCCCTGCAAGGGCGACGACGACGCGGACTGCATTCCGCCAGGAGAAGCAACGACGCCAGAGGGCCGGAAAAGTGTGCAATCGCGCCCGTAGCGCTCCCACCCAATTGGTGACGGTTATCGAACGAATAAAAGTGAATGTTCATGCGGCTCTCCAGACGAAAGTGAGCGGTCAACTGCCGAATCTAGGATCATGGTTTTCTAGCGGGTATTCACGGAAAAATCGCCGTGATCATCGCGGGCAATAAAAGCATTTTTCGGCGTACGCTTTTTCAAATAGGCGGCCATGAGTTGACGAACCTGCGTCGCCTTCATCAAGAGCACAAGCAGCATCAATGCGATTGCCCAAGGAATCCCCATCAGCACCCACAAGGTGGTGGTGCTCGACGATGCAACCAAGGCGCCAAAGAATCTCGTAATAGGTACTTGATTTGGATTGGAAGAGGTTGCCGATGCGGGAAACAAGGTGATGGCAACCCGATCCGGCGTCAGTCCTTCCACACTGCGCACGACCATGTCTTTTACCGCCGGCATCGCAACTTGCATGTTGACGTCCGGGCGATGCTTGATAAATACAGAGGCGGAGGCTGGTTTCATTTCTGTCGCTAGAGGATCATTCGCCGGCAACACAATGTGCACGCGCGCCACCAAGACTCCATCGATTTTCGAGAGCGTGGCGGACAGCGCTTGTTCCACACCATAAATGAACCGGACACGTTCTTCCGTGGGCGTGGCGATAAGCTGGTTACGGGCGAACAATTCTCCCATTGAACGGTGCGCTTCCTCCGGCTGTGCATTTGCCTTCAACAGCCCGATGGCCAAAGCCATTTTGGCGTCATCGACCAAAACGCTATAACGCTTTTCGCCATCCTCCTTCTTCTCCGCCTCAACGCCGCCTTTTAATAAGGTGAGTAATACGTCGTTTGCCTCACGTTCACTGAGTTGATGGTAGATCGGCTCTTTGCAGCCGCTGACCATCAAAAGGAGCAGTATGGCAGGCAGTGTTCGAAGCGCGGCACGACCCCGTTGTGTGACCGCGATTTGCTGTCGCTTAGCCATGCAACAGGTCCTTGATTGAGCCTTCCATGTTCTTGCTTGCGTCTCGCACGCTCTGTGTTTTCAATCCGAGGTCAAATGACATCATCATCAACTTTACCGAGGCTTCTGGCTTCTCCACCAAAGGCACGCCGTTCATTTTGTTTATCTCCTGCAGCAAAGTTTCGCGGTTGAACACATCGTCCCAGGTAGATTCAGGCGTGGTCACGGCAGACGATGTCTGATGCCGCATTTCCGGTGGCGCCACCTCCGAAGTATTGGTCTCGCCATTGAGAAGGACACGAAAGCGTTCAACGGTTCCATTTGGCACAGGCTGATGAACCCATGTCTGATCCTGTAACGTGATTGGCTGCTGAACTGCTGCTCCACCGATAGCTTGCACAGTTTCCATTGCACTTTCCTTTGCTTGCTCATATTTTTACTAAGTTTTTAGGAAGTAAATGACAGAGTCGCGTATTGATGCGTTCGACCCCCACCCTAACCCTCCCCCTGCCCGGGGAAGGGAACTTGGCTCCTTCCTCCTGGAAGGGGGAAGGTTGGGATGGGGGGCGTGCGTGTCAATCACCTTCTAAATTTTCAATAGAGATTCCTGAAGTACTGCAACGCCTCCATGGATGGATGTGGCAGGTTGGCTTCCTGTTGCCTTCGGGCCAACTCATGGCAAGAGCTGGCCACAGCGACGGCCTCTGCATCAGTCCCGTCCTCCAATACCTCATCCAGCAATGCCATCGCGCGTGAATCTTCCTGCTCAATGAACAGCATGCCCAGCATTGCCTTGACGATTTGGCTGTCATGAAAACGTTCGTTCAAGCCAAGCAGCAATTCAACTGCTTGATCCACCCTGCCATAACGTGCATGCACAACGGCCTGATGGATCACTGGATGAGGGCTGTCGTGCTGAACAAGAGCCAGCCCGGAAAAGATGACGAGAGCCTGCTCGGGCAAACCCATGTCACACGCAAGAAAACCGGCTTCCACCAGTTGGAAAAGCGCGGCAGGCGATATCGTTTCTTCTGCACGTGGCATGGATTGCTCCTCTACGCCGTTTTAGATCACTTGCCGGCCAATGCGTTGATCGCCTGTTCCGTCGCTTTTTTTTGCGACTCAAGTGCGGAAGACTGCAATTGCAGCCTTGCCGCCAATTCGGGAATCTTCGTCGGGTCGGTATTGTTGCTCAAGGCTTCCAACGCATTATTCGTGTCGATCGCCTGTTGATTCAGTCCTTGAAAATTGACGCCGCTGATTGCCATATTTACACCTCCGTGAATAAAGGCTCGGAAAGAGCCTGTTGAAAACGCTACAGCCCCATGCTGTGGCGTTGATGACATTGCTCCCAATAACACTTCACGACGCGCTGCGCGTTTTCCGCCATCACTGCAATCGTCTTGTTCAGCAAGTACTCATCCTTTGCCAGAGGCTCTCGCAAGCGGCACTGCGCTTGCGTCATCAGGGTTTCGAAGGCGTTTTCATAAAGAGCCATAACTTGTCCGCTTGTGTCTTGCTGCAGCCGTTGTGCAAGTCCTTCCATACCCTTTTCCTCCTCGAATGGCATAGCTCTGGCTTCATCTCATTTATTGCGCCATTGCGACTTGCAGGGAAAAGTGCTGCTCGCCGTACGCCAGCTGGATTTGATCCAGGTTGATGGCAGTAATGGTGTAGCCGTCAATCACATCGCCTTCGCGGAATTTGAATCCGCGTGTATCCACGACATATCGCCCCTGCTTGCTGATAAACACACCCAACTTTCGTTTGAGCTCAGGAAACCCTGATGCCGCGGCTTGCTTTGACGCCTCAGGCTTTTTGTTCGCAGCGTCGACAACTGCGGAATCCGGCTTCTTCTTATTGGCGTTTTCCGCCACCACGGAATCAACAGGTGGGCGTAATTCCAATGCCTTTACGCCTGGAATTTGCTGCGCCAAGGTTTGCAAATGCGTCGCCTGCTGTTTATCGGGAATGTCGTTATTGCAGCCCAAACGTCCTGCACTCAAGTAATTGGCAATGCATGGCAAATTTCCGAGATTCGCCAAACGCGAAAGCGAAGCGACCATTTGCTCCACTGCGTACACCTCCAGGCGCGGTTGATATTTCGAATTCCTGGCCTCCAATGCGAGCATGTCATTTTGGTAGCTTGTCGCGATATAGCCGGACAGGAGTAACTGACCATCTTGCATGCGTGTGATCGTCAGCTCACTGCCTGGCGGTGCTACTGACTTGAGCCAGCGTTTTGCTTCATCAATATAGGCTTGCGAGTTCACATTGAGGCGCGCAGGTAAAGCGGCTAGAATCAAACCGACCATGACAAGCACTCCTGATACCAATACCGCACCATATGCGCGCCGCTGTTGTATCGACATTGCATATACGCGTTGAATGAATTGACGCCATCGATAGCGAATCACGCCCTGAATGGAAGAAGGTTTTTCTTCCAACGATGCTTCAATCTGTTGCCAGTCGCAGGAACGATCGCCAAGTGCGAAAAAGATCGAACCGCACTGTATTGCCGCGTAATCGGGAACGCGCATGGTTTCGCCCGGTTGCAGAGTCTGGCCGGACACTTGGATGTGGGCGTCGATGGCGGTGCATAACACCTCTGATGCCGCATTCTGATTTTTCTGCTCCAGCACAATCCGGCAATGGCGCTCGGCGATACCGAAGTCGGCCAATATCACTGCGCAATCAGGATGCCTTCCGACAACAAGGGAAATCCCCGGTTGTACAGGCACTTGGGCGCATTGATTAAAACCACTCAGAATTCGAAGAATCTTTTCCATCTCGCATTCATCCAGGAGCTGCTTGCTGCAATATTTCTAGCTAAGTAACCGAGCAAAATTAATTGTGATTTCTACGCGGCATTTTTTGTAGGAGCGGGCCTCCCTTGCAGGGCGCATTTGCGCCGGGCGGCGATCCGCTTACAAGCGCAAACTGTTCCGCAGGCATGCGGCTTGCCGCACGAATTCCCTGCTCCACCCCGCGATAGGTGTAGAGCGGATTGCAAATCACTGTAGGGTGCGCCCCGCGCACCAATACCGTCGCAAGAGCACTG
>Ga0170475_108709025_pt1 | contig 10217 bp, 7 predicted proteins | sample Soicark_Litter_5_FD_111474 | JGI IMG/M metagenome (GOLD analysis project Ga0170475, IMG submission 111474) | Avena fatua rhizosphere microbial communities from Hopland, California, USA. Combined Assembly of 48 SPs | reverse complement strand
GCTGCCTGTGTTGGAGGTTCTCGTGTGTAGGGCCTCAAACGATTTTCAGAAACGTGGTGAATGAGTGAAAAGCCGGTTTCCGCTCACGAGCTTTTGCCTTGCCATGGCGTTAAGCCTGCCGGGACGGAGTCTCGCCCAAACCTACGACGTGGGAGGCGGTTCTCAAGATTCCAGCGGGCAGGCGCAACCTCCTGCATCCAGCAGTTCCAATCAAAGCGGAACTGACTTTAGTTGGGGTGCAGGAATCGATGTCGCCCGCCAGGCGCGGGCAGCGCAAGACGCCCTGAACAGAAGCGATTACGCCGCGGCCGTTACTTATGCACAACAGGCAGTGAAATCCGCGCCGCAGAATCCTGAAATGTGGTTTCTGCTCGGCTACGCTGCACGCCTCAATGAGCGATATCCACTCTCCGTCGATTCGTACAACCGCGGCCTCAAGCTGCGGCCCAACTCCGTACGCGGCTTAGCGGGCCTCGCCCAGACCTATGCAAAAATGGGGCGGGACCAGGAAGCTGAACAACTCCTTCAGAAAGTTGTCGCAGCCAATCCGAAAGACGCCAACAGCCTGCAGCTGGCAGGAGAGCTGCTGTTGAACACCGACCCAAAAACCTCGTTAAGCTTTCTTCAGCGCGCGGACGCGGTTCAAAGCTCAGCCCATACCGACCTGCTGATTGCGCACGCGTATGATCGATTGGGTCAAGCCAACGAATCTGCGAAATACCTGAATCGTGCCAAGAGTCGCGGCCCCCATGACCCTGAAGTCTTGCGAGCCGTGGCGGGACAGTATCGCGACCAAGGCAAGTACGACGAAGCTCTCGCTACACTTCAGGCGATTCCGACCAAAAGCGCCGACGTGCAAGCAGAACTCGCGTACACTTACGGTCTTGCGGGAAGGCCGCAGGACGCGGCAAATCTGTATTCGCGCCTCGCAAAATCGGCGAAGGGCAACATCGGATTGGACTTAAGTGCGGCTCAGGCGTGGGTGAATGTGGGCCGTCCCGACGAAGCTCAATCGTTCCTCGATGCCCGCGGCAGATCGATGCCAACAACTACCGTTTGCATGCCATTCTTGCAAGCCTAGCGGATTCCGAAGATCGATTCGCAGACGCGGGACAGGAGTACAAACTCGCACTTCAAAATGTGCCGCCGCATCCGCCCGAAGGACCCCTGTATCCAATCGAGCTTCGACTCAATTTGTACGAGATCTACGTACGACAAGACGACTCCTCGAGCGCGAAAGATCAACTTCAACAAGCCGCAACTGCAATCCGGCAAGTGCAGGTGCCGGATTTAGCGCGGCCTGAGATGCTGCGTTTGCGTGCCGCCGTGGAATCAGCATCCGGCGATCTGCAATCCGCCAACCGAGACTTGCAAGAGGCCTTGTCGCTCGCTCCAGAGAACCTGAATTCGCTGATGAATTTCGGGACGCTCCAGTGGAAGCTCGGACAGAAAGACGCTGCGCGGAGCACGTTCACGAAAGTGCTGAATCTGGATCGCAATAACCGTCAGGCGCTTTCCGCGCTTGGGTATCTGGCGAGAGACTCGGGCGATGCAAAGCTTGCAGAGACCTACTTCTCTCGAGCCGTTGTGGCCCACCCGAAAGACTACTCGCCCTATCTTGCGCTGGGTGATCTCTATACCTCCGAGGGTAATTACAAGTTAGCTGAGACGAATTACGAGAGCGCGTACGAGCGAATGCCAAGCAACGCGATGACGGTTGCGGGTGGCGCGAATGCTGCGCTGGAGGCCCACAACCTGCCCTTGGCCGAACGCTGGCTCCAGCGCGCCACCGGAAAGATGAACGGCGTTCCTCAGGTGCAGCGTGAGCGGGAGCGCTACCTGACTTTCAAAGGCGACTACGCAGAGGCCGCGAAACTTGGCTACAACGTGCTTGCCAAGCTGCCCGACGACCGGGAAGCAGTCGTGTATCTCGCCTACGATCTTTACTACCTCGGAAGGTACGACGAGTGTGCTGCGCTCGTGAACAAGTACCAACCACTTCTGCCCAAGGACAAAGATCTTCCACTGATCGCCGGAAATCTCGACGTTCGCAATCATGAATTGGAATCCGCTCTGAGAAACTTCAATCTGGCGCTGGAGCGCTATCCGAAGATGGCGACTGGTTATGTAAATCGCGGGTTCGTGTTGAACGACCTGCACCAGTCTGCGAAAGCTATCGGGGATTTCCAGAGTGCATTGCAGCTTCAGCCCAACTATGGCGAAGCTCATCTGGGTCTCGCGTACGCCAATCTGCAGCTTCACCGGCCGAAGCCGGCGCTGAAGCAATTGGACGCGGCGCAGAAAGTCCTTGGCAAATCTCATGCATGGCATCTGGCTCGGGCAGAAGGATTCCGTCAGGAACAAGACTTCACTCATGCAGTTGAGGAATACCGGACTGCGCTTGCCGAAGATCCCAAAGATCTCACGACAGAACTGGCGTATGCAGATGCGCTATACCGCATGCGCCGCTATTCCGATGCATTGGCAGCGCTCAACGCCGCCGTGAAGCTCTCGCCCGATACTCCGCAGGTCTACGCTTTGATGGCGCAAATCCATGCCAAAGAAGGAGACCGCGACGATACTTTGCGCGACGTTCAGTCTGCCGAACGCCTCGGGGGCAACCGGGTTGAAGTGCTGACCGCCACCGGAAGCGCGTTATTGGCGCTCGGCGACCGTGACGCGGCCATGCAGCGATTCTCCCGCGCGCTTGAGGTTCCGGGCGGCAACCGCATCGCCATACGCCTTTCCATCGCGGAAATATTTGTGCGGCAGGCTGATTACGACGACGCGCAGCGCGAAATTGGCCTTGGGTTCGCCGAGGCCCGCATGTTCCCGGACTCACCCGTGAGCGCTCAAGATTTCGCCGACGCGGCCAACCTCTTTCTCGCAATGCACGACTTCGATCTGGCTGAAACTTATTACAACAAGGCGCAACTGGCCGGAGCAGACAGCCGGATCGTCCAGGTGGGATTGGCCAACACGTATTTGGCGGAGGGCAATACGGCCAAAGCTGGCGCTGCGCTCGCGAGTCTCGGTCCTGCAAGCGCCTTCACCGGCGACTACGACTACATGATGGCTTCCGCCAATCTCTATAGGCAGAAACAAGATCCCCTACATTCGCTCGTCAACTTCGCGCAGGCCAATTCAGTGGCTGGCCAGGAGGATCAAGGCGTAGCCGAGACTTCGCAATACGCGGCAGCCGATCAGGAAGGGCGCCAGCTCAATGGCAAGCTGAGTCTCGTGCCCGAAGGCATCTTCACGCCCGCATTCGAGGACATCAATGTCTACCAGCTCGATGCCAAGATACTCCATATCGCCAACAACCCATCGTTGCTGCCGCCTCCTCGGCATTCGTATCAAAATCTTGCAGAGTCGCACTACCGCGTGAACCTGGGCAATCTTCCGGCGATCACAGGCTTCGTCGGACAGTCTCTTACTACCGGGCGACTGCTGTATCCGAGCACCGGTGTCATTCAGAACCGTAATACTTACGACACGATCCTGAACGGTGGAATCAGCCCGATTCTCCATCTTGGTTCGAACTCGATCACGTTAAATGGTGGGGTGCAGTTCACGGTGAGGCGCGACACAATTTCGCCCGTCTTCATGAGTCAGAACTTGTTCCGGCAGTTTCTGTACCTGTACACGAGCTCATTTTTCAACTGGGTATCCATCACGGGTAGTGCACAACACGAAGCCGGACCTTTCATCAATCAAAACCTGCATTCCCGTGATCTGTTCGCGAACATCGAGTTTACAGTTGGCCGTCCGTGGGGGAACACTTCGCTGATCACGGGGTATTCGGCGCGCGATCTTCTATTCCGGCCGCTGGTTCAGGAGTACTTCAACACCTCAACGTACGCGGGAATACAGCACAAATTTGGACGACGCCTGACTGTGGCCGCCTTGGCCGAACATCTGCGCTCCTGGAGAGTGCAGAACACCCAATACGCAATTGCCCAAGCCTTCCTTCCCGGAGGACGATTCGAGTTTCGCGCAACGCCGCGATGGAGCGTCCAGGGCTCGTTTGTACTGTCGCGCGGTTCGGGATATCACGCTTACGACAATGCACAAAGTGAACTGATGCTCTCCTACGTACGACCTCTGCGCGGCAGCGTGCGCGACGGCGACGGCGAGGTTCCGGTCTCGTATCCAATGCGTTTTTCAGTAGGGTTCCAGCAGCAGACGTTCTACGACTTCCCTGGAGCCAGCAGGAGCACCTGGCTGCCTGTAGTCCATTTCACGTTGTTCTAGATCTCGCGCCGGATTCAGAATGAAATTCACCCGCAATCGTAGCGACAAGATATCCGACTCCGGACGCTCCGACAAAGCACTAACTGCCACCAAGACACTCCGCCAGAAACTGCTCGGGGGGAGCCTCACCATGCTTGCGGGCTCGGGCCTCGTGGGTATCACGAATCTCATTTACAACGTGATCACGGCTCGGCTTCTCGGGCCCACCGGCTTCGCCCACGCAACTTCCGTATACACACTCCTGATGCTCGCGTCCGCCATCACGCTCTCCTTCCAGGTAGTGTGCGCGAAATACGTTGCGAGCCATGACACGGCGGACGAAAAGAGCACCATCTTTGCCGGTCTGCACTTGCGCGCGTGGGTGACCGGAGTTGGGATTGGCCTGCTTCTGTTTGTATTCAAAGGCGCCATTCAGGGTTACCTGAATCTTCCCGACTCGACTCTGATTTCTCTCCTCGCGCTCGGGACGGCGTTCTACATCCCCTTGGGAGTACGGCGAGGGTACATACAGGGAGTGCACGCCTTCACGGCGTTGGCGCTGAACTTCATGCTGGAAGGTCTCGTACGCCTCGGGGGCGCGTATCTGCTGATCGAATTCGGGCTCGGCGTACAAGGAGCCGTGCTGGCGAGTGTAGTGGCAGTCATCGCTTCGTACTTCCTGGCCCAGCCAAGTCCAGGACTTAAGTCGTTACTTCCAGCGGGCATTTCGATTTCCGCCGGCGAAGGCGTGCAGGCGATTGTGTTTTTCTCCGGACAGGTTGTCATCAACAACTTCGACATAGTTCTGGTGAAACATTTCTTCTCGCCTGATTTGGCCGGCATCTACGCGGCTGTGTCTCTCGTTGGACGCCTGGTGAACATGTGCGCGTGGTCGGTCGTGAACACGATGTTCCCCGTTTCAGCTGCGGCGCGTTCTAGCGATCGTGAAGCCCGGCCGGTCCTCTTCATGTCGCTGTCATTGGTCCTTGCAATACTTTTCGTCCTCATTCTGGGTCTGTGGGCCATTCCGAGTTTTGTGTGGCGCACTTTGTTCGGCTCGCACTTCGAACTGGAACACATCGGTGGACTGGCCGCCTTGCTGATCCTTTATGCCGTCACCACGGGAATCTATTCGCTCAGTTCCGTGATGATCACATACGAGATGTCTCGCAAGATCGCGAACACCAGCTGGGTTCAACTGGCCTTCAGCGGAGCCTTTATTCTTGGTATCTGCGTTTTTCATAGCACGCTGCGACAGGTCATCCTCGTCCAGTTGATCCTCATGGTCATTCTCTTCGTAGCAGTGGCGCTTCCCTTGCTGCGGCGTGAGATTGCGCCCCTGGAGCACCGCAGTTTCTCGAGCCTGCGAATTGTGCGGCCCATGACGCAACCCGAGGTAATTGCTGAATTCCTGCGAAGTGAATTTCATCATCCTGAGTTCGAGGAGTACCGCCAGGAATTCCAAAGCATTGTCAATAATCCGAAGCTCGACAACGCGCGCGAGAATGCCTTGCGGCGAGCTCTTCTGTTTCTTCGCCGAGGAGCAATGTGGCGGGAACTGCCCGACAATACGGCGTGGTACGAGGTCGAGCTGACCAGAGGCGATCTGGAACGGATCCGTTTCTTCCCACGTGCACAATGGCGGAAAGTGGCGGAAGGCAGCTTCTATTTGAGCGACATGGTCGAATGCCTGCGATCGAAATGGCAACGCTCTCCGGACGATGAGTTCTTTCAGAAGTTGCGTCGCCTCAGCAGTCCGGTTCGCGAAGGTCTGGTGAATCCCACAGTCTTACTGATCGGCGTCGACGAACACGGTCCACTCACGCTACTGGACGGCAATCACCGTATGGCGGCGGCGATGCTCGCTCAACCTCCGGCCGCACTGAACAATTTCAGGTTTATCTGCGGACTCTCGCCCGTGATGACGCGCTGCTGCTGGTACCGGACGAATGTGAATACCGTTTCACGGTATTTGACCAATCTGGTCAAGCATCATTTCTACGACCCCGAGTCCGACATCGGCCGTTTCGCCGAAATCGACACCTAGTACCCCGGTTCAATCCAGCGGAGTGATAGCATCGGGTGCAGCGGCGGGTTCTTGAGCTGATTCATCCACGATGCTGTTGTCGCGCCTGCGAAGAACAACCGGCTCGTTCTGTCTCCGCAGGGACTCTCTCTCTTGCGTCACCTTTGCTTCCAGGCGGGAGTTGCTGTCGTCCGACACCGCCACCAGCTTTCTTCCCTGCGCCGTACTCCGGCTGGCAACACCTACCGTCGTCATCGCTCCGACGGCTTGCCGCGCGCGATCATAGAAGAACTGCGCTGTTTCCTGATCTCCCTGCAGTTCGGAGACGTATCCAATATTGTTCAATGAAAATGCGTTGCTGGGATCTAAGGCGTATGCTTTGCGGAATTCCTCTTCGGCAGATCGCAGGTCGTTGCGATTAACCGCCGACACACCCCGCAGGTTCAGCTCGGCCACCTGTTCCACAAGGTCGTTTCTGTGCGCAAGATGATTGCGAAGGTCTTTTGCGTTTTGTTGCGCCATTTTGTTGACCGGGTGACCGCGCCATTGCCGATCGCCGCTTACCACCGCGGTCGCCGCAGATCCAGCCTGGGCCGCCTCATCGAAATATCGAAGAGCCTCCTCTGCCTCCCCCTCCATCTCTTTGGCGGCTCCCATATTGTTCAGAGTGAAGACATTGTTCGGGTCCGTTTTAAGCGCTGATTGCAGCAGTATGTCTGCCTCAGCTGCTCTACCCTGCGAAAGCAGTGCACGGCTTCCACATTGGCATGGTTCACTTCGAGTGGTCCAGTTGCCGCAGCTAGTGCTTCGCTCATGGGACGCCCTTGGACGCGCTTCGTGCTCGCTAGATCAACAGTCGCATCGCTCGGCTGCGCAGCCGCCAGTGCGTAGAAGCGTTCTGCTCGATCCAACTGGCCCTGCAGTTCCGATACATATCCCAGATTGTTGAGGGTGAACGAATCCTGCGGATCGTAGAGGTAGGCCTTGTAGAACAGTTCTTCCGCCCTCGAAACCTTATGCTTCTTCAGCGCTTCGACTCCCTCGCGATTCAGCCGCTGCACCGGCGTAAGTATTCCTCGCCGCGGGATCTTGATCATGAGATCCCCCGCCATCGCAGGTCGGCATGCGATCGCTAGTACGGCGGCAGCGATTCCCACCAAGCACGATTTTCGGAACATTTGAATGGCTCTCTCCAAACATGGAAACCGATGATCGCTTCTTTGATGCGTGATTAACTCTCTGTGTTTGCCGTGTGATACGTGCTATTTCGATCTTCTTCCCTAATTCGGTAGCTAACGAAGGGGGCCGGCTCAGCATCCAAGAACACCGTGAATGGACCATCTTTAGCCCGGCACCTGAAGCTTGCTCTTGCTGCCAGCGTGATTGCCGCGGCGGCATTCGCGCAATCCCCATCTGACCCTCCCGCGTCGAGCGTCGTGTCTACCGGCACCGATGCCGTTAAGCCCGCTGCCGTTAAACCCGCTCCCGTTAAGGCAAACGACTCCGTCGCGAAAGATTCGGACGCGATAGCGGTCGACCCGGCAAGTCTCCTCCCCGATCTTCCGCCTGTCCCTCGCGCCAATGCCACTCTCATCGGCGGAACCATCGGACGACTCGATCGTGTGCGCGATCAGTTGACCGTGAATGTTTTCGGAGGGGGTCGGGCGACGATCCTGTTCGATCCCCGCACCAAGGTTTATCGCGGCTCAAAAGAAGTCACGACTGCGGATTTGCGCCAAGGGGAACGAGTTTATCTGGATACGATCCTGGACGGCTCTACCGTTTTTGCACGCGCCATTCGCCTGAGCGGCTCGAAGGCCGTGGGGGAGAGCCAAGGCGTAGTCTTGAAATACAGGCAGGACCACGGTGAACTCATGCTGCGGGACGGCATTTCCCCCCAGCCCGTCCGCATCCGGACAAATCGGGCGACCACATTCTTGCAGAACAATCATGCTGTTAACGCCAGCACGCTGCAAGCAGGCTCGTTAATTTCCGTGACCTTCAGTTCCGAGGGAAGCGGCCGCGATCTTGCAAAAGAGATCTCCATTCTCGCTCTGCCGGGCTCCCGCTTCACATTCTCAGGCCAAGTGCTCCATATCGACCTGCGTTCTGGCTTGCTGGTTCTAAATTCTGCAACTGATCACAAGACCTACGAAATCTACTTGGACCCTTCCAGGCCACCGGACGACAACCTGCACACCGGTTCAAATGTCACAGTCGTCGCAAACTTCGAGAACTCACGGTACGTAGCTCGCGAGCTAGCGATCAATCCAGCGCCCAGATAACCTCCGCAAGAACCGTGCTACGGTCAGTCCCCGTGAGCTATTGCAGCACTTGAGCGTTGCACACTCCGCCAGTCGCCTGAGCGGGAGTCGTGGGAGGTGTCGCCCACGGAACATTCTGAAAGTCGAAAAACTCCGCCATGTCAGGCTGAGCCGCATCGCGTAGCGTAAGGGACGGAATGCTAAAGCGCGTCTCGATCAGTTTCAATATTGCCGTGTAATCGGCAACGGTATGCGAAACATAGTTCTTCTTGGTGAATGGTGAAACGACTAGCAGGGGGACTCGAAATCCCGTCGTGTCGAAGTTGCAGTTGGATCCCCCCGGAGTTGTGCAAATGTCCAGTGGCTGGAGATCCTTTGGAGCGATTCCGTCAGGATTTATCGCGGGTTGTGGAGGTACGTGGTCGTACAACCCGCCTGGCTCGTCATAAGTCAGGATGAATACCGAGTCTTTCCACGACGGGCTTGCCATCAGAGGGTCGATCAGGCTCTGGACGTAAGCGGCACCCGTCTGGATGTTTGTCCCCGAACTGGGATGCTCGTCCTGGCCTGACAAATAACCGGTCTCGATGAAGGCGACAGAAGGCAAGGTACCGGCTTGTACATCCTTGAGGTACTCCGAAATCGGCACGACATTGCTGGGCAACGTATTCGGCGGAGCGTAGGTAGCAAATTGAGTCAGATACGTACAAGCGCCTGCGTTGGAGGTAGAGGCGTCCGCTCTCAAGCCGCCGCCCTTCGGTGCCTCAGAATCCCCTGGGGAGCCTCCGCACGTATCGTCGGTGTAATACACCTTCCAGCTCACACCGGCAGTTTGCAGAGCGTCAAAGATTGTAGGAGCAGTGAGCGGTGCGTTATCCGCCGTATTCGTTCCGGGCGGATAGGCATACCCCTGAGACGTCGCGGCAAAAAGATACATGCGGTTGATCTGCGTGCGATCCAATACGGGTGCAAACCATCGATCGGACGTCGCGAAATTGGACGCCATGAAATAGTAGTAGTTTAGATCGCTAGCGTCGTAGTATCCCATGGCGCGAATTCCGGCCGTGTCGGTGAAGCCGTTGTCCGTCGCAAACTTCGCTGCCGTGTACACAAATCCATCCATTGTCGCGGTCGGCGCCGTGGGACTGTGCAAATTGTAGTCTTGATGGCTTTCATCCCAGGACGGGCTGAGATTTTCCACACATTCTGATGCAACATGGAAAGCGGGCACAGTCGTAGTGCCGTCAAAGCTCGGGTTGGAAGCAGTAGGCGGCATTCCATCTAGTTGCTGAACGGGGAAACCATTCGCCGCCCAATAGGCAGGAAGTTGACCGAAGTAGTTGTCGAATGAACGGTTTTCCTGCGCCATGAAAATGACGTGATTGATCGACTGCAGCCCTGGGTCGGGTTGCGTGCTTGTTGGCTGCAGCAAGCCCTGGCACGCGCACATGAACCCTAACGAGAGCGCACAAGCTGCCAACGTGCAACGCAAACGAATGTCTTTTCGCATGCCCTCACACCACCTTTTCTGGGAGTAGCCGAAACAGAGCTTGGATGAGCTCGAAGTTCGCGGTGTTGTCAGGTGCAGACTTGCTGGACCCACGGGATTTCCTGTACGAACCGTTTTTCACAAACGGGCTCCGGGCAGCATTCAGAGCCGACCCGACCCATTCCGCGATGGCTATGAACCTGAG
>Ga0170475_109327808_pt1 | contig 10218 bp, 5 predicted proteins | sample Soicark_Litter_5_FD_111474 | JGI IMG/M metagenome (GOLD analysis project Ga0170475, IMG submission 111474) | Avena fatua rhizosphere microbial communities from Hopland, California, USA. Combined Assembly of 48 SPs | reverse complement strand
GCCAACTCCGCCACCCGTCGTGTCTAAAAATGTTGCGCTCACTTGCGCGGTGCCGGCGTTGGGCGCACTCAGGAGTGTAATGCGCGCCGCTCCCGCCGTAGTCGTCATCGACGCATGATCCAGCGTCCCGAGCGTTGTGCTAAATTGCACCGTAGTGCCGTCGGGAACAAACCCGCCGTCGCCGCCTCGCACCGTGGCGGTCACGATTGTCGTGCTCTTTCCGTCAGCCGCGATGATCGCAGGCGCCGCCGACAAAGAGACGGACGCCTGAACGGAGGCATCGACTGGACTGGCCACAGCCGCAACCACTGCTGCGCTGATTACAATTGCCGGGATGGACTTGGATATGCGTACAGACATGGCATCTTACAGGGCCGTATCTCGCCGTTGAGACATCGGCCGAATGGAACTATATCAAACTAAAATGGAATCTGGAACTTCCCAATTGGTCTCAATACGGCCAGGCGAAACGTTGGTCAGGTTGGCGTTTCGCCTGGATCATATGAATGAGTGCGCTCCCGTGATAGACGAGCACTTAGAGCGGGGGTGCCGGGGGGCCCCCGGTACCGCCTGTGCCGGTCCCTGTCGAACTGGAAGAGCCGCTGGAGTTATCGTGATGGGTAGCCGCGTAGATCAAGGCTCCCGCCGCGATGGCGATGAGCAGTCCGCCGCCGTTGAGCGACTGTCGGTGCTCAGTGGACTTGATGACGACCGGCGGAGGGGTGACCTGAAGGCCGTTGATGCCGCTGGCAATCTGACCCGCTGCATCGTTGACCGCTGCCTGGATCACAGTGCTCATGTCGTCCGACGCATTCTGCGGCTTTTCAGTTACCGACGCGCCAACAGTCTTAGCCGAGCCGCCACTTTGTGTAAAGTAAAGCGTACCCGTGACTTGCAGCGTTACCGTCTTGGTTGTCGTATCAGCCTTGTAGCTGTCGAGATTGCCGACGAAATAGGAATCGACGTCCATGCGCTGGGCGATCTTCGCGGCGCGGGGCTGATCCTTATCGTCATCGCCAAATGGGGCAGCGACATCCTGCTCGGTGAGATCCTTGTCCTCCAGTCCACGCTGGACGGTCGGAAGGAGGCGGCTGAACCTGGTCACCTTGAACTTGTTGACGGAGTCCAGCCGCAGGCGTACCGCATCGTCGATCTGCGGGCTGACGGCATCGGCCGCGCTGCCAGCATCATTAGCGATCGGGAAGACGACAATGCTGCGGATGGAGACGCCGCCACTCGCATCACTCTGTTTGGCGCTGTCGGCTTTGGCGGCGACCGCACCTATGCCGGCTATCATCGCCATGGAGATGCCGGCGAGGGTCCCCGCCGTTATTCCCTTGCGATTTAAGATCGTCATGAGAGACCTCTTGATAAATAGAATGGTTGCCGGCATGCGTAACATGCCGGCAACGTCAGTGTAAAGCGAGCTTAAAGAGCAGCCGGAACCGCCTCTGCCTCGCTAAAGATATATGGGTTCGCCCCACGATCCGGACCGTTCGCATTGTCGCGAGCGCCAATCCTGGCGTAGATTGTACCGCCGCCTGGGAACAGTGCGGTCAGGTTGATCGCCGCGATTGTGAATTGAGGACCAAAGCGAGGCCCGCATCGCTGAACGGCGCCCAAACAGGACGTCTCACCGAATTTGTTCCCCGACGAATTCGGAGTAATCGTCGTGAACTCCTTGGCGCCAGCGAACGACGGTGTGGTTGCCAACTGAAGTACGTAGTCGTTTGCGCCTTGGGTCTCAACTCCGTTGAAAGTCACGGCAGCTCCGGAGATGCCGCCCCAGCAAGGATCAGTGACGGTCGCCGGGCAGGTCCCGGTCGCCATAACGGGCGGCTGGATGTAGGTGACGTAGTTCGTCGGCGAAAGGCCGGAGAGGGCGTAGATCAGGCTTCCGCCGCCGTTAGTACCGGTGGTACCCGTAGTACCGGTGCTACCAGTGCTTCCGGTGCTACCTGTACTGCCAGTGCTTCCTGTACTGGTGCCCGTCGACGAGCCACCCGTCGAACCAGTGCTGCTGCTGCCGGTCGAACCGGTCGTATTGCCACCCGTGCTACCGGTGGTGTTACCACCAGTCGTTCCGGTCGTGTTGCCACCGCTCGTCGTAATGCCGGTTGTTCCAGAAGTGGTGAATGTTCCGGGCTGAGGCTGAGCCCAGAGCGCTTCGATCGTATAGTTGAACCGAGTTCCGATCAGGAACGGCTGAATTTGGTCACCGTCGCAGACCGGTATCGCTACACTGCCGGTAGTTCCTGTGGTTCCGGTAGTTCCAGTTGTCCCAGTAGTACCGCTTGTACTCGTCGCAAACGCCGCGCAGTTAAAGGCCACTGTCTGCAATGGCGTGAAGGTGCTAGGCTTTGTGACCTGGAAGAAGTGTACTTGACCATCGTCGTAAAAGGCGAGGTTGGACTTCTGTGCGATTGAGTAGACCGGCATCGCGCCAAAGCCTAGAGGGACGCCACCTGTCGTTCCAGTTGTACCGGTGCTGCCACCCGTGGTCGTACTGCCACCGATTAGCTGCACCTGAAAGTCGGCGCGGTAAACGTGGTATTCGACCATCAGAGTGCGGTCGATGTTGCCGGGAGTCGCCGTAACTCGAACCGCTTCAGGAACGTAAACATACGATCCGGAGGCCGGGAAGTTCGCAGCCGCGCCGCCGTCGAAGAACGACGGAGTCGGGATCGTGCCACCGACGGGGAAGATGCCTCCCTGAGCGCCGGCCGCCTTACCAAGTAGGGCCGTCGCGCTGCCGACCGACGCTCCCGCTAATCCGCCGCTGCCGCTTCCACGGTGCACGAGGCTAAGCAAGAGAGCACCGACAAGGATCGCGACCAAGAGACCGCCGATCCCACCGAACTTGTTGCGCGTCGGAGCAGCGTTCTCCGCCTCGCTGGAGACGTAGCGCTGATCGGCGACAAGCTTATTGCCCTCGATATTGAACTTCGGCAACGAATAGATCGCTGTAGCCGTGTCCTGGGGCTGGATGCCCAGTCCGCGACGGGTGATGACCGCGTCGGACTGATCGGCGGCAGCGTGCGAGACACGCACCCGACCGACTTCAGCGCCGTTGCGGGTGATCATCATGTCGAGGCCGTCATACAGGCCTTCACGAGTGCCCTTGTTGAGTATGATGGTGCTTTCGTCCGAGTTGAGGAGGACGGTAGCTTTCTGCAGGCTGAACGCCGATATCTGTCGTACCGCAGCAAACGACGCGTTGTCGATAGCCTGGTTGACAAGGGCGTCATCGTCGACAGTCCCACCGGGACGCGGCGTCGACTTGCCCTGGGCAACAGCTCCGTTAACCAGTTCACCCGTGACGCTATCCGTAACCTTGATAACGACACTTACCGTTGCACGGCGTGGGCTGCTATCAAAGGAAACAGTGGCGACATCGCCGGTGACCACGGCATCGGCATTTCGATCGCGACCAAGCTTCTGAATGCTGATCGTGTCCAGAGGCAGTTCAAGCCCCAAGTCTCGAATAGCGTTTAAGGTTTCCTGCCTTGGAATTAGGTCAAATTTATTCGATTTGCCCAATTCCAATACAAAGGCATCTGAAGCCTCGCGGCCCACTTCATTTCCACCATATCCTGAGTTGTTCACGAAATCGAGAACAGCCCACAGAGGCTGTGCGTTTCGGACTACCTCTTGCGCACTGGCGGGTTGAGCACCGGCGAGGAACAGAAAGAAAACTGGCAGGACCATTATACACATCGAGAGCAGGTAGCTTATGGGCCTGGTGCTCCAGTGTTTTTTCAATCGTTTCACTCTATCGGAATCCTCCTGACATCATGTTCCGTCTTCGTTAATAGCACATGGCGGGAAGAGCTGCGGCGCGTCCGAGATGTCACGTACGCGGCGTCATTTCTTCCCGGCTGATATAACCGACAGGGCTTGCGGCCCCTGATCGTCTATTGATATAGATCTTAAGATACCGGCTTATGCCGGATGCTTCGAACTCTGCAAAATCAAAGATCCGCCACCGCTCTTTGGAGCGGTGGCGGCAGACCAATCTAGCCACCTGTAGTCGGCAACTGAATTGTGCACGACTGATAGGCGAAGATCCAGTATCCTTGCCACGGCGTCAGTGTGCCAGTCGACGTCGTCGTTAGGTACTGATGTTGGGTCGTATCATAGTAGTACAGGGTCGGGCTGACCAGGTGGTACAGCGAGCTGCTCGCATTCGCAAAGGTTACCGGCGTCTGCGGATCCACGGGATTCGCAAACGTGACCGAACTGACGTTGACGGCGCTTATACTCGGGACACCGATCATATTCCATCCCGGCGATAGCGGAACGTTGATCGTGGACGTCGTCGGCGAAGCTCCTGCAACGGTGATGTCGACCGGATTGGTCAGCTTGATCCAGTAGCCGTAGCCGATGCGCGGCTGATCAGCCGGCGGCGACGGATCGCCGATGTAGCTGAAGAGGGTCGGCTGCCAGATAAAGGCAGTGGATCGGTTCGCCGGCTTGCTGCCGAAGAGACCGTTCCAACCCAATGCCGAGTAATCATAGGGCACAGAGATGAAGTTGAGGCCGGCGTCGTAATGGTGCTTGCTATCCACCACCATCGAGAAGCTCTGCGTCGTCCAACTGTCTGCGGTAACGGCCAGGGTCGCCGACGTTTGCGACAGATAACCAGACTTGGAGACCGAAACCTCAAGTGACGTGTTAGGCTGAACCTCGAAGTAGTAGTTCTCCTTCGGCGGAGCGTTAGTGATCGTCGTCGACGCCGGCGGGGTCACAAGCGACGCCCCCGATGTCTTAGTCGCAAGCACGTTGCCCGAAGTAGCATCGAGCAGGTTTACCGTGGCTCCGCCAAGAGCGGCGCCCGTCGACTGGATGGTAATCGAACCGCCAACGACGCCGGTCGGGACTGTGATGTCCTGACGTACGGTCGACGTGCCTACAACCACCGTGACTGGGGCAACACCGGTTACATCCGTCACGAAATGGTAGGTTCCCGCGGGCAGCCCAATCTGGTAGTTCTCCACCTGCCCTGAAACAGGGGCGGGTTTAGTCGTGGCCGTCGATACGAACGACGAGACCACGTTATTGGAACTATCCTCGACGCTGACGTTGACTCCTCCCACAGGGCCGCCGAGGGCGCTACCCTTGATGAGGCCCCAGACAATCGTCGGTGTGCCGATCGTCAATGTGAAGTTCAGCGTCAGAGCATCGCCTGAGCTTATGCTCTGTCGGACTGTACTCGGGAAGTGACCAGCCGCACTGGCAGTCACGGAGTAAGTTCCGGGAGCGATTCCCGTGATCTTATAGTTGCCGCTGGCGTCCGTCGTTGCAGTCAGCGCGGCGCCACCGCCTTGCGGGGTCGCTGTCACAGTTGCACCAACGATCGGCCCATTAGAGTCCGATACCTTGCCGCTGACCTGGGCCGGCGACGTCGGCAGTGTGAAGTTGACGGTAGCCGTCTGGCCACTGATCACGTTGCCGGTCTGCGGGTCCGACGTTGCCGTTCCCTTCGTAGCGACACCAGTATAGGCAACCCCCGTTGGAGGAGCGCCACCAGGAACGTTCTGGATGGTGTAATTGCCGTTCGCGTCAGTAGTGGCTGACAGCGGCGACGTACCCTGCGCATTGAACGTGACCGTGGCACCCTCGACCGGTGCTCCATCGGACTGATTGGTGACCTTACCGGAGATAGCTCCCGGTGGGACAGCCGTCATATTGAGGCTAATCGTGCTGCTGTTATCTCCCTCGACCAAAGTTGCCAAGGGCGAGGTCGCTCGCGCAAACCCGGGCTTGTACGCCACTGCGTCGTAAGTGCCGGACTCGACGCCGTCGATGCGGTAGTTCCCGTTCGCATCGGTCATTGCGCTGTATACGGTTCTACCGGCAGGCATTCCAGGGATGGTGCCGTTGAAATTACCTACCAGATATACAGTGGCGTTCGGAACGACCTGGCCACCACCCGCGCCGGAGTTTTGGGTGATGGTACCGGTTACCGTTCCCGTGCGGAGGTACGTGACGATGTTATGCATCACGCTAGGCCGGAAGTTATGCGCAAAGTAGAAATCGGCCTGACCGATCGTAACTTTGTAATACTCTATTCCGAAGCCGCCCAGGTCAAAGGACGCAAGTACCGCCCTGCTGAAGTTAGAAGTGTCCTCGTAGTAAACTAGTCCGGCGCTTCCGCCGAGGATCGTGTAATCGGTGTGAACGGCCTTGGTGGGTGTGCTGGCGATAGCCGTCAGCGTATCCATTGTGCCGTCGACGAAGTTACCTCCGAGTCGGACACCTGCGACACCTGTGTCGACCGTCAGATCAACCATGGATCCATCGCTGCGCATGGAGCTGAGGAATGGCGGGCTAACCGTCGTGTGCTCATTCCCTGCGTTGGAGACGATGTCGGCATAGCTGGATGGAGGACCGTATACGATCGAAGTCGGAGTCACCGTGAAGTAGTCGAGGCGGTACGGATTCCCGTCGTTAAAGAGAGCCGATCTCGATATTCGTCCAGCAACAGGTGTCGCAACCGGATTGTAGCTGCCACTTCCCGTCCATCTGGCGCCAAGGTACTTGGGCAAGAAGTCCTTGGTGGCGTCGGTGTTATTGATCGCGCCGTTGAGCGTGATCGTAGCGGCAGCATCCTGGCCGGAGACGAACAGTCGACCGCCCGCGTTAAGGAACGTGGCTACCTGAGCTTGAGTGGACGGACTTCCGAACGTACCGGGCCCAACCAGGAGATCGCCGGTGAACGGCGTCGTCCAGATGACGCACTTCTTGGCAATCGGGAATGTGGCCGCAGCGTTCACAAAGCCGTTGTCGTTTACCGCCGGTTGCCTGACGAACGTCGGCGCATAGCTCATGAGAACCGACTGATCGACCGGGCCACGGCTGAGGATACGCCAGATATTGTATCGATGGGACGGAGCGTCGGTTGTGACTACCCCATTGGCGATCGGCGGGTAGGTAATACTGTCGGCGTATGACCCGGTTCCCAGGGCGTTAAGCGCCGGGTTCGTCGTATTCAGCACCGGCGATATCTGGTACAGAGTAGGCTGATAGGCCGTGCTCCCCGTCGGCTGCTTCCAGATGTAAACAGCGGTCGGCAGAAGATTGGTATCGATACTGGTGTAGTACGACTCGTCGCCATACATAGTGGGGCGCAGGTTGGCAACACCCGATAACGTAGAGGCCGCGAACTTCTGGCCAAGCGCATAGTCGCTGACGACCATGATATCTTTGTCACCGACCCACGGTTGGGTGGTGAAACCCCAAACGTTGTCGTAGATGCGCCAGTTCTTCGCCTTATCATAGGCGATTACGTCAAGGTAGAAGTCACTCTGGGACTGGGGCGTCAACCAACTCACAGAGTAGAGGATGCCGCCATTCGTGTCCTGACTTGCAGCGGGAAGCTTGACAAGCTTCAGCCACGTCACCGGCTTGACAAAGCCGCTGCGTGAGTCGCCAGGATTCTGAGGCAGAGTATTGTTGCTGTCATTCGGATCCGGCTGGCCGATCTGCGGCGCCGATGTGAAAAGGCGTCGTCCAGGCCGGCCAGGTAGTAAGGCCGGTAGTAATCCGTCGCTAGCGTATTGAGGTGGCCGAGATTCGGATCACGCGGATCCGGGGCAGTCCGGCTCTTAGCATAGTAGAGCGGGTCGAGCGCCTGGCACTCGTATTCCGGACCCCATGAGCGGAAGTTCGCCGCCGTGGTGCCTCGACCGACGCCAAAGTCGTGCGTGTTGTCTGATAGACCACCGACCGCGCCACGATTACCATTGAACGCATTGTTACCGACGTTGGTAACGCCGGTATCGACAATATTGTTGTACAACTGTGAGTTCGAGAAGATCGTACCAAACCCAGTGTTAATCTTCAGGTCGGTATCGTTCTGATTGGCACTCACCAAAGCCGGGTTGTCCGTGGCGAACAACTTGTGCTCCAAGCTCTGAGCATCATCGTACTTGCTGTCCGGATCCTTGATCTGAAGGAATACGTTCTCCGGATCGACGCCCGTCTCACGGTTGCTAAGACGAACGGTGAAGGTGACAATCGTTCCCGGAGCGACGAACCGAACCGCGCTTCCCGTAGGATCGGTCGTCGATGGCAGGATCGCGCCGAAGCCGGCATTCGCGTGGACGACTTCAGAGCCGTTGAAGCGAAGTAGCGTCGCGGGATTGATGTTTTCAATCTCGGAAACCAGCACGCCATTGTAATTCGCCGAGAGACCGTTGGTGTTCTGCGCGAGGTTGACGGCAGTTTCGAGCGGAGCATTGGTAGTGGGATTGTTATACGTGATGCTGCGGTTGCTCTGATAGGCAATGCCCAAACGCTTCAACTGCGGCGACCACGTCGGGTAGACATCATCGTACGAGTTGGACGTCGTGTTGACGCCATCATCTGTGCTATCGGACGAGTTAATGACGTTGGTGCCGCCGGCAGCCTCAGTCTGCAACGTTCCTGTAGTCACGTTGCCTTCGATCCTGGAGTAGATGATCTGAAAGTGGCTATTGCCCGTGTTGACCGGTGTGCCCCCGGTGTCCGAACGCGCGTCTCGGGAAGGCGTCGATGGAACGCGAGGAAGCCGTCATACTTCGAGAGCGGAACCGCCCAGGCCGGTCCACCGTCGACAGTGCCGACGTTGGAAACACGTCCGCCGGTTGCTGTCAGATCGGCTCCAGCCGTATTCGGGACCGTGCCGGCGCCACTGATGATGAAGATGCCGCGCGTGCCGTCGGTGGTCGCGCCGCCGGATACGCAAGAGGTCTGGTTCAGCAGCGGGTTGACGTTGAGTCCGGTGTTACTAAAGCCGGTGGAGGTACTGGCAAACGCGATATACCGACCGTCACTCGACCAGGCGACATCCGTATCGGTCCCCTGGCCTGCTGTGAACTGTCCGGGAGGGTTCGACCCGGTAGTGCTTCCAAGCGGCAGATATCCTCCGGTCGAAACATACAAGTAGTAGACGTGATACTGCAGCGCGCCGCTTCCCGAAACGGATCCCGCGAACGCCAGTCGGTCCTCAGACGGCGACCAGGCGGGACGACCGATGTCGGAGAAAGTTGTTCCCCCTTGCTTGACGGTCAGCGGAACCAGCGTCGACACATCGATAGGCGTCGGGGTTGCGGACTCGTTGAAGGGAATAACGTAGAGGTTGTGAATTCCGGTTGCAGCGACGTCGGAAACAAACGCAATAAAGTTGTTGGTTGGACTCAGAACTGGGAACAGGTCGTTACCGGCACCTGAGGTCAACTGAATTGGCGCACCGCCACCGGCGGGGGCAACCCAAATGTGCGATTTGCCGGCGGGGTCGCCGGTGATCGTGCTGGGCATTGTCGAAGCGAAAACGATGTACGCCTCGTCATGGGTCCACGACGGCGTGGCATTCACCGAATCAAGCTTTGCGTTGATCGTAGTCGGAGTGAACGCCGGAGGAGGGTTAAGGACATCGTATGTCTGGACCGGTTCGTTGATCTGAACCGCACCTGTCGTAACGTCTTTCGACACCAATTTGGGTTGATACGAAGGGGCACCGGGAATCAGATCGCCGGTAGGATAAACGAAGCGGTGCGACAGCGCATCCTCTCGGCTATCGGTAGCTTCCTTGATCTGTTCCAGCAATACCTGCCCACGGGTCAACGCTCCATGCTGTGCGGCAAACGACGACGATGCCGGCATAAACAGCGCGGCGCCGGCCAGCATGACCAGAGCAATGACACTGACAATTGCAATTAAACGACGATGGATGTTCAACACGGACAACCTCCAGGGCCTAATTAGACGCCTGTTGTTCTAAAACCTTCGCCAAAACCTGGCGATATTTGATAGAGACACGGGACCCGGCCCGTGCCGCACTACTTTCGGTGTACTTTGGAATGGACTCAGTAGGCTTCCAGTGCGCAATCTCAAGGGTGGAGCGTCAGCCCCATGCCCCAGCTGGTCTCCCAGGATTGCGGTCTCCCGCGAAGCGACTATGGTCCGGGTAATGGACGACCTACGCCTCGCTGAAATTTTGTATTGTGCCTTCGCCCAAATCGTGATCGCGCTAAAATAGCGGCGCAGCAACGACCTGCAAAGGATCGGCATGGCAGACTGTTTGGATTTTTGGGGATTGGTAATCAGTCGTACGCACGCACTGTAAACGCCCGTGCTTGTTCAGAGGCGCCTATCGATACGCACGACGCACGGAGGCAGTCGGCTTGGTAGTTCAGATCTATATCCGCCCGCGACTCCGGTGTGATCTTCCTCTCG
>Ga0170475_106404991_pt1 | contig 10218 bp, 3 predicted proteins | sample Soicark_Litter_5_FD_111474 | JGI IMG/M metagenome (GOLD analysis project Ga0170475, IMG submission 111474) | Avena fatua rhizosphere microbial communities from Hopland, California, USA. Combined Assembly of 48 SPs | reverse complement strand
CTCGAGGGTGATCAACCCGACAATCAAATCGCTGACGTCAACCACCAGGGCCTGGTGACTTCGCCGCTCGCGAAGAAACGTCAGCAGCCGATCCGCGGCCATCGTGTCCGGCACGCGAACGATGGGGCGCATGAGAGACGCGACCGACAGCCCGCCTGCCCGCACGTATCGCATCACCACGTCCTTGGTGTGAAGGATCCCGACGATGTTGTCGATCGAAGCCTGGTAGACAGGCAACCGGCTGTATGGGCTGGCTGCGACAATGCGAAGGACTTCTTCGAAGGGCAGCGACGCGTCAATCCCCGCGAGGCGGGATCGCGGCACCATCAGCTGACGAGCGCTGCGCAACCCGAGACGAAGCGCGCGATGCAGCCGCACCTGCTCCCGCGGCTCGAGCAGACCGCCGTCACGGCTTTCTGCGATGAGCAGCGCGATCTCTTCGGGCGAGTGCACGTGCCGGTGTCCGGTTGCCGGAAGCCGCAGGGCGCGGAGCAGCAGCACACCGCTTCCGTTCAGCAGGGTGATTGACCAGGAGAACGCGCGAATCGACCATTGCATCGGAAGCACGGTGAAGAGCGCGGTGCGTGTCGGATTCTGGAGCGCGAGAGATTTGGGGACAAGCTCCCCGAGAATCACCGCCAGCGTGGTCAAAAAGACCAGGACGATCGCCACCGATGCGGATTCGACGGTCGCTGGCTGGAGCCAGTCCAACTTACCGAGAAGCGGTGCGAGACGAGGTGCCAGCGTCGCCTGGCCGTAAGCGCCAAGAATCAGGCTGCACAGGGTGATTCCAACCTGCGACGCCGCGATGTAGCGATCGAGCGCCCTCGGATCCTCGAGAACAGGCAGCAGTCGCGCAGCCAGCGCGGTTCCGTCCTCGGCGAGCCGTCGGACGCGGCTGCGCCGCGCGCTGACCGCAGCGAACTCGGCCGCCACGTACAGTCCCGTGAAGACGATGAGCACAACGATGATCACCGACGCCGCCACCATTCACGCGGATCGTACTGCAAAAGACGGCAGAGCCAGGCGGCTGGGCTAATGAACCAACAGAGACACCGCTGTATCTGTTTGGCAATGGATCAATTCGTCCCAGTTATGCCTCGGCTGTGGATTTCCTTGCTGCAAAACACACCCGGACTTCGCGTTATCAATCAGGGCGATGTGCCAGTGCTGTGTTTGTCGCGCGGCACATCCGTTGCTGAAATGGGCGCCGGGTCGCTGTCCGGCGTGCGACACCGCCTGAAGGGAGTGGGAACAGTGACGCGCCGAATTCTTCACAGCCTGCTGTGCGTTGCGGCCTGTCTGTGCGTGCCGCGGAGCGCTGTCGCCGCCGACATCCTCTGCGACCCCTCGTACGAGAACTGCCGCACGCGTCTGCTCGACCTCATCAAGAACGAAAAGGTGGGGATCGACGTCGCCTTCTGGTTCATGGAAGACGCGCGTTATACGGCGGCGCTGATCCAGAAGTGGCAGGAAGGGGTCCCCATCCGCGTGCTCGTGGATCCGCGCGGCAGCAATACGAATCCGCTGAACACAGACCGGCTCGCCGAACTGAAAGCGGCCGGCTTGCCGATGCGGAAGCGAACAAATCCGGACATCATGCACTGGAAAGTGATGCTCTTCGACGGGCAGAAGATTGTCCAGTTCAGCGCCGCGAATTATTCGGCAGAAGCATTCGTCCCCGACCCCGCCTACGTGAACTACATCGACGAGATGATCTACTTCACCGATCAGGAGTCGATCGTCAACAGCTTTCGAACCAAGTACGACGACCTGTGGACGAACACGAAGAACTACGGCACCTACGCAAACATCACGGCGCCGTTGACCAGGCGCTACGGTACGTTTCCAAAAGATCCGGAACTGAACTTTCCTCCCGACGAAAGCTATCGAAGCCGCATCGTCCCGCTCCTCGACGCCGAGAAGACCGGCATCGATGTGACGATGTATCGCACGACCGATCGGTCGTATAGCGATGCCTTGATCCGCGCTGTGCAGCGGGGTGTGGTGGTGCGGTTCCTCACCGAAGGGGAGCAGTACCGCAATCCAGCGCGCTACATGCATTCATGGAACGTCGATCGGATGTATATGGCGGGCGTCCAGATCCGCCAACGTGCACATGAGGGACTCAACCATCAAAAATCGACCCAGCTTCACTCGCAGCAGATGGTGGTCTGGGGTTCTTCCAACTGGCAATCGGTTTCAAGTGACGCGCAGCAGGAGCACAACTACTTCACCACCAAGCCAAATTTTTATACCGCGTTTACCACGCAGTTCGAACGCAAGTGGACCAACGGCGCCGGGTTCAATGAAACCGAAGCGTTCTCGCCGCTGCCCCCGGACCGCCCCAGCTACATCGCGCCGGCAAATGCGGCGATCGACGTCCCCACGACCTCAGTCGTCCTGACCTGGGATGCCGGCTATTTTGCCCACGTGTACGACATCTACTTCGGGAGCACACCGGATCCACCGCTCTTGCGCGGCAATCTGATGCTCGGCCCGAGTGTGGGAGCCACCGACTACCCCCGCTTCGCGATCACCGGTCTCACGCCGGGGACGACGTATTACTGGCGTATCGAAAGCAAGACGATGGCGAATCTGGTTGCGAAGGGCGCGACCTACAAGTTCACCACCGCCGGCACTGCGCCGTCTCCGCCCCCCAACAGTGGCGGCGGCAACGGCGACGTCGTTCTCTATGCATCGAAGGCCGCGGTCATCCAGGGAGCATGGCAACTCGCATCCGATTCGACAGCCGCAAACGGAAAGCGGATCGGAACACCTGACCTCGGCGTTCCGAAGATTACGACGGCCGCATCGCAACCCACCGATTACTTCGAGCTGTCGTTCAAGGCGGAAGCGAAGCGTGGCTATCGTCTCTGGATTCGCGGCAAGGCGGAGAAAGACTATTACGGCAACGACTCCGCACACGTGCAGTTCTCCGATAGCGTCGACGCCGCCGGACAGGCCATCTGGCGTATCGGCACGCCCGACGCGACTCAGTTCAGCATCGAGAATGGAAACGGCGCCGGCGTGTCTGGGTGGGGATGGCAGGACAACGGCTACGGAACCATGGGGCCGCTCGTGTATTTCGAGAATGCGGGCGATCACACGATCCGTGTGCAGACACGAGAGGACGGACTCTGGATCGATCAAATTGTACTCTCGCCTGAAAAATATCTGAGCGCGGCCCCTGGTGGAGGAAAGAACGACGCCACCATCCTGGCGGAATCCGACGGCACGACATCATCGCCGCCACCACCACCGCCGCCGCCGCCCCCACCTTCGACGCCCGTCTACGACGTCGTACTTTATGCGTCGAAAGCCGCGATTGTTGGCAGCGCATGGTCGGTGCGTTCCGACACGATGGCTGCGGGTGGCGCAGCGCTCGTCAACCCGGACGCAGGGGTTCCGAAGCTTCAAGCGCCGTTCGCGAATCCAGCGAGCTACTTCGAGATGTCGTTCTATGCGGAACCGAATACCGGCTACCGGTTGTGGATGCGTGGGAAAGCGGCGAACAATTCGTATTCGAACGACTCTGTATTCGTGCAGTTCTCCGATAGCCGCACGGTCAGCGGCGCACCGGCGTTTCGAATCGGCACGACCGACGCCACACGCGTCAATCTGGAAGATTGCAGTAACTGCGGGCTTTCCGGATGGGGCTGGCAGGACAACGCATATGGACTGGATCTCGAGGGGGATGGCGCTCCGCCGCTGATTTACTTCGACACCGGAGGTGTCCACACGCTTCGAGTACAGGTATGCGAGGATGGTTTCACGATCGATCAAATCGTGTTGTCCGCCGTCCAGTACGTCGATGCATCACCCGGCCTGCTGAAGAACGACGCCACCACACTGAACGAGGTTGGCGGGGTTCAAAGCAGTCCGCCACCACCACCTCCGCCTCCGCCGCCACCTCCGCCGCCACCTGCGCCGTCGCCGCTCGAGCAAATCCTGTATGCGTCGACCGCCACAATCGTTGGCGATCAATGGCAGGTTGTGACGGACGGATCAGCAGCAGGTGGATCGCGGGTCCAGAATACCGATCGGGCGGCGGCCAAAATCGAGACAGCACTGGCCGCGCCGTCGTCGTATCTCGAGCTCACGTTTCAGGCGGAGGCGAGCACTCCCTATCGATTGTGGCTGCGAATGCGCGCGCTGAACGACGACTACAGCAACGACTCGGTTCACGTGCAGTTCTCCGACAGCCTCGATCCGTCGGCTGCGCCCGCCTGGCGGATTGGCACCACCGACGCTGTCCACGTGAACCTGGAAGACTGCAGCGGCTGTGGCCTGCGTGCCTGGGGATGGCAGGATGACGGATATGGCGCCGGGGTGATGGGCCCGCTGATTTCGTTCGAAACCAGCGGAACGCATACGGTCCGCATTCAGGCTCGCGACGACGGCGCCGGGATCGACCAGATCGTCCTCTCCGCCGAGCGCTACCTCAACGCATCGCCAGGCGCACTGAAGAGCGATACGACGATTCTCATTCGGCCCTGAGCGCGACGACCGGGTCGACGCGCGTCGCGCGCCGGCCCGGAACATAGCTGGCCAGGGCGGCGACGAACGCGAGAACAGTGGCGACGACCGCGAACGTCACCGGATCCTGCGGTTCGACGCTGAAGAGCAGCTTCGTCATCAGGCGCGTCAACATGAATGCGCCGGCGGCGCCGAGCGTGATGCCGGTGAAGGCGAGCACCATGGCATTGCCGACAACCATTCGCAGGAGATCGCGTCGCTGCGCCCCGAGTGCCATGCGAATGCCGATCTCCTGCGTCCGCTGTGACACCGAGTAGCTGATCACGCCGTAGATTCCCACCGATGCCAGTACGAGCGCGACGACGGAAAAAATAATCAGCGACACCATGGTCAGGCGGCGCTCGGTCGTCGATACCTCGATGACTTCCGACATCGGCCGGATTTCGGAGACCGGGATGTTCGGATCGAGCTGATGGACCGCGTTGACCACCGAGGGGACGATACTAGGGCCGGCGCTCGACGTCCTGACCGCGACGCTCAAAAACGGATACGCAAACCGGGCCGGCGGCAAGTAGCTGGCTCCCAGCGGCTCGGTCTCGAGGCTGACCGAATGAACGTCCCCCACGACGCCGACTATCTCGTCGGGTCCCTGATTGTTCCAGCTCAGCACGACTCGCTGTCCGATCGGATCTCTGTTGCCGAAGTATTTCTTTACCAGCGCTTCGCTGACGATCACTCGCCTGGTATTCGGCGCCGTGTCGCGGCCGTCAAAGAGGCGTCCGCGCAAGAGTGGAATCCCCATGGCCTTGAAGTAATCGTGCGTGACGACCTTCACTTCCGAAACGGGCTCCTCACCTGCGCGCGGCTTTTCCTGGCCTTCGATTGAAAAGCTCGTCGCAGCGCCGAGGCCGTTGAGCGGCAGAAAGCTGACGCCGCCGGCCGCCTGTACGCCGGGCAACGCGTCGATCCGTTGAAACAAGCGATCGAAGAACTCGATGCTCTGGGCGTCGCGCTTATAGGTACCGAAAGGTAACGTCACCCGCATCGTAAGCGTGTTTGACGGATCGAAACCCGGTTTGACGCGCATCAGACTCTGGAAACTCCGCACGAGCAGTCCCGCTCCGACAAGCAAAACGAGCGCGAGCGCCATTTCGACGATGACGAGTCCCTGGCGAACGCGTCGTCCGCGCCGCGCAGTACCGGTGCGGCCCCCTTCTCTGAGCGCGTCCGTGAGGGAGATGCCTGCCGCGGTGAAGGCGGGGATGACGCCGAACAGGAGACCGCTTCCCACTGCCGCCACGCAGGCGAAGAGCAGAATCCATCCGTTTATGCCGACGAACTCCAACCGCTCGATCGAAAGGTTCGCTGCGACAACTGTCCGGATGGAGTTCAAGGCCCACCACGCCAGCGCGAGGCCGGCGGCACCACCGATCACCGACAGCAGCAGGCTTTCTGAAAGGAGCTGCCGGACGAGGCGGGCGCGATCGGCGCCCAGCGCGGCGCGAACCGCGAGTTCACGATGCCGGGTTGTGGCGCGCGCAAGAAGCAGATTGGCAACATTCGCGCAGGCGATCAATAGAACGAAGCCGACCGCGCCGAGCAGAACGAGTAATGCTGGACGGACATCGCCGGTGAGCTGCTCCTTCAGCGGCACGACCCGAGCGGTCCATCCGGTGTCGAAATTCGGGAACATCGACGTCAGCTGGCTGGCGACGCGCGTCATGTCCTCCTGCGCGCGCGGCAAGGTGACGCCGTCTTTCAACCGCGCCACGACCATCGTCCAACGCCCTTGAGGTGTCCGGGCTTCTGCAGAAAACCCGGCAGGTACCCAGATGTCGACGTTCTTGTCAAGAATAGAGAATCCCGGCGGCATGACACCGACGACGGTAAACGGATTGCCGCTGAGGCGAATGATGCGGTTCACCACGTTCGGGTCGGCGCCGAAGCGGCGCCGCCAGAAACGATCGCTGAGCAGCACGAACCCACCTGCGTTGGGCCGATCCTCTTCGGCTGTGAAGACACGCCCGAGCGCCGCATTGACACCGAGCATGGGAAACAGCGTCGCGTTCACCACCTGCTGCCTGACCTCTTCCGGCTCGCCATCGCCGGTGTACGCCGCCCGGAACGTCATGCTGACGATTGACATCTCGGCGAACACCGAATTCATCTCGCGCCAGTGGAGATAGTTTCCCGGTGAGACGACGTTGTTGCGGCGGTCTCGCGGCAGGTTGTGCTCCCAGACGATCGCGAGGCGGTCGGGATCCTTATAGGGCAGCGGCTGGATCAGCAGCGTGTCGACGACGGCAAAGATCGCGGTGTTCGCACCGATACCAATCGCAAGGGCGGCAAGGGCGGCGATGGTGAAAGCAGGAGAACTGAGCAGCAGCCTGCCGCCGTGCCTGAGATCCTGAAGTGTTTCACGAAACATATCTCATTCGCTCCGTAGCGTGACGATCGGATCCACCGATGCCGCGCGGTATGCGGGCGCGAGAGTTGCGGCAAGCGCCACGAGGCCGAGCAGCATCGCCACCGCGCCGAAGCTCGCCGGATCGCTGCTGGTGACGCCAAACAGCTGAGCACTCAAAAGACGACTGAACGCGAGGGCGCCAACAAATCCCAGAACGCCGCCGACGGCAGTGAGCGCAAGGCCTTGCCGGACGACTAATGCGACGAGATCCGGCTGACGAGCGCCGAGCGCCATCCGAATGCCGAGTTCCCTCCGTCGCTGCGACACACCATAACTGAGCACGCCATGGATGCCGATCGCGGCCAGCAGGAGAGCGATGAAGGCGAAGATTGCGAGCAACGACATCGTGAAACGCCGCTGCCCGATCGAGCGCGACATCGTCTCGTCGAGCGGCTCGATCGCAAAGACGGCCAGGCCCGGATCGATCTCGTGGATTGCGGAGGTCACTGCCGTTGCGAGTGACGACAGGTCGGCTGCGGTCCGCACCAGCAGGACGCCCGCGCCATTCGCCGATGGTGTTTGGGACAGGGGCGTATACGTGGCGATTGGTGATGATTCGGCGAGCCCCTGAAACTTCTCGTCGCCAACGACTCCGACGATCGTTCGTTCGGCGCCCCAGAAACGAAGTCGCGCGCCGATCGGGTCGCGATCCGGGAAGAAGCGTTTCACCGCCGCGGCGTTTATGAGCGCGACCGGCGTACTGGCCGTGGTGTCGCTGTCGAGCAGGAGCCTGCCCCGAAGGAGTTGCAGGCCGACGGTGGCGAAATAGCCGGAGCTCACGCGACGGATTGACATCTCCGGCCACGCTTTCGATTCTGCCTCTCGGCCGACGATCGTGAACGAGTTGGTAAATCCGGGATCCAGCGGATGATTCCCCGCGATGGCCACCGCGCGAACCCCGGGAAGCGCTGCTGCGCGAACGAGCAGCGCGCGATTGAATGCATGCTGCTGCTTGAAGTCGGGCCAGACACGGAAGTCCGCGGGATAACGCGATGAGGGAAGCTGATACTCGGCTTTCAGCACGCCCTCGCTCGCAAATCCAGGATTGACTCGCTGCAGGGTCCAGAAGCTTCGCATCAACAGTGCGGCGCCGCAGACGAGGACGACCGCGAGCGCCAGCTCGGCGACGACCAGCGCGTTTCGAACACGACTGCGCGCTGGTCCCGCTGACGAACGCCCCGCGCCGTCGGCCAGCGACGCGTGAAGGTTCAGACGCCGAGCCTGGATCGTCGGCAGCAGCGCGAAGAGGACGCCAATGAGCAGTGATATTGCGAGGGTCGTGAGCAGCACGCGAGTGTTGACCGAGGCGAACGAGAGCCCGGGAACGTCTGCTGGCGCAATCGAAATCAGGAACCGCACGCCGATATAGGCGAGAAGAGTTCCGGCAACAGCAGCAGCGAGAGCGAGCAGCAGTGTTTCCGCGAACGCGTGACGAAGCAGTCTCGACGGCGACGCGCCGAGGGCGGAACGAACCGCGGCTTCCTGCGAGCGCGCGCTCGCGCGCGCGAGTAACAGGTTCGCAACGTTGACGCACGCGACGACAAGGACCAGCGCGACGGCGGTGAGCAGCAAGAAGAGAGCAGGTCGGACCGGACCAAAAATGACGGCATCGAGCGATTCGACATGGGTTCCACGCGCGGCGTTTTCGGGGTATGCGCGTTCGAGATCGGCGGCGATCCCCGTCAACTCTCCCTGTGCCGCTTCCGTCGAAGCGTTCGCCGCAAGGCGACCGACCACGAAGAATGGATGTGTCGAGCGTGGAAATTGCTGCGCGTCAGCCTGCAGGGGCGCCCAGACGTCGATATTCGTGTTGAAGCCGCGATCCGCGAAGCCGCGCGCATACGCGGCGGAGGATAGGACCTGCAACACGCCGAAATCGGCGTTCGCTGGCATGACGCCGACGATCGTGTAGGAGCGATCGTCCAATCGGAGGGTGGACCCGACCGCGGTGCCGCGACGTTGAAACGTCCGTTCCCAGAGGTTCTCGCTGATGAGAACGACGGCAGCACCTCCGGGACGATCCTCTTCTGGTGTAAACGTCCGGCCGGCGATTGGCTGAAGGCCGAGCATCGGCAGGGCATCAGCTGACACGTTCAGCACCGGGAGGCGGACCGGATCGCCGCGGTCAGGCGTGAGGTTTACTTCCCCCGCGATGACCGCGGCGAGCTGTTCGAACGTCCGGGTCCGCGCCCTGAAGTCAAGGTAATCGGGAAAAGAAGCCGGCTCGCGTGTGGTGCCCGTGTTCCGGTCGGTTTCCCAGACCATCGCGAGACGATCGAGATTCCTCAACGGCGTTGGCCGCAACAGCACGGCATCGATGACGCTGAAGATTGCGGTGTTTGCGCCGATGCCGAGCGCGAGCGTCAGAATCAGAATGGCGGCGAGTGCGGGCGTGTGTTGAAGCGATCGAGCGGCGTACCGAAGGTCTGACCACATGTGCCGGGCCTCACTTGCCGATCGCGCCGATAGCCCATGCCGCCTGCTTCCTCACGCCGGCATCGCTGTCCTTGAGTGACGGCAGAAGTCCAGAAAGCGCGCGCGAGTCGCCGATGGCGCCCAACGCCCACGCGGCTTGCTGACGGACGCCGCTGCTCTGATCGGTCAACGCGTGCACAAGAGGGTCGACCGCACGGGAGTCGTCGATTGCCCCGAGCGCCCATGCTGACTGTTTCCGGACGCGTTCGGACGGATCGTTCAGCGAACGCAGCAGGGCCGGCACAGCACTGCTGTCGTCAATCGCGCCGAGCGCCCATGCCGCCTGTTCGCGGGTGCGGTCGTCGTCGTCAGCCAGCGCACTCGTCAACGCGGCCGCGGCACTGACGTCGTCAATCGCGCCCAGGGCCCATGCCGCCTGCCGACGGACGCGCGGGTCGGTGTCCTTTAATGCGCCGACAAGGACCTGCACGGCGCGCTTGTCGTCGAGTGCGCCGAGAGCCCAGGCCACCTGTTCTCGCACCGCGGGTTCGCGATCTTTCAGTGCGTCGATCAACGCGGTCACGGCACGCGGATCATCGAATGCTCCGAGCGCCCATGCGGCGTTGCGCCGTGCCGCCCAGCTCGTGCTCCGCAATGCGTTCAGGACAGGTTCGAACGCACGCGTGCCAATGGCGACGAGTGCTGCAGCCGCCTGCTCACCGGGAGAGGTCAGATTGTTCGCGTTTCCCCGCCACCAGCTCCGGTTGCACACCAACGAGTCGACCGGTGCCGCATCGCCGAGCATCGCCGACAGCGGCTGGATTGCGTCCGCTGCCGCGTCGCCGATCTCACGCATG
>Ga0170475_102138803_pt1 | contig 10218 bp, 9 predicted proteins | sample Soicark_Litter_5_FD_111474 | JGI IMG/M metagenome (GOLD analysis project Ga0170475, IMG submission 111474) | Avena fatua rhizosphere microbial communities from Hopland, California, USA. Combined Assembly of 48 SPs | reverse complement strand
TGGACAAACACACGTTGCGACAGCGCGTCGACGCGCTCCGGCCCTGGTTCCACAACCTCACCCTCGACGGCCTCGAAACGGCGCCCGATCACTTCCTCGGCGACTATCCGCGCCTGCACTGGGAGACGTTCGACAAGGTGCTCCCTGCGGACCTGCGTGGCCGGACTGTCCTGGACGTCGGCTGCAACGCGGGGTTCTTCTCGCTCGAGATGAAGCGCCGCGGCGCCGAGCGCGTCGTCGGCATCGATTCGGATCCGCGCTACCTGGCCCAGGCACGGCTTGCCGCCGACGTGATGGGACTGGACGTCGAGTGGCGTGAAACGACGGTGTACGACGTCGCCTCGCTCGGCGAGCGGTTCGACATCGTCCTGTTCATGGGCGTGCTCTATCACCTGCGGCATCCGCTCCTCGCGCTCGATCTGCTGCGCGAACATGTGGTCGAGGACCTGATGCTGTTCCAGACGATGCTGCGCGGCTCGTCGGAGGCGAACCCGACCGAGCCCGACTATCCCTTCTCGGAAAGGGGCGTGTTCGATCGGCCCGACTTCCCGCGTCTGCATTTCGTCGAGCGCAAGTACGCCGGCGACTCGTCGAACTGGTGGATTCCCAATCGGGCCGGCGCCGAGGCGATGCTGCGGAGCGCCGGGTTCGAGGTGATGGAGCACCCGGCCCCGGAGGTCTTTCTCTGCCGCGCGGTTCCAGTGCCGGTTGCGGCAGACGATGCGGCACTGCAGGTGGAGCTCAGTGCCGTTCGCCGGGTGGGCGCCGCGTCGCAGCGAGGTGCCGCGTGATCGATTCGGTGATGCTCTGGAACGAGCCCAACAACATGTCGCATTGGGACTTCGAGCTCGATCGCGACTGGGTGATCTTCGCGGACATGCTGAAGGCCGCGAGCGCGGCAATTGCCGCCGAACGGCCAGCCCTGCCCAAGGTGCTCGGCGGCATCTCTCCGATCGATCCGGGTTTCCTCGCCAACATGGCGGGCAAGGGCGTACTGGACGCGGTGGACGTCGTCGCCGTCCACGGGTTTCCCCTCGACTGGAATCACTGGATGATCGACGAGTGGCCCGCGCGCCTCGACGACGTTCGTGCCGTGACCGCCAAGCCAGTCTGGATCTCGGAAGTCGGCGTATCGACCTTCGGCGCCGAGGAGGTCCAGGAGTTCGGACTCCAGCGGACCTACGAGCTGCTCTGCAGCCGGGCGGCGCGCGTGCACTGGTACAGCCTCTTCGACTTGCCGAAAGCGTGGCCGGCCACGACCCGGCATCGCGAGGCCGAAGGCTCTTCCTACTACCGCCACTTCTACATGGGCCTGCTGCGCGAGGACGGCACTCCCAAACGCGCCGCGAAGATGTTCCCGCGCTTCACGCCGGATTTCGGCATCTGCCAGTGGATCCACTTCGAGGATCACCGCCTCGACGACATCGTCTGCTGGCTGCGCCGGCTCGGCGTGCGCCAGCTGCGCACCGGCCTGAGCTGGGCAGACTGGCTGCGTCCCGGTGCGCAGGCCTGGTTCGATCGACAGATGCGCGCGATCGAGCCGTTCGACGTGACGCTGACGTTCTGCTTCACACCCGAGTCGGAAGGGCTCCGCCCGCACTACGCGAGCCCGCCGCGTGAGATCAACGCGTTCGCCGACTTCTGCGCAGAAATGGTGAAGAGATATTGCTGATGATGACGCCCACTGTGCCGCGATCCACCATTCAGCAACCGTGATTTACGATTGTTCTCATCGCAGCGTATAGAGATACGCGGCGATGTTGCGGCCGTCCTGGTCGTTGACACCGGTTTCCGGCATCGCGGTCTTCTCGTCGATGCTGCGCGGATGCTTGATCCACCGCATCATGTTCTCCGGCGTGTTCTCGAGGCGGCCGGCGAGGTACACCCGCCGGCCGACGTCGGTCAACGGGGGCCCGACGGTCGCCGTGGCCGTCAGGATGCCGGGAATGGTGTGGCAGGTGTCGCAACCGTAATTGTGGATCGCGTCGCGTCCTCGCACGGGATCGCCGCCGGTGAGCTCACGCGCGACGCGGTCGCGCTCGTGCGTCCGATCGCAGCCGCCGGCGAGGGCCGCCAGCAGGAGCAGCAACACCCCGGAGCGCGACGCCAGCGTGCGGCGCCTCCGCCGAACCTCGTCCGCCCGCAGCACGCGGCGATCGGACTCACCGAGCCAGGCGAGGAACAGAGCCAGTCCCATCAACGTCAGGACGATCCCGGCCGGCACCCACATCAGCAGCCCCGCCACCTGCTGATCCGACAGCGGATCCGTCCCGTGCGCCACCGACGTCGGCCCGTACGACGGATACAGGGGTGAGCCGGCAAAGGTGACGAGCGCACCGAGGATCCCGGTGTGCACGGCGGTCGTGAACACGTAGAACACGGCTGCTCCGTCCCCCGCGCGGCCGTACCGGCCATAGAGCAGCCCCCACCAGAAGAACGCCGACGTGGCGACGAACATCGCGTGCTGCACCGCGTGGACCGCCTCGTCGTGTACTGGCCACTCGTAGAGCGCCGGCACGTGCCAGACCCAGATCACGGCTCCGTGGAGGGCCCACGCGATCACCGGTGCGGTCAGCGTCCGCCAGGTTGTCGTCGCGAGATCGCTCTGGAACGACTTGATTGCCGGCGCACGAAATCGCTCCGGTGTTCCCCACAGGCACACCGACAGCGGCCGCCCCGCGATCACCAGCGGCGCACCGAGCAGCATCATCAACTCGTGCTGCGCCATGTGCGCCGAGAAAAGCTGCAGCGCCAGCGCATCGACCGGTGGAAGCACGGCAATGAGCAGCACCGCCCATCCTGTCCAGAAGGCGATCCGCTCGCCTGTTCGGTGCACCGCGCCACGCCTCGCGAGGCGCCGGGTGCCCGAGGCGTAGAGAAGACCGCCGGTGACGAGCACGGCGACCGCCAGCAGGTCCCACGGAGACAACGCCCGCGGTTCGGTCAGCTCCTCTGCCACGGTGTGGGCGCCGGCCGGCACCGTCACGAGCACCGCGAACACGGCCGCGATGGCTACTCGCATGGACTCAGCACGAAGTGCGGGATGGTGGCAAACACGATCAGCAGTGCGATCAGCGCATTCAACCCAATCGCGCCGACGGCCATGAAATAGCTGCGATCGACTCGCCGTGGGCCATCGTCGGTCGCGCCTGTCAGCCTGGAGAGACACGATCGCGCCGCCAGCGCACCGGCGGCTACCAGCGCGAGGGCGGCCAGGTTGATAACGGTCAGCGTGAATCGTGCATCCGCGAAACAGACCGGTTTGACCGCGGCGTAACTGATCAACTCGTCGAGGGCCCATGCAACCGGGCCCGCGAGTACCGCGAACCACAGCAGCATCAGGCCCTTGTCTTCCCAATATCCCGAAGCAGCGTGGCCGCCCATTAGAGCCACCTCGGCGCGAAATAGATGACCAGGTAGATCGGAACCCACCACGCCACGATGAAGTACCAATACAGCGAGTTCTCGCTCAGATCGACGTAGCGCTTGCGTGTCAACGGTTGGGTGAACGCCATCACGAGCAGGACGGCGCTGTCGACCACGTCGGTCGCCACGTGGATCGTGTGCATGCTGATGAGCACCCACACAATCGACCCGTAGGCGTTGTCGTCCCACCGGCAGTTCAGCGCTGGATACTCGAACGCGCGCAGGACCACCGACACGACACCCATGGCGACGAGGACGGCCAGCCACGAGCGAACACGTGACAGATCGAACTTCTCGGCCGCTGCCTTCGCGGCTGCGGCTGGAGCAACGCTGATCAGCACGACGATCAGGTTGGCGGTGCCGAATGTCGGGTCGGGGTCCGGGAGGCCGGGAGGCCACGCCTCGACCTTCAGCCGCAGGTAGAAGTACACGATGATCGCGATCACGAACATCGACCCTTCGATCACCATGAATCCGACCGTGCCCCACCAGACCAGCCCCTGATGGCCGAACGCGGAATCCGGCAGCGCCGCGACGTCGAGGACGCGCCGCCGGTTCATGCGACCTCCCGCAGCGGCTTCTTCACCCCCGGCGCGTCCGCGGCCTCGCTCTTCGGCCAGAACCAGCCAATCAATGTGATCGCGAGCGGCAGGATCGCGACTGGCAGTGCCCACGGCGTGAAGATCGACCCGATGAAGAACGCGCTCGTGACCACCGCGCACAGGAAAGGCCAGATGGAGGGATCCGGGTAGCTCACCTTGTTGCTCGGCTCGGCATCCATCACATCGGTCACGAGCACTTCCCGACAGTCGCTGCGGATACCGGTCACCACGGGCGCGTCTTCACTGCGATCCCACAGCGCGTTGCGACCTTCGACGACCGGAAGATGGAGGAAGTTGTAAACCGGCGGCGGCGAGGTCGTGCCCCACTCGAGCGTGTCGGCATGCCAGGGGTTGTCGGTGGCGACCGCCCCGAAGCGATACGATCGCACCACGTTGACCAGCAGCAGAAGCCCGCCGATCGCGAGCAGGCCGGCGCCGAGCGACGACACCAGGTTGAGGGTCCCCCAGCCCAGTTCCGCGGGATAGGTGTAGATGCGCCGCGGCATTCCCTCGAACCCGAGGATGTGCATCGGGAAGAACGTGATGTTGAACCCGAAGAACAGCACCCAGAAATTCACCCGGCCCAGCCCGTCGTCCATCATCCGGCCGGTCATCTTCGGGAACCAGAAATAGATGCCTCCGATCAGCGGAAAGACGGCCCCGCCGAGCAGCACGTAATGGAAATGCGCGACGACGTAATACGTGTCGTGCACCTGCAGGTCGAACGGCACGGAGGCGAGCGTCACGCCCGACAGGCCCCCGAGGACGAAAATCGCGATGAAGCCGACGACGAACAGCAACGGGGCGTGAAAACGCGGTCTCCCCCGCCACAGCGAGGCGATCCAGCAGAAGATCTGGACGCCGCTCGGGATGGCGATGACCATGCTGGCGGCGGTGAAATAGGTCAGGCCGAGCTGCGGCAGGCCGGTCGCGAACATGTGGTGCACCCACAGGCCGAAGCCGATGAAGCCGGTCGCCACCAGCGCGAGGACCAGCGCGGTGTAGCCAAACACCGGGCGCTGCGTGAACGCCGCGATGATCGACGACACCATCCCAAGCGCGGGCACGAAGATGATGTAGACCTCCGGATGGCCGAAGAACCAGAACAGGTGCTGCCACAGCAGCGCATCTCCGCCCTCTGCCGGGTTGTAGAAGTGCGTGCCGACCAGCCGATCGAGCAACAGAATCGAGCTCGACGTCACCACCGACGGCATCGAGAAAATGATCATGAACGAGGCGACCAGCATGGCCCAGACGAACAGCGGCATCCGGTTGAGGGACATGCCCGGCGCGCGCGTCTTGAAGATCGTCGTGACGAGCTCGACGGCGACCGCCAGCCCTGAGACCTCCGTGAACGTGATCAGCTGCGCCCAGAAGTCGCTGCGCTTGCCCGGGGTGAAGTCGGGGCCCGCCAGCGGGACGTAGGAGAACCAGCCTGCGTCCGGCGCCGTGTTCATCAGCATGGTCGCCGTCAGCATGATTCCGCCGAACAGGTAAACGAAATAGCTGAACGTGTTGAGCCGGGGGAACGCGATATTCCGCGCGCCGACCATCAAGGGCACCAGGTAGACGCCCATTGCTTCCATCACCGGCACCGCGAACAGGAACATCATCATCGTCCCGTGGGTGGTGAACACCTGGTTGTACAGGTCCGGTCCCAGGAAATGGTTATTGGGCACGGCGAGCTGGACCCGCATCAGGGCGGCCAGCAGGCCCGCGAATCCGAAAAAGGAGAACGCGGTGACGATGTACCGCTTTCCGATGGTGCGGTGATCGACCACGCTGAACCAGCCGATGACGCCTTTCGGCACGTACCAGGTGCGCGCGAGCTCCTGGTGCAGGCGCGATTCGGCAGTGGCGTCGGGCAGCAGTTCGTACCGGTCCTGCGGCTCGATTCGTTCGTCGCGCTGGTTCTCCGGTCCGCTGTGATCCATCAGCGCAGGCTCCGCAGATAGGTCAGCACTGCCTGCAGGTCCGCCGGTTCCAGGGGATTGGCCGGCATGCGGACGCCGGGCTTGATCGACTGCGGATCGGCAACCCAGCCCCCGAGATGACCGCGGGTGTTCGGCAGCGTGCCGGCGGCAATCGTCATCCGGCTGCCGACGTGGGTGAGTTCAGGGCCGAGCCGGGCGCCAGCGGTAGTCCCGCGGATGGTGTGGCACATCACACAGGTCGATTGCAGGAAGACGTCGTGCCCGCGGCGCGCCTCGTCGGTCGGCGGCTCCCCGGCCGGTTGCCGCTGCCGAGCGATCCACGCCAGGAACGTGTCCATCGGTTCCGCGACGACGACGAAGGCCATGTTGGCGTGCTGGTGACCGCAGAATTCCGCACACTCCCCGCGATAGACGCCTGGCGTGTCCGCCTGAATCCAGGTATTCGTGACCTGCCCGGGGATCAGATCGCGCTTGCCGTGAAGGTTCGGCACCCAGAAACTGTGAATGACATCACGCGACGTCGCCTTGAGGTGCATCGGAACGCCGACCGGGATATGGAGTTCGTTGGGACTGGTAACGAAATCCGATGGGCTGACGTCGCGGTACTGGAACTCCCACCACCACTGGTGTCCGATGACATCGACGGTAATGGCGCCAGCGCCGGTCGGCGACGTCAGGCCGCGTCCGGCGACGACGCTGCTGACGGTAAAGACGACAAGGATGATGGCGCTGACAACGGTTCCTGCCACGACAGCCCTGGTCAGCTTCGTCGCCGTGGCCGGCAGATCGTCCGCGGCGTCGCGACGCCGGAACAGCGACCATGCCGCAACGGCCATCACGATCACGTAAATCACCACGCACACCGACAGCAGCAGCCATCCGAGCGATGCGATGCTTCGCGCCGCCGGGCCCTGCGGGTTGAACATCGCCTGATTGCCGGCGCATGCGGTTGCCGCCGCGGCGAAGACAAGTGGCGCGGACCTCGTGAGGTCCGCGAGGCGAGGCCGAGGTACCGGAAGCCGCATGCGCAGGCGCGTCATGGTTTTCCGGTCTGCTTCGGGGTCTCGGCGCGACGGGCGTTTTCCGGCGTGCCGTAGCGCAGGTGATCGCTGCGGCTGGGCAACACGTCAATCGGCGCCTGTCCGCTCATCGACTGTACGTACGCCACGAGCTCCCAGACCTGCTGATCCGGGATCTTGTTGCGGAACGACGGCATGCCGTTCGGCCGCCCTTCGACAATCGTGTCGAAGATGTTGGCCGGCTGGCTCCCGTAGATCCATTGGTCGTCCATCAACGGCGGGCCCATCCCGCCACCGCCATGAGAGTGACAGCCGGAGCAGTTGTAGGCCTCGAAGAGCCGCTTGCCCTCCGACATCGCGTACGCATTGTTCTGGAACGGACTCTCGCCGACGGCGGGCGGCTGCGTGCCGGGAAAGAGCTGCGTCACCGCCGGCTTCTGCGACCGCGCGGCGGAAGCGGAGACATCCTGGAACGGGCGAACTTCACGCTCGCATCCCGCGAACAGCAGAGCCGCCATCACGACGATGCGACAGCCGCAGGTGCGAGCAGTCATCGGTGGTCCTCGTCCACGCGCGGAACGTGATAGGCGGCGAGAATCCGGCTGATCTCCGCCTTCCGGTTCGTGAGGAATCGATCCAGCCAGTCCAGACGCGCGGTGTCGCCGGCACGGACGGCCATGGAGATGTCGAATGTCTCGGGAAGGTGATCGTCGGCTGGCGGCTGGACCGGAACGAGATCGAGTGGCTCCGGCTGGAGAGCCGCAAAGTATCCGGCGAGCGGCCCCCATACGGTGGCGATGTCCACGTCGCCGTGCGCAACGGCGGCCACGATCGCGGACGGCGGGCTGTTCGAGCGGTAGTCGCCGTAGACGGAGTATCCGATGACGTTGGATATGACCCCGCGGCGGCTCAACGCGTGCGCCGGCGGCGTATTCGCGCCGTCGTCGCCGACCAGCTGCACCCCGACCTTGAGCCCGCGCAGCCTGGGGTCGTCGAATGACTGGACGCGCAGCCGTCGCGACCGGCGGGTGACGAAGACATACGTCGAACGGTAGTACGGAATCGTGGTCCGCACCGCATCGCTGCCGGTCGGATACCCGATGACCACGTCGCACAGGCCGGCGTTCAGCGTGTTCCGCAGGAAGCCGCGGCGCTGCGCCCACCAGGTGTACTCGACCCGCGTTCCAGCCTCACGCGCAATCAGGTCGGCGAGGCGGTTCTCGAACCCGTCGTGCCGGGCGCTCGAGAACGGCAGATTGTTGGGATCGCTGCAGACGCGCACCGTCGTCCAGAGCGAGCGCGACCGCGACGGGTCGGCCGTGCTCGCGCGCTCGAGGCCCCACACCAGCAAGGCGCACACGATCACGAGGCCGGCGATGAGCAGAATGGTGCGCCTCATGGCAGGCCGAAGATGTAGAGGGTGCCGCCCCTGGTGGTCGCCTTCGGCAGATCGGTCATTGCATTGACGAACCCGAGCGCGGCCGTGCCATCGCGCGCGTCCAGTCCGCCTGCGACGATCGCCCCTGACCAGCCGCCAACGCCGGAGAGGACGGCGACGTACTGCTTGCCGTCAGGACCGCGGTAGGTAATCGGCTGGCCGATGATTCCCGAGCCCGTCTTGAACTGCCACAGCGGCTCGCCGGTCCGCGCGTTTACCGCTTTCATCCAGCCATCCATCGTTCCGTAGAACGCGACGTCGCTGGCGGTGACTACGACCCCGCTCCATACCGGGAACTCCTCCCTGATCGACCACGCCTTGCGACGGTTGACCGGGTCCCACGCGATGAACTCGCCGCGGTTGCCGCCGGGGCCCGCGTACATGCGGACGTTCGCGCCAACGAACGGCGTGCCGGCGATGTAGCTCGCCTCGACTCCTTCGAAGTCCATGCACAGGTTGTTCGCAGGAATGTACAGATAGCCGGTCCTCGGCGAGTACGCGGTCGGCTGCCAATCCTTGCCGCCCGGGGCCGCCGGGCAGACGTCGCGCACGACGCTGCCGACGGACGGCTTCTTCGCCTCGTTCTCGATCGGCTTGCCCGACTTGAGGTCGATCCCCTGCCGCGACGTGATGTGGACGAATGGATCGGCAGAGATCACCTCGCCGGTGGTGCGGTCCATCACGTAGAGGTAGCCGTCGCGGTCGGCGCGCAGCATCGTCTTGCGTGTGGTGCCATTGATCGGCAGGTCGACGAGTACCTGTTCGTTGACGCCGTCGTAGTCCCACAGATCATGCGGCGACATCTGGTAGAACCAGACCGCCTCGCCGGTATCGGCATCGCGCGCGAAGACCCCTGCCGTGTACTTGTTGTCGCCGGGTCGCTGCTCCGCGTTCCACGGGCCCGGGTTCGAGGTTCCGTAGTAGACGAGGTTCAGTGCCGGATCGTAGGAGACCCATCCCCACGACGTGCCGCCGCCCTGCTTCCAGGCCTCGCCCGGCCAGGTGTGAATGCCGAGATCCGAGCCGCGATCCTTCTCGTAGAACGGCTTGAACCGCGGCCCGATCAGGACGTCCTTGTCCGGTCCGGTCGAGTAGGCGCGCCACGCGATCTTTCCATCGGATGCGTTCAGCGCCGTGAACCAGCCACGCACGCCCAGCTCGCCGCCGCTGTTGCCGACGAACACCTTGCCCTTCGCGACGAGCGGCGCCATCGTGATCGTTTCGCCCTTGTTGATGTCGCCCAGCGTCGTAACCCACTTCTCCTTCCCGGTCGCGGCGTCAAGCGCAACGGTACGGTTGTCGAGCGTGTTGTAGAAGAGCGTCCCGCCGTCGTACACGGCGCCGCGATTCACGACATCACAGCAGGCGACGCCCTGCGCCGCCGCAATCGGCTTGGGTTCGTACTTCACTTGAGCGGAGCGCCCGGCTTGGTGAGGTCCAGCGCATACATCACGTTCGGAAACGGCGTCACGATGTACATCGTGTTCGCGACGACCAGCGGCGCCGCCTCGTGACCGCGAACGAAGCCGGTCGAGAAGGTCGTCTTCACGGACAACTGCTTCACGGATTCGGGCGTAATCTCGTCGAGCGTGCTGAACCGCGTGCTCGCGAAGTCCTTCGCCGGGAGGATCCAGTCGCCGCTCTCGTCGCCTGCCGGGATGGTGCCGGACGGGGCCGGCGCTGCTGGGGTGGTTGCGGCTGCTGGAGTCTGGGACACAGGAGGAGAACCGCCGCAACACACGGACAGCAGCGTCAGCCCGAGGGTGGGTAGAAGTAGTCGCATAGACGCTGACGTTGAC
>Ga0170475_133524186_pt1 | contig 10221 bp, 1 predicted proteins | sample Soicark_Litter_5_FD_111474 | JGI IMG/M metagenome (GOLD analysis project Ga0170475, IMG submission 111474) | Avena fatua rhizosphere microbial communities from Hopland, California, USA. Combined Assembly of 48 SPs | reverse complement strand
GTTTTTCGAACATAACACCCCGCGTATAATCACTGAGTACTAGCTTCGAGTGAATATTAGGTCATTATTTGAGTGTTATGAACGTTAGTTGTTTGTAGTTTCGAGTAGACTACCGAGAACGGTTTTTGGGCGCTTCACATAAAAGCCGCCCACCTGGTGGACTCGTCCACCAAAAGCAAATTTTTAATTTGTATTGTAATATTATATGTTACCATTAGTTAGTTATCCCTTTTCACATATCGTAAACAATTTAATTCTACATTGCAGTAGTTTTTGTAAGTATATGTGTGTATATAACAATGGCATTTTGATGGAGTAACTTTGAATTTTAGCTAAGATTCATAAATTCTACCCATATCATTATGTGGAAAACGGAATTGTAAACACGCCGTTGTAAAAATTAATAGATGTATTTTAGCCACTGTCGAAGTATGCCTGTATGTCGACAGTTATTTAGCGGGCGCAACCGAATTTACCAAAAGAGAAGCTTTGATTGAAAATGCAAGACGAGAAATGGAAAAGTTGGAACAAGCATTTGGATTGCTAAGAGGTCACAAACGTAAGAATCCAAATACTATTAATTTTGTTGATGTAGGAGACGTTGCCCCTGAAGATGAGGGAGGAGACGAAGACATTTTATCCTTCGTTTCTTCTAGTAAGGGAAAACGTATTACTAAAAATCAGCAAGAATTACGTGCCCAATTTAACCATAAAAGAGCACAGATTAATGCAGAATTGCGACGAGATTTAGATGCTCTAGCCAGAACTGGACTTTCCAAACCTTTACCCCCCGTTGAAGATGGATTTCTCTACGAAATTGATAAACCAGACTTATTGAAGATTTTAAAAGATGAGGACCCTGTCCTCGCCTTTGAAGCCTTTAATCTCAAATATGAGATCATGAAAGATACTACTGAAGCAATTGAATTTTTGTCTGACCCGTATAGGGTTAAACGCTTTTTAATCGTTGTTCAGAAGAAAAGGAAAGATCTCAAGATGTTTTACAAGGATATTCTAAAATTGAATGGTCAGATTGATGATATTAAAGAAGAAATTAAAACACAAGAGGATAAGTGGCGAGAACAAGATGAAGCTAAGGCTGCTAAACCTCGAAAAGTTGCTGTAGCACTTTTAGATGGTAAGGACGCTGATAGTATGAAGAAAAACATGTCTCGTATTATTCAAGCCAAAAAAGTAAATAAAGCTGTAAAATTTGATCAGAAGATTACTAAAAAAGAAAGAGTTTTAAAGAGGAAAGAAGACATTGTTGACAATCAAGAACGATGGGAAGATATGTCTAGAAATATTTTAAAAACTTATTCGAGAGTAAAGACGGAAGGTATCAAATCTACAGTTATTACCCTTAAAGATCACAATGTAAAAATAGACATTAAATTAGAAAAAGATGAACCTGAACCTAAGAAAATCAATGCTATAAAAGAATTGCGTAAAAAGAGAAATGAAGAAGCTAAAAATGTTCCAAAAGAAGAAACACAAGAAGTTGATTTAATTTTGATCGTTAAGACCAATGAGAAGAATCTCCATGTGCAATCAATTAAACAGGCTGCTAAGGCCCCTGTTATGTTGAGTAATGGAAAAGTTGTTGATATGGTCGCAGCGAAGCATGAGAGAATGTGTAAAAAGATTATAGAACGATGTCAAAAGAAAGCGGAAAAAGCGTTGTTGTTACAGAGTCCTAAAGTTTTACAATTTGAATCTAAAGAAGAAGATGAATGGCATTTATCTTTTCCATCTTTATACCAATCTCCTGCTCATTCTATAGCCAATGTTGTAGCTCATAAAGTTGAATTTATTGAGCGTCGTGAAGCTGAAGAGAAAGCTATGAATGATGAAGGCAAACGCCAGTTGGAAAGAGATTTTAAACAAATGGATCTAAATATCAAGATTGAAACCAAAGCACGAAAGAATCAGAAGAAAGTTATGAAAGAGATTAAAAAACTCAATGAACCTAAAAAAGATTGGTCCGAAACCATTGCCAGAGCCAAAGCTGTTTTACCCGATTTTGACTTTCAGCAATATGGTAAAGACATATATAAGGAAATAGGTTCTATTTTTGAATTCTTTTCTGGATTGGGTTTAGATCACCCTATGCAACATATTCGCAAGCAATGTGGTGATTGGGTAGCAGATGTTATTACTGCTACCACCTCAGTATCCTGCTTAGTATATCAAATGATAAGAGCTCGAAATAAATTAGATCTTACGGTTGCTTTAACACAATATTTGATGGCTTATGGAGTTGATCCCATGAAGCATGGCTTTCAAGGTATCATATCTGCCATTACCTCTTTAGTCTCTACGAATGAGGCTATTGAGTTGAAGGAGATGGATACGACAGGCCTAACATCGTGGGAAAGAACTAAACTGTCTAATCTAGAAAAGTCAGACGATAAGGAGCAATATAGATCGTTTTTGAGAGCAATGAATCGAAAATATGATCGTCTTCAGCACGAGAGTTTATCCGAAGGTATAGATATGATTCGTGAATTCGGAAGCGCTTTATTTACTTCACAATTCGCCCAAAAAATCAAGTTATTGACTCTCACAGCTATAGGCACCAAGATGTTTCCTAAAAATGTTGCCAAGCAAGTTATGCATGTGTTGGGACAACCAGCTAAGATGACTATTATAGAAATTATTGGTTCCGTTTTGGAAGCTATATCTGGATTAGTCAAAATTGCCGAAGGATTGTATAAGGGTGTACCCTTTAATGATATTTTCTTTTCTGCTGATCCCGTTAAGAAGTTTTTGCAAGACTCGGAGAGCATATTATTTTTTAAAGATAAGACTTATCCGGGAAAACCAGTTGAAGGAAAAATTTGTCAAAAGTTATATCGCCAAACCCTTGGTAAATTAATAGAAACAGGAAACCCTCTATATAAGTCAATGCTTAGTTTCGATCCCAAGAAGGAAAAGGTGTGTCAAATGCTGCTGTCTCTCAGTACAGCGGCTTACACTGTGGACAATTATATGAAGACACATAACCGTATTCCACCACTGGGCATCATTATTTTTGGACCACCGAAGATAGGCAAGAGTATGCTTGTTGAGTTGGTTTGTAGAGTTTGGTGTAAAGTTAAGGGCAGAGTTTTTAAAGAAGGCATGATGTATTCCCGCGTTAAAACCAGTACTTTTTGGGAGAAATATGACCCAATCAGTCAACCCATAATACATATGTCTGAGTTGGGTAATGTTTCTACAGCATTATCCAAGATGACACCCGATCAAATTCTAAATGAGTTGAATTCACTTATTGACGGATTACCTTTTCCTTGTGATATGGCATTTGAAGACAAGGGAAATATTTTTGCATTCCCCGAATTAGTTATCGTCGATACCAATAATCGAGATATGCACATTTATGAACAAATGTTTTGTCCTTCTGCCATATATCGGCGATTTCTATTCATCGATGTTAGTGTAAAGGAACAATTCAGAGAAGATGGGTGTACGTCGCTTGACGCCAAAGCCTCTTTTGAAGCTGGTGGAAATATCCTTGATAGGTATTATTTCACTGGTTGCACTTATGGGGCCAAAGACAAACTCCCTATTCGCAAGGAGAAATTTAGTAATATAAATGTTGTTCAACTTGTCGAGGAACTTGGAAAAATCTTTGATCATCATTTGGAGATGGCTGATCGTATTGAATGTATAGACAAGTATAGTTTTATTGATGAGACTTTGCCAAATTACGGTAGAGGTGACGGTGTTATTGAACCGATTCAAAATGTTAAAGATTATATCGGTCAAGTGAGAACAGATGAAGAAGAAAAGGTTTATATTCCTACATATGTTGAGATGGTCTCAATGGCAAGAAAATATGTGGAAGAAGATGAAAAATCTGATTTTACTGATTCTGATGATGAATCTTTTCCTTTGATGGAGATAGACTTAGATTCTTATGAACACAACCAACCCAAAGTGGTTTTTAGTGACGATGGAGAATTTAACGTAGTTTCTAGGGAAATTCCAGACCCTCCCAGACTCATACATGAAGCCAAAATGGAACAAAATGACCCTAATCTCCCCTCTTTATTTTCACGCAAAATTCATATCTTCAAAGAAACTTGTGTGATGTTTTGGAATTGGTTATTGATTACTACTGTTTGTTTTTACCGTTTGTACCCTCATTTTCGTAGTATGTGTTGGGTCATTTTTACATATTTGATGATCTTCACGATTCAACGTGTCCCTTGGTTTGTGACGCTTATTCTTGTTTTATGGTGGCATTTGACACCAGTTGTTTATCATGATACTTTGATTCACACGATTTTCAAAGATAAAATGGTTGATTATGCTTATAATAAATTGAGTCATAAACGAGCTGATATATGGAAAGGAATTAAAATGCGATATCACTATTTGAGATACACTGAATTTAAATTTCCAGCTAATCTTAAGAACCCTTACAATACTTACAGAGTTATTGATATTGCTGCTAAAGTAACGGTCGCCACTGCAATTTTGATGGGTGCATTGAAACTTCAAAGTAAGCTATTTAGTAAGAAAAAAGTAGAAGAAGAGGATTATGACAGTGATTTACAGTATGAGGGAAGTTTTAAAGAAGACAGCGAATTCAATGATATAATTACTCAACAAGAAAATGATTTACAAGTTAGTAGAGAACAGGTTAGAGTTAGAACTAAGAATGATGATCATCCAAATTGGAACGTAGTTGATTTAACATCACGTAGATCGGTATATAATGGCTCTCCAGAGTCTTTGTTCCGGACTATTGGTAAAAACAATCGTATGGTTAGAATTAAAGCAGAAAATGTTGACAAACTACAACGACAATTTATTCTTGGCGTCAAGGGCTCTCTGGCGTTAATTAATCGACATGCCTTTTGTGGTGGTGAGATTATTGATCTTATGGTGTATCAGTCATTAGACCCCGAGACTAAAGAAAAACCTACTGTCATTCCTGTGAAATTGAAGGAATGTGTTGAAGTTGGATCTGACGTGTTGTTGTTCGATACCGTTGTTATGCAATTTAAAGATATTTCTAAGTTTTTTCTTAGAGGTGATATAGAAAATTGTAGTGCTTTTATTGCTGGACAACAAGTCAGAGCCTGTCATTACAAAGACCCTTTGACAGTTAGTGGTAAGTATGTCACTACGATACTTGATGACTATTTTATGTACTATTGTAGTCATGGGTGTGGTATGTGTTGTCAACCTCTAATTGGAATTGTTGATAAAAATGGTGCTGCTATACTTGGTGTCCATGTTGCCGGAGCAACTAAGAATGAAACAGATGCATATTCAACTGTTATTTATTATGACAGGTTGAATGATGCCATAAATAATTTCAAATCCCCGTACGCTCCCTTAATTTCCGAGTCTGTTTTTGAATTTGATAGAATTATGCCTCCTTCAAAATCTCCTTTGAGATATTTAACATTGGATTACGTGAATTGTTATGGTAGTGTAGATGAACATGTTCTTATACACAAGAAATCCAGATTGGAACAATCTCCTTATAGTACTACTTGTTTGGAGATGTTGGAGAGAGAATTTGATTTTATTCCTGACACGATTTATAGTAAACCAATGATGATGCCTATGCATGTTGACGGCGAGTACATTTCGCCTTATAATATTGGACTTGAGAAATTAAATGCATCTCAACCCTCCATCGATTCTGACTTAGCTCATGTTGTTATTGAAAGATTAACGCGACATATTATTGATGGTTTGGTTGAGAAGGGTGTTACTAAGTTATCTCCCCTTTTCGTTTTAGATGCGATTAATGGAGTGGAATCTGATCCCTTTATAAATAGAATCAATGCTTCTACTTCCGGAGCTTTTGGATTTCCGGGCTTGAAATCAAAATATATGCCGTTACAAGACGATGGTGTAACGAGAGAACCTGTGCCACATCTTAAGAAGAAATTGTCTGAAATATTAAGCTCTTATGCACGAGGAGATAGAGTAATGCCAATAGCGACAGTACAATTGAAGGACGAACCTCGAGAATTGAAGAAGTGTCTAAATGGTTCTACAAGGTTATTTTATATGAATTCCCTTGATGATTTAATCGTTGGTCGAATGTTGTTGTCTCCTTTTTATTCCCTCATGGTTGAATTTCCTGACGTATTTTGCACTTCTGTGGGCATTAATATGCACACAGGATCTGATGCCATGATGAGAAAAATTCTAGAATTTAGCACATTTATCATTGAGGGTGATTATTCAAAATTTGATATTCGCCTTCCAGTATTTATAGCTAGAATGCGAATGACCGTTATGCTAAATGTTTTAGATTATTTCAGTTACAGCGAAATAGCACTAATATCAACGAGTGCGTATTTGTCAGATAAGGTGCATCCTAATATTAAGTTGTTGGGAAATATTATGTCGAAGGGAGGACACAAAACTTCAGGAGAATACGCTACTGCAGAAAGTAACAGTATAGACGGTATTCTAGCTCTAATGACAGCATGGTATGACAACCCCAAGACTAAGGAAAAGGACTTCTTCGATTTTTGCTTACCATTTTTATACGGTGATGATGTTCTCGTTTCAGTTAAAGAAGGAGTCATCGATGATTTTAACAACATCACCTATGCAGAAGCCTGTGATAGACTATTGTCCATGGAATTCACCAATGCTCAGAAAACGAATATTTTCAAAAAATTTTTGACTCCTGAGGAAATTGGTTTTCTTAAAAGAAATTTTGTATGGAACGATGAATTCCAACGTTACATCGCTCCGTTAGATCTTAATTCCATAAACAAATCGTTGTCTTGGGTGATGCCTTCACAAAGTGTAACTCTAGAAGAGCAATGCACTTCCACATTGACGTCGGCGTTGTGGGAATTGTTTTTCCATTCAAAAGATGAGGAACAATATAACCGCCTGAAGAAATTTTTTGAGGATTTAATGTTTATACACTTTGAAGCGAAACCCAAGGAATGCAAGTTTCCTACTTACAGGAATATTTGTATTGCCTTAAAATTTAAACCTGACCACACAAGTCTTGATATACCGATTCAATTTGAGAGTGACACTGAAAATGAATACAGGCTTGATTTGTGCAAGGAGAAGAGTTTGCCTTATAAAGAAACTCAAAAAATGTCACTCCGTCCCGGCTTGAAGACCATAAACCCGGGCGTTGATACATCTTTGGCCGCAAACAACACACGATACGAATTTTTTACAACAATGAGAGACATTTATCAGAAAGAACTTAATTCCATTGAAGATCAGTTGAGTGAAGAGAAGTACGACAAGAGTATGACCCTAGATATGATCAAGAACAATAAGCATGTGATACGTTATCGTTTGCAACCTTCCCCAGAAGTGGTTAGGTTATTGGAACGTCAAGCGGATTTATATGCTACACTAAAGAGAATGAATATGTTGATTGCAAAGAACAAAGTTCTCGTTCCTGAATCTATGGAAGAAGGGTCAATCGATGGAGAGATTAAAACACAAGAGAATCTTACGGATGTTGTTGGAGCGCCTATCAGTACTCAATCAGCTGGAAGAAGTGCTGCTCCTAATATTGGACAAAATGCCATGTTAGAAATTGCGGATTTTTTGAGGCGTCCAATAAGTATTGATACCATTTCACTTGCTGTTAATGGTTCAGTTTCCGTTTCGTATAATATATGGGACACCTGGTCACTTCGACCAGCAATTAGGGCCAAGTTGAGAAATTTCGCTTTTTTCAGGGGTGATTTACACGTTAGAGTTGAGATATCAGGAACCCCTTTCCATTCTGGAAAGATTTTAGTTAGTTATCAACCTTGTGCGGTTAATAACAGAACTCTTGAGTGCTATGAATCTATGTTTGTCCCTGTTGGTGTTGGATCGCACAAGTTATTTTACAACTATTTGTCACAAGCACCTGGAGCTGTTACTATGGATGTTCGTGAAAACAAGCCCATTGAAATGATATGTCCCTTTATTTCTCCGAAACCCACTTTTAGATTATATAATGACACATCAGCGGTTATCTCTGCTGCAACTTCTTTTGTTGATTTTGCTGGTGCAGGTAACCTTCACTTGCAGTCTTTGAATACACTTAAGTGTGTGCAAGCCACACCGTCTCCGGTATCCATTCATTTATATGCTTGGATGGAAAATGTGGAGTTGGGTCCTCCTACAGCAACACAGATTGAAATTACTACTGAAAGTTCGGAAGAAGAGTTTTCTATATTTCACCATTTGAACATTTTATCGGAAGTTGAACAGGATTCCGATGTTGAGATATTGACTGATTCTGATGAAGAGAAGATCCCAGAGAGAGTTCCACCTGAACCTAGAAGAGCATGGGTTGGGAATGTCTATATGGAGCTTCCTCCATGGATTGAAGACCAGTATCGATGGACTAGTAGTAGTGAGAATGAAACTTCGACAATCACTTCTTCGTCAAAATCATGGGATGTCAGTGGCCGTTGGATCACCTTTGAGAGTGCTGATGAGAGAGAAACTGGACCGGTGGAAAGAATTGCGACTTTTATGGCCGCAGCTTCCAGTGCTCTCACTGTAGTCCCCGGTATTTCTTTTCTAGCTAGAGCCAGTTCCAATGTTTTTTCCGGTATTGCTGGAATTTCTTCTTGGTTTGGCTGGTCTAGACCACTTATCGTGGAAAAACCTACATTCGTTAAAAACCGACCGTGGTGCTCGTCGGCTTTGACAATTGGAAGTGAAACAGCCGAAAAATTGGCTTTTGATCCAAAACAAGAATTGACTGTTGATCCGAGAGTGTGTGCATCGAATCAAGATGAAATGACATTTAGCTATCTGTGTGGAATTTCAGCTTATTTCGAAACCTTTACTTGGGCAGTTGACTCTGATATTATGGCAAATCCCATTTTTAAATGTATTGTTCATCCTCAGATGGATTCATATTACAACACAGGTACTACTAGAATATATCAACCTACTCCTATGTCATTTGTTGCCTCTGCTTTTAAGTATTGGCGAGGAAAGATTAAGTATAGATTAGAAATTGTGTGCAGTGCATTTCATCGAGGTAAGATCGCTATATGCTATGAACCTAATATGGAACAATACGTGTTGATCAATGCTGACATTTCTTTAAATAAGAACTTTATCAAGATTATTGATATACAGGAAACACAGGACATTGAGTTCTGTATAGAATATGCTCAGCCCTATGTTTGGCTTCAGTGTTCTCCTCCTGGAAACACTGAGGCTTTTTATGGATCCACGTTTAATCCAGCCCAAGAAAGAGTTGGAAATGGAGTTATTACCGTTGTTCCATTTACCGCTCTACAATCACCTGACGACTCAAACGTTGAAATTAATGTTTATGTGTCTGGAGAAGAACTGCAATTTAATCTTTTGTCCGATGATAATTTACCATCACGGCGCCTTCAGTTTGAGAGTGCTTTTGAAGATGGCAATAGTAACGAAGTAGGATATACTTGTATGTCCCTGAATCAATCATCAGATACTGGATATGGCACCACAGAGTATTGTTTTGGAGAACAACCTTTATCTTTTAGGACTTGTTTGAAGAGATATTGTACTACTCAAAATGATACTACTGTTCTAGATTCCACAGCTCATAAAAGTTTGAGATTCGTCACAAGAATTATACCTTCCAAGTCCCCAGCTTATAGTACAACAGATGCTGCTATTACAGTATTCGATTTATTTGGATATTTGGGATATGCTTATTTGGGTGTACGAGGAGGTGTAAGAAAACGAATCCGATTTTGGACCTCGACAACGAGCACAAGTCCCGGATTCACACAAGTGGTACGATTGATACCCGATACCACAACCGTAACCCAAACAAGATGGGCATATGTCACTACTGACTGTGTTCTGAATTTAGACGGTTGTGTAGCTTTTGTTCCACATACTAATGCGGGAATAGAAGTGGAACTCCCATATTACTCCCCAAATCTCTTTCATTTCGCTTTTAGTGATAATGATGGGGTTGGTGATTATACGAATGGAGAAATGTTCCCAAATTGGGCGAAGACCTATATATTTCAAGTAAGTACTACAGCCACAGGTTTAACTTGTGCCTGGAATGAAGATACGGCAGCTGCTGAAGATTTCACATTTATGAGATTTCAAGGTGCTCCGTATTTTACGGTAACGCCCTGAGTCCATCGAGGACTCAAACGCGCAGGAGACGCGATAGAAAAAACGTAAAGACTCTGTCTTTACACTCCACGTTTTTAAAAGGCAGAGTCTAAACTCTTCCATTAC
>Ga0170475_117294247_pt1 | contig 10221 bp, 8 predicted proteins | sample Soicark_Litter_5_FD_111474 | JGI IMG/M metagenome (GOLD analysis project Ga0170475, IMG submission 111474) | Avena fatua rhizosphere microbial communities from Hopland, California, USA. Combined Assembly of 48 SPs | reverse complement strand
CGGGATCAGGGACGCTAACGCTTTGGCACTGCCTTTGCTTTCAAAAACTCCCTACCATGAAACAGGAATACGGTTGACAACCCATCTGCCCCCACTAAAAAAGCGGCGAGGGCCAACGACCGCCTTCCTTGCTGAATATCGCCTCGCGGGAGTAAACCACGGATATGTCCGAATCCCATAGCAATAAACCAGAAACGCAAATCACGCCGGCCGCTGCCAGCACGCCCCCGGCTGCGCCACCAAAGCCAACCCTACCGCCCAAACCTGCCGCCCCGGCCAAACCAGCGGCTGCACCCTCGCGGCGTATCTTTTTGCTGTCTGCCGTCGCCAGTTGGGCCAGTGTCGGTTGGATCACCTTTACCGCCTCCATGGTGGGTATGACGCTCGGCACGGTACGCTTTCTGTTTCCCAATGTGCTGTCCGAGCCGCCCACGCGCTTTCGCGCTGGGCCACCCGATCAATTTGAATTGGACAAGGTCAGCGACCGTTTCAAACCGGACGGTGCCTGGGTGATTCGTCACAAAGAGGGCGACCGCGAAGTCATTTACGCCCTGAGCACCACTTGCACCCATCTCGGTTGCACGCCCAACTGGTTGGAAGGGGAGAAAAAATTCAAATGCCCCTGTCACGGCAGCGGTTTCTATATTACCGGCGTCAACTTCGAGGGACCGGCACCACGGCCGCTCGAACGCTACGCCATTCGCCGCACTGATGATGGTCAAATTGAAGTGGATAAGGCGCGTAAATTTCAGAAAGAACTCGGCCAGTGGAACGATCCCGATTCGTTCCTTCAGGTCTAACTGTGCACGCATTCGTCTCCTTGAAAGGACACCCATGGCGATTGGGGATTTCATTCGTAATTCACAGGTGTGGAAGAGTATCTTCCGTCATCCGGCACCGCGCGACCGCCGTAATCGCGTCGTGGTCATGCTCACCAATGTGTTCCTGCACCTGCATCCGGTATCGGTGCGCAAAAGTGGCATTGATCTAAGTTATACCTGGTGCATGGGCGGCATCACGTTCTTCCTCTTCCTGGTCGAAACGGTGACCGGTGTGCTGCTGATGTTCTACTATCGGCCCACGCTGGAACATGCCTACAACGACATTTTGTCGCTGCGTGATGTGGCCACGCTCGGCATTCTCCGCGAGTTGCATCGCTGGGGCGCGCACGCCATGGTGATTACCATCTGGCTGCACATGTATCGTGTGTTTCTCACCGGAAGTTATAAGCCGCCGCGCGAGTTTAACTGGGGGGTCGGCGTTATCTTGCTTGTGTTAACGCTGCTGCTTAGTTTTACTGGCTATTTGTTGCCGTGGGATCAATTGGCCATTTGGGCCATCACCGTCGGCAGCAACATGGCTCGCGCCACGCCCTTGCTAGGATATGAAGGGCCAGGTGCCAAATTCCTCGCTGTGGGCGGGGTGGAACTCATTACCTCAGGAAGTGATGCGCGCTTCTTATTGTTAGGCGGCCGCTTTGTGGGAGAGACGGCCCTGCTACGATTTTATGTATTGCATTGTGTGGCCATTCCGTTAGCGGTGGCACTCCTGATTGCGGTCCACTTCTGGCGCGTGCGCAAGGATGGCGGCATTAGTGGTGCGTTGTGATAATTTCTAAGTCTTGAGGATTTATCGTTGCGCGGCTTGCGTGCGCAACGATAATCTACAAAAGATACTCTTCTTCTTTGGATAGATCAGCGCCATGCATAATCACGAGGAAGTGCTTTCTCAATCACTACAAATCGGTCTGGGGGTTTTTTATCTCCTGGTCGTACTGATGAATCTTGCCTTCGCTTATCCGTATTACCGCCAAAAGAATTTCAAAATGGCGGGCATCTGGGCGGCGGTGGCGGGCGTGTTTTTGTTGCACGCCATCCTGTATTTTCTGCCGGCGGGCAGCCATTTGATTCTGCCGGAGGTTATTCGCAATGGCGTTGATTACGCCATGAACGCCGTCAGTTATTTTATCATTTCCGTGTTGGCGTTCGTGCTCCTGCTGCGTTTTCGCAAACAGCTAACCGAACCCGTGACGGCGTGGTCCATCTTGAACGTCGTGTTGTTGTTCGCGGGCTGGGCCATGACCAGTCCCAACTTCGCGGCCATCATCACCAAGCCCGATAACGTGCCGATCACCATGTTGATCTTTTCCGTGGGTTTCTTCACCTGGTTGGGCTTGCGGAAGGCGGTCATCAATGACGAGCGCATGGCGCGTGGCGAACCGCCCATGGAAAAGTTGGGCGATGACAAAGTGTTAGTGTGGCCAGACCTGGTCTACACTGAGTTGATCGCCATGATTGTGGTGACCTTTGGTTTGGTGGTCTGGGCAGTGTTTCTCAAGGCACCGCTGGAACCGCCTGCTTCCCCGGCACGCATTCCCAACCCGTCCAAGGCGCCTTGGTACTTCCTCGGTTTGCAGGAAATGTTGGTTTATTTTGATCCGTGGATGGCCGGTGTGGTGTTGCCCACTTTTATTATTGTGGGCTTGGTCGCCATGCCTTATATTGATTTCAATCAAAAGGGTAATGGTTACTTTACCTTTAATCAACGTGTATTCGCCCTGTCCACGTGGATGTTTGGTTTTGTGGTGTTGTGGGTGGTGTTGATTGTGTTGGGCACCTTTTTACGTGGGCCAAACTGGAACTTCTTTGGTCCCTTTGAAGAATGGGATCCCCACAAAACAGTGCCGCTCAACAACGTCAATCTCTCCGATTATTTTTGGCTGTTGTGGCTCGGTTACGGTATGGAGGGCATGAACTGGTTCGTGCGCGAACTGCCTGGCATCATCCTGGTGTTGGCGTACTTTATCGTCCTGCCACCGTTGTTGGCTAAAACCGTCATGCGCAAATTCTTCATCAAAATGGGGTTCATGCGCTTCTTCATTTTGGTGACACTGTTGCAATTCATGGCCTCGCTGCCCATCAAAATGGTGTTGCGCTGGACCATCAACCTCAAATATATCGTGTTTATTCCGGAAGCCTTTTTTAATATCTAGGACGATCATGGCTGCTACCGATCAAACTTATCGCAATCAGCGGGCTCTGGATGTCGCGTTCGGGGTGTCCTCGCTGTTAATGTTGGCGAGCATCGTCTTGATGTTCGCCCAGGATTATTTTCGCCCCTGGAAGACGGAACAGCGCGCGTTCATGAAAGTCGAATCGGTCATGGCCGAGCGCGATGCTTTTGAAGATGTGATCAGTATGGTAGACCGCTACGACGCGGCCATGCTGAAAGTCGTCACGCAACTGAGCAAACACAAGGAACACAAGCAGGCCATTGCTGATCTCGATGAGCAAATCAAAGCCCTGACGCCGAAAAAAGAGATTCAAGAAAAGACCGTTGCCAACATCAAGGCCGACCTGGCGTCACGGCAAAGCTTTTATAACATCGCCGTGGAACAACAGGGCCTCGATTCTCCCCCAGCTCAGTATCTGCGCAAGGAAGTCGAAACGCTCACCAAAAGTATGGGCGATGAGCAAGCCCAGGTTGACGACAAGGTCGCCAAAATCCGCGACCTGACGCGCAAACGCGACGAACTGGATCGGGGTTTATCGACGGCGCGCACGCAACTCACCGAAGCGAGCAGTGATTTGGTGCGTAAGGTGCGGACCGCCTTGAAAAAACAATGGGGCTGGGCGGATTGGTTCCGTTCTCTACCCATTATCGACGGCTTTGCTTCGCCTACCAAAATCGAGCAGTTCACGATTAATGATCTGACCATTGATTATAACTTCAAGGGCGTGACACGCTTTGATCGCTGCATGACTTGCCACAAGGGCATTGATCGCGCCGCTTATTCCAAGGACAAATTGCGTTCCTTGCTCGAAGAACCCCCGCAATACAAGGATCGTCTGGAACGAGTCAAGCAAATTTTGCGCGAACTCAAGGAGGCGTTCGCGGGCACTGCGGAAGCGGATACGATCCCCGATCCGCGCTACTTGGAAGTGACCAAACTCACCAAGGCGGATCTGCCCGAATCGCGCATCAACCAATATTGCGCACATCCACGCTTGGATCTCTATGTGGGCCCGAACAGTAAACACCCCTCGGAAAAGTTTGGTTGCACCAGTTGCCACAGCGGCCAGCCGAGTGGTACGGACTTTACCTACGCTTCACATACACCCAATAGTTACGCCGAAAAGAAGAAGTGGATGAAGGAACACGAGTGGCAAGGGATTCACGATTGGGATTTCCCCATGCATCCCAAACGGTTCCTGGAATCGTCGTGTGTGAAATGCCATCATCAGATCACCGACCTCATCACGACGGACGGACGCGAAGAAGCTCCCAAACTTTTGCGCGGTTATAACCTCGTGCGTGAAAATGGTTGCTTTGGTTGTCACGATATTACTGGGGCCAAGAGTGGTCGGCCCATCGGTCCGGATATGCGTTTGGAACCACGGCCGCCGTTGGAAGATCTCACGCCATTCGAGCGTGATAAGCTCCTCAAAGATGTGGATAATCCGCCTGGCAACTTGCGCAAAGTCGGTCCCAGCCTGAACCGTCTCACGGAAAAGACGTATCCCGATTTTGTCGCCAAGTGGATCATGGGACCGCGCGATTTCCGGCCCACGACGCGCATGCCGCATTACTATAACCTCAGTAATAACAATGAGGCCGCCCTCAAGGGCACTGGTCAGGAAAAATTCCCTGAAGCCGAGGTCTACGGCATTACGCACTTCCTCTTTGAGGAGAGTAAAGGGTTCCTCAGTAACGTTGCCAAAGCGCGCAAGGAAGATGCGCCGGAGAAGCGCGCGGCTGACGAGAAATTAGTGCAACAGTTGACGGCAGAGTTGGCGAACAAACAATTGGTCCAACTCATGAAAGTGGGGGAGAAAGAAGACAAGGAAGAACTGTTAGAAGCAACCCGTTTGCGCATTGCTTACCGCAAGATCGCGGCGCCGCTGCAGACCACCAAGGCGCCGGAAAAGGGCGACGTGGACAATGGTCGCAAACTCTTCACCATGAAAGGTTGTTTGGCTTGCCATCAACATGTGGGCACGAGCATCCCCCCCAAGGAGGAAGACGACTTGCCCGCCGCGCCCAGTGAAGCAACCTACGGCCCGAACCTAAGCCAGTTGCGCGAGAAACTGTTGGGCAAGGATGAGAAAGATGCGAAACGGCTGGAACATGCGCAGCGTTGGCTGGTGCAGTGGATCAAAGATCCACACGTGCACAGTCCACGTACCAAGATGCCGGTAACTCACCTTGACGACAAGGAAGCTGGCGACATCGCTGCCTGGTTGCTTGCGCAACCCGCGCAGGAACTTGGCGAAGGCTGGGCCAACCTTAAAGTGGGTAAGCCTGACCATGATACGCTGAAAAACCTGTCGCGTGTCTATTTGAATCGCATTCTGTCGCGCTCGGAGATCGAATCCTATTTTAATGGCACGATGGGCAAGGATCGCATCAATGAATTGCCGTTGGATGAAAAACTCCTGGGCAAACGTCTGCATGCGGCGGCCATCAAGAAAACGGCGGAGCAACGCAAGCTCAAAACGGAGGAGGCCAAAGATCAGGAAATTACCTGGTATGTCGGTCGTAAGGCGGTTGGCCGCCTGGGTTGCTTCGGTTGCCACGACATTCCTGGGTTTGAGAATGCCAAGAACATTGGCGTGGAGTTAAACGATTGGGGTAAAAAAGATCCGGGCCGTTTGGCGTTTGAGAACATCAAGGCTTATATCGAAAATAAGTATCATGTTGTTCCCTCCCTGGTGGACGACAAGGGCAAACCTGTTGGCCCAGATAAACATGGTCATGCGCCCTATGAACAATTCTTTGCGGAGCAACTGGGCGTTGGCGGCCATAGTCATCACGGACTGACGCGTGATGGTTATCTGCATCAGAAACTGAAGGAGCCGCGCAGCTACGACTACACGCGCGACAAGGAATGGGATGACCGGTCACGCATGCCGCAGTTCAAATTTGCGCACGCGATCCGAAAACCTGAGGTCAAGGTCACCAAAGGTAAGAAAGTGCAAGTCGTGCAGAAAGAAGAACCCAAGGAGGCGTTTGCGGCCCGCGCCAACAAGGAAGAAGCCGACGCCCGTGAAGCGGTGATGACGTTTGTGCTCGGGCTGGTCGCGGAGCCCATTCCGCTGAGTTACTTGAACTCGCCCAAACCAGATCGGCAAGCGGTCGTCAAGGGCCGGCAAGTGCTGGAGAAGTACAACTGCGCGGGCTGCCATATCATTCAGCCGGGCGTTTACTCCTTCAAGCGCAGCAAGGAAGCGATGGCGCAACTGGACGGTTTTTACGACAGTAATGTGCGGGACAAGATGGACGAGATTTATAAGTTCCCGGATCATCTGGCCTGGCACGGTCGGCCGCAACCTGCTCCGGAGCGGTTGCGAGCGTTTGGTGTCGGTGGCAGACTCGGCGCAGGTGGTTTCTCCTTGCACTTGACCGAGGCGTTGACGTACCCAACGCTCGTCCCTGGTCTCAACGGCGGCCCAGACCGTAAGCGCGAGGAGATGCGCAGTATTCAGGCCGGTAACAAAATCACGGTGCCGCCAGCGGAGTTATTGCAGCCAGCGCCCGCCGATTTGTCATCGCCGGAGAAAATGCGGACGTACGATAAACTTTATGGTCCGTATGGTGGCGCGTTCTCGGATTTGCTGTCCGAATTTCTTACGAGATTCGACCCCAAGAAATATGGCGATCCGCAGAATCTCGACAAGGCCCGTCATTCGGGGCCGCCATCGTTGATCTATCAAGGTGAGCGCACGCAACCCGATTGGCTGTTCCGGTTTTTGCTCAATCCGCACAAGGTGCGTGAACTGACCGTGTTGCGCATGCCACGCTTCAACATGAGCGAAGACGAGGCGCGGACGTTGGTAAATTATTTCGCAGCAGTTGACAAAATCAACAATCCCAAGGAAAATTTAGAGTATCCGTACTCCCAGGCGCCGCAGCGCCATGAAGTGACCGAAAACTTCTGGCAGGAGAAAACGCGGGAGTACCTGGCGCGCCTGGCACGGACGAAAAACCCCGACAATCCCAAGGAGACGCTCAAGGCCAAGGAATTGCGGGAGTTGACGCGTCAGTGGGACGAGATTGCGGGCAACTTGAAGGCCCAGGCCGACAAGGTGGAGAAACGCTTCAAGGAAGCGGAAAAAGTGTTTGAGGCAGGGAAAAAATCCGGCACGGACAAAGTTGGGGCCGCAACCAAAGCGTTGCAGGAAGCTGAGAAAGCCGAGAGCGCCGAGCAAGATCCGGCCAAGAAAAAGCAATTGGCGGAGAAAGTCGAAAAAGCTCGGGCGGAGAAAATCGCTGCGGACAAGGCGATGGCGGTCATCGCGGAGCCCTACGAAGTCTGGAGCGCCGAACACGAACGGATGCAAAACCAACTCAAGGAGTTCACGCGCGAAAAGCAGCAGGAACGTTGGGAGAAATATGAGGCGTACCCGGCAGCCGCGTTTCGCTTGACCGTCAAAGTATGTTCCGCGTGTCATCAATTGGGCAATTTGAATTTGCCTAATGAGACCAAGGGACCGTCGCTCAACCTGGCGATGGATCGCTTGCGGCCGGATTGGACGTTGAAGTGGATCGCCAATCCAAGTCGGTTGGTGCCGTATACCAGCATCATGCCGCAAAACTTCCCGCCCCACCGGCCAACGTTCCCGGAACTGTTTGAGGGCACGTCTCTCCAACAGATTACTGGTATTCGCGATATTTTGATGAACTACCCACACGTTTCCGAATTGCCGCTCAACCGTCACTGGTTGATCACCCGCGGCACTTCTGAAAAGGGAGAGAAGAAATGAAACGTTTGTTGTTTGCTATTGGTTTGGTGGCCGCCTGCGCCGGGCTGGCCACATCGCCCACCGCGGTGGTGAACGCTCAGAATAACGGCCAAAATTGGGTCACCATCAAGGGGCGCATCATTTGGGCTGGCAAAGCTCCGGAACGGAAACAGATTCCGGTGAATGTGGATAAGGCTGCCTGCCTGATCAAGGGCCCCATCCTGGAAGAAGACTATTTGGTGAATCCCAAGAACCAGGGACTCGCCAACGTATTTATTTGGCTGGCTCCCAAGGATGAAGACGCGAAAATGCCCATTCATCCGAAGTTGCAAAACGCGAAACTGAACAAGGCCGAGATGGATCAACCTTGTTGCATGTTTGAGCCTCGGGTGATCGCTATTCGCGAAGGTCAAGAGGTGGTCGCTAAAAATAGCGCAACCGTCTCCCATAACATTCGCTGGACAGGCCATCCTGATTTCAACCCAGGTGGCAATGTCACCTTGCCTCCAGGGAAGGAATACGTCTTGAAGGGATTGAAGGCGCAGAAGTTGCCGCTCATGGTGGAGTGCAACATCCATCCGTGGATGCGCGGTCGCATTGGTGTGTTCGATCATCCCTACTATGCCGTCACCGATGCTGACGGCAAGTTCGAGATTAAAATGGCCCCCACAGGCGACTATCGCTTGTACATTTACCATGAGAGTGGTTGGCGTGGCGGTAAAGCGGGGCGTGAGGGGCAACCTATCGCGATCAAGGGCGGTAAAGATATGGATCTGGGCAACGTGGAGTTTAATGTGAAGAAGTAAGCCGATTTTGGAGTGCGGTGGCAAGCCGCCGCACTCCAACAGGAGCCGATCCCACAGAACAGGAGAACCTATGTCCCGCTTCCTGGTAGTCGTTTTGTTGGTGGCGGCGCTGGTTGGGTCGGCCTCTACTCCGGCGAGTGTGCTGAACTCGCAAGGAAAAGCTCCGTGGGCGACTGTCAAAGGTAGAATTTTTTGGGATGTCAAAATCGCTCCTGTGCCGCCACGCTTACCAATCAACATCGGTGGAAACAATCCACCCTGTCTGCTGGGGGCCAAGCTCCTGGATGAATCTCTGTTGGTGAACCCCAAAAATCATGGGATCGCAAATGTCCTCCTTTGGCTTGAACCCATGGGAGGGAACTTACCAATCCATCCCAATCTGAAAGCCATTAAAAATAAACAAGTAGAAATCGACCAACCCTGTTTATCGTTCATTCCGCGCATCCTCGCATTGCGGCAAGGACAGGAGTTGGTGGTCAAGAATAATGCCACGTTCGCACACAACTTTCGTTGGACAGGTGACCCCGACATCAACCCGGGTGGCAATCAAAGCATTTCTCCGGGTGGTAAGTATGTGATCAACAACTTGAAGGCGCAACGCATGCCGCTCGGGGTTGAATGTAACATTCACTCATGGATGCGCGGCCGTATTGCGGTCTTTGACCATCCCTATTTCACGATTTCCGACGAAGATGGCAAATTTGAAATCCCTCTGGCCCCCGAAGGAAATTACAAACTCATGATTCTTCACGAGCATGGGTGGCTCGGTGGCAAACTGGGACGCGAAGGGCGTTCTATTCAGATTCAAGGTGGGGAACTCCTGGATCTGGGCGACCTCGCTTTCAACGTCAAGAAATAAGGAATTCCATCTTGGTCTTCACGCGTATAGGTGATTTGGGGTTTTGGATGAAGAAATGAAGTTTTGATGGGATGGAGTGGACGATGAGTTTTTACCTCAAAGATTGGCAGTGGGCGTTTGTGGTGGTTCTCTTCCTCAGTCTGGCTGGCGGCCTCTGGGTGTTTCTCGAGAACACCAAAGAAGTCCCTTTAGCAGAGTTGCAAGATCGTGCTTTTACCACCACCAGGTGGTGAGTGGGACCAGTAGCAACCAGATTGGACTACCAAGAAGCGGCTGCTCATGACGCGGCGGGCTTACGCCACGCCGCTCATAGTTATAGCCTCTATGATTATTGCTTCCAGATTCACGCTTGTTGGTAGGCCTGCTTGAGGGCAGCGATGTCAATTTTCTTCATCGTAAACATCGCTTGCATGGCCCGTTGTGCTTTTTGCGGGTCGGGATCGTTCAACATTTCTGGCAGGACGGTCGGTACGATTTGCCAACACAAACCAAACTTGTCCTTGAGCCAACCGCACTGAATCTCGGCGCCTCCCGCCGACAACTTTTCCCAGTAGTGATCCACTTCCTGCTGCGACTGGCAGGTCACGGCAAACGAGATGGCCTCCGTGAATTTGTGTACGGACCACCGTTGAGGGCGATAAACGTGAGCCCCTCCAGTTGAAACTCCACCGTCATCGCTGAACCCGCTGGCCCAGGCCCCGCCGGAGTGAACGGAACTACCTTGAGGATCTTGGCGTCCGGAAAAATCGATACGTAAAACTTGGCCGCCTCTTCTGCCTGATGATCAAACCACAGGAAAGGCGTGATTTTTTGG
>Ga0170475_105287597_pt1 | contig 10221 bp, 8 predicted proteins | sample Soicark_Litter_5_FD_111474 | JGI IMG/M metagenome (GOLD analysis project Ga0170475, IMG submission 111474) | Avena fatua rhizosphere microbial communities from Hopland, California, USA. Combined Assembly of 48 SPs | reverse complement strand
GATTTCATGGGCCTTGATCATTGCCGTCAGCACTTCACGCATGGTGACGGGCGCCTTGCCGGCGGCGACGCGGGTGCGCGATAGCCAGTCGGCCGCCATCAGGATGCCGCCCAAGTTGTCGGATGGGTGGCCCCATTCGGCAGCCAGCCAGGTATCGTTGAAGTCCAGCCAGCGTATCATCGCGCCCAGGTTGAAGGCGGCCTGGATCGGGTCCATCTGGTAGGAGGTGCCGGGCACCTTGGCGCCGTTCGGGACGATGGTGCCGGGCACGATGGGTCCGAGCAGCTTGGTGCAGGCTGGGTAATCGAGCGCCTCGAAGCCGCAGCCCAGCGTATCCATCAGGCACAGGCGGGCGGTATTGTAGGCCTCGGTGGACTGGACCTCGTAGTCCCAGACATAGTTGGCGATATCGACGAGCACCTGGTCTGGATCGGGGCGAACATTGGAAATATGGGCGGACATGACGAGTTCCTGTGTGTGGTACTGTTTAAATTCATATAAAAAACTAACGCATCAAAGCAATGATCTTCTTGATGACCATGTCGGCGCGTACCGGGCCTTTGCTGGCGGTGATGCCCAGATGCAATTCCGATAGCAGCGTCTTCAAGGCCGCCAGCGATTCGCATTTATCGACGCGGCGGTTATAGAACACCGCCTTGACGCCGAGATATTCCGATGCCGCCTCGCGCATCAGGCGCGCTACCTGTTGTACACGCGCCTGGGCGGGCGACGGTGGCGGTGGTGCGATCTCGACCGCCGGCCGGGCCGCTTGTTCTGCCACAACATCCCGCACCTGTATCAGGCCCAGCAGGAACAAGGTATGTGTTGCATCCGGTGCAGCGCCCAAGGACTGGGCCACCTCGCCCAACGCGCTGGCCGTTTTATGGCCATCCACCTGCAAGAGCAGGGCGCGCAGGCGGGGGGTCAGCTCCGGGCAGCAGCTTCTATCCTTGACCGCCTGCTGGCCAAACGGCGTTTTTGCGTAGATCGGGTCCGACATGCTGGCTGGTCCTTTTGGTTTGCACGTGCTGTCGCTGGGTAAGAACCGCAAGTGCAATCAAAGTTTAGACAAGCAGGCCCGCTACGCGTGGGTACTTTGCACATCAAAGGTTTAGCGGCGCTCATCAATGGGCAGAAATGCCAGATCTTCCGGTCCCACATAGTTGGCGGACGGGCGGATGATCTTGCCGTCCTGGCGCTGCTCGATCACATGGGCGGCCCAGCCGCTGGTGCGTGAAATCACGAACAGCGGCGTGAACATGCTGGTCGGCACCCCCATCATGTGATAGGAAACAGCGGAGAACCAGTCCAGGTTGGGGAACATCTTTTTGATGTCCCACATCACGTTTTCGACGCGAGGCGATATCGAACATCTTCATATTGCCGGCATCGGCGGACAGCTTGCGCGCCACTTCCTTGATCACCTTGTTGCGGGGATCGCTGATCGTATACACCGGGTGGCCGAAGCCGATCACCACTTCCTTGCGCTCGACGCGGGCGCGGATATCTGCTTCGGCAGCATCCGGCGAGTCGTAGCGCTTCTGGATTTCAAAAGCCATCTCGTTGGCGCCGCCATGCTTGGGGCCGCGCAGGGCGCCGATGGCGCCGGTGATGGCGCTGTACATATCCGAGCCGGTGCCGGCCACGACACGTGCGGCGAAGGTGGAGGCGTTGAATTCATGCTCGGCATACAGCACCAGCGAGGTATGCATGGCCTTGACCCAGGCATCCGACGGCTTCTTGCCGTGCAGCACATGCAGGAAATGCCCGCCTATGCTGTCGTCGTCCGTCTCCACCTCCACGCGGCGGCCGTTGTGGCTGTAGTGATACCAGTACAGCAGCATGGAGCCGAGGCTGGCCATCAGCCGGTCGGCGATATCGCGGGCGGCGCCCAGGTTGTGGTCGTCCTTTTCCGGCAGCGTGCAGCCCAGCACGGAAACGGCGGTGCGCATTACGTCCATCGGGTGGGCGGACGCGGGCAGTGCCTCGAGCGCGGTTTTGACGGGGGCAGGGATGCCGCGCAGGGCTTTGAGCTTGGTCTTGTAGGCGCTCAGCTCGGTGCGCGTCGGCAGCTTGCCGTGTACCAGCAGATAGGCGATTTCCTCGAACTCGCAGGCGTCGGCGACATCCAGGATATCGTAGCCCCGATAATGCAGATCGTTGCCGGTGCGTCCAACTGTACACAGCGCCGTATTGCCAGCGGTGACGCCGGACAAGGCGACGGACTTCTTGGGTTTGGGACCGGCTGGGGTATCTGCATTGACTTGTTGCGCGTCAGACATGCTTGTCTCCTGGTTATCAAGCTGGGTTGTTTCCCGCCGGCGTGCTGCGCCATGCAGCGAAACGGGGGGCGGTCAGAGGGCGCTGCTGTTCGTACGACAGCGTCCTCACCTGTCAAAATTTGCTTACCTCTGCGTCTCGGCCTGGAACAAGGCGTCCAGCTTTTGCTCATAGGCGTGGTAGCCCAGATGCTCATACAGATCCATGCGTGTTTGCATGGTATCCAGCACATTCTTCTGCGTGCCGTCCGTGGCAATATGCTGATAGACATTGAGCGCTGCCTGCGAGCTGGCGCGAAAGGCGGATAGCGGGTAGAGCATCATCGACACCCCGACGCTGGCGAGTTCGTCGCGGGTAAACAGGGGTGTCTTGCCAAATTCGGTGATATTTGCCAGCACCGGCGCCAGCACGGCGTCGACGAAGGCCTGGTACATGTCCAGGCTCTCCATGGCTTCCGGGAAAATCATGTCCGCGCCCGCTTCCACGCAGGCACAGGCGCGGTCGATGGCGGATTGCAAGCCTTCGACGGCCAGCGCGTCGGTGCGCGCCATGATCACGAAATCCGGGTCGGTGCGGGCATCCACGGCCGCCTTCACGCGGTCTACCATCTCCTGTGAGGAAACGATGGCTTTACCGGGGCGATGCCCGCAGCGCTTGGCCAGCACCTGGTCTTCAATATGTACGGCGGCAGCGCCGGCCCGTATCATTTCGCGCACGGTGCGCGCAATATTGAAAGCACCGCCCCAGCCTGTGTCGATATCGACCAGCACCGGCAATTGCGTACGGTCGGTGATGCGGCGCACATCGATCAGCACGTCTTCGAGGGTGGTGATGCCGAGGTCAGGAATGCCGCAGGAGCTGGCCGCCACACCGCCGCCGGAGACATACAGGGCTTTATGGCCGCTGTGCTCGGCGAGCAGGGCGCTATAGGCATTGATGGCCCCGACTATTTGCAGGGGGGCTTCCATGGAAACTGCCTGCCGAAAACGTTCGCCAGCCGATTGCAATATCATCCTGATGTCTCCTTGGGTTAAGGCCGCCGACACATGTTCAGTAGTGTGTCGGCGATTTGCTGCTTACCAATGCAAGAGGCTTACCAATGCAAGAGGCTTGCCAGGCCACCTGCTCATCGTAAAGATTTTTTAAAAATGTAATTGATTCATAAGGATAGCCGTTGCTTGCCAAGTTGGCGGCGGCATTTTGCCAGCCAAGTATGTTTCATTTTTGATACTTTGTTTCAATTGTTGGATTTTGTTTCAATAGGGGAATATGTTGCAGATGGCTGCGTTCAGCCTGGCGAAGGAGGGGTAGGCATAGCCATGGCGCTCGATGGTATCGCAGCGATATGGCGCGCTTTTTGTTCTAAAATGAAACCATGATTTCAAACTTGAACATGAGCTCTTTACCGCGCATAGGCGTAGTCGCCACGCGCGCCTTGGCGGCGCTGGTGCGCAGCATGGTGGCCGATTACGCAGGTCGCCTGGAAGTGCGCATGCTGGAGATGGCGGCACAGGATGCCATCCTGCCCCTGCAGGAAATGATGGCAGCGGGTCTGCTCGACGCGGTGATCGCCGCTGGGCAGGGTGCACAGTTGCTCAGAGACACGCTGGCGCTGCCGGTGGCGACCATCAGCCTGAATGGCTACGATATTCTGCATGCGCTGGCCGCCGCAAAACGCATACAACCGCGCGCCGTCTTGTTGAGCCGGCGTCGCCTGGCGGATGAATTCGACGAGCTGCGTCCGCTGTTGAACGTCGAGGTCACACAGCTTGTTTACGACAACGATGATAGCGCGCGCCGCCACCTGGAAACATTGTCGCGGGCGATGCGGCCGGTGGTGGTCGGTTCCAGCCAGATTATCCACTTCGCTGCGGAATATGATCTGCCCAGCGTGCTAGTTTATTCCCGCGAATCCATCGCCCGCGCTTTTGACGCCGCTGCGGAGCTGACGCGCATCGCACGTATGGAAGCGGCACGTCGCGAACGCCTGGACCGTATGCTGGAGAGCTTGTCGGAAGGCGTGGTTGCCGTCGATATGAATGAGCATGTGCAAAGCATCAATCCGGCCTTGGCGCGCTTGATCGGCATCACGCCGGAGCGGGCCATGGGCAAGGCGCTGACCTTGCTGGCGCCCGCCTTATCGCTGACCGAGGTCTTGCGCGACGGCGAAGGGCGCCGCGATGAGGTGACGGTGCTCAACGGCCGCACCCTGGTCACCCAGCGTTTGCCCTTGATCGAAGCCGGCCTGCAAGTCGGCGCCGTGCTGACTTTGCAGGAATCGTCGGCCATTGAGCGCGCCGACCGCAAGCTGCGCGCGCAAGCCAGGAAGAGCCAGTTCCAGGCGCGTTACCGGCTGGACGAGGTGTTGGGCAACTCGCCGCCCATGCAGGCGGCACGGGAGATGGCGCAGCTTTATGCCGCATCGGATTCTTCCGTGCTGATACTCGGCGAGTCCGGCACCGGCAAGGAGCTGTTTGCCCAGGGCATACACCTGGCGTCGCGACGTGCTGCCGGGCCGTTTGTGGCGATCAATTGCGCCGCCTTCCCGGAAAACCTGCTCGAATCCGAACTGTTCGGCTATGAAGAGGGCGCCTTTACCGGCTCACGGCGCGGCGGTAAGCCTGGTCTGGTCGAGCTGGCGCATCGCGGTACGCTGTTTCTCGATGAGGTGGGCGATATGCCCTTGCCCATGCAAACACGTTTGCTGCGCGTATTGCAGGAGCGCGAGGTGTTGCGGCTGGGCAGTGCGGAGCCGCTGCCGGTGGATGTACGGGTGATCGCGGCAACCCATGCCGATCTGACGGCGCGTATTGCCAGCCTGCAATTTCGCGGTGACCTGTACTATCGCCTCGCCATCCTGACCTTGTCCCTACCCAGCCTCGTCAAACGCGGCGAGGATCTGGCCCTGATCGCTGCCGCCCTGGCAAAAGATGCGCTGGCGCGCCTGGGCTCGCGGGCCGATCCAGCCTTGTTGGTTGCGCCGCTATTGGAAGCGGCGCGGGTTTATACTTGGCCCGGCAATGTGCGCGAGCTGCAAAATCTTGTCGAACGACTCGCCGTGTTCTTTGGGGCGATAGGCATGCTTGCGGTTGAGACCGTGCATCAGGTCGCGCCGGAGCTGCTCGCCAAGCCGCTTGCGTCGGGGCCGGGAAGTGGGCAGGCAGATGCACCGCTCCTGGCCGGGCGGCTGGAAGCGCCGCTGGCCGAACTCACGGAACAAACCCGGCGCGGCCGCGCCAGCGCCATGCTGGCCGAGTGCGGCGGGGATCGCGTCCTGGCGGCGCGTCGTCTTGGCGTAAGCCGCACGACGCTATGGCGGCTGCTCCGCGAAGAGGCTTGAGTGCGTTGCCGAGTCCAGTCATTATTTTTCAAGGTATTTCACTATGCATATTCTTTTATCCAGCGCCGGTGGCGATCAATCGCGCTGGCTCACCGAACTAGGCAATAGTCTGCCGCAAGCCCAGGTACGCATCTGGCAAGCAGGTGATAGCGCGCCTGCAGACTATGCACTGGTCTGGAAGCCGCCCGTCGAAGCGCTGCGGGGCCGTGCCGGGCTCAAGGCTGTGTTCAATTTGGGTGCCGGCGTCGATCCGCTGCTCGCCATGCTGCGCCAGTATCCGGATCTGCTACCGCCGGCGGTGCCGCTGATCAAGCTTGACGACGCCGGCATGGCGCAGCAGATGGTGCAATACGTAAGCTATGCCGTGCTGCGTCATTTCCGCAGGTTCGACGACTACGCTCGCCAGCAGCAGGCCGGCCGCTGGCAAACACTGCCCCGGCGCCGCATGGAGGATTGCCGGGTAGGCATATTGGGGCTGGGTGCGCTGGGCGCACAGGTCGCGGCCAGCCTGGTGCAGCAAGGTTTTCCGGTCAGCGGCTGGAGCCGCAGCGCCAAGCAGTTGCCGGGTGTGGCCAGCTATGCGGGGACTGCAGAGCTGGGCAGCTTCCTGAGCAGCTTGCAGGTGCTGGTGAACATGTTGCCGCTGACGGCAGATACGGAAAATATTCTCAACCTGGAAGTATTCAACCAGATGAATCGGGGCGCCGCCGTGATCAATGTTGCACGGGGCGCCCATCTCGTTGAATCCGATCTGCTGGCGGCGCTGGAGAGCGGGCAACTGGCGGGCGCCACCCTGGATGTGTTTCGCGAAGAGCCTTTGCCGACGGAGCACCCGTTCTGGTCCGAGCCTCGAATCGAAATCACACCCCATATCTCGGCCTTGACGGTGCGCATGGATAGCATCGCGCAAATAGTGGAGAAGATACAGTCGCTGGAGAGGGGCGAGGCAGTGAGCGGCGTGATAGACAGGGCACGAGGCTATTGAGCTGCCGCGAATCAGTTAAGGGTGGGTATGTGGGATAAGGTAAGCGGCAGAAAATTCACGCTTGGCTCTCCGTACCCGCCCTTCGACAGGCTCAGGACGAACGGAGCTATGGGGGGCGCATGCTGTTCCTTACCCACGCCTTTTGGCGATTTTCCGCCAAATACCCCACTCAGGACGAACGGGTCTAGAAGGAACATGCCCTGTTCCTTACCCACGTCATTTGGCGACTTCCCGCCGAATACACGGCCGCAAGCTCCCCCAATCATTTTGCTGCCACACTCGCCTCAGTCTTTGCAAAATCACCCGCCACTACTACGCTCAGCTTGGCCGGGTCCAGATAGAGTCTGAGTGCTGCATTCACCTGCTGCAGCGTCATGGCTTCTACTGCGGCGATATCGCTTTCTGCGTAGCTGAGTGGCAAGCCAAAGCGCAGCAGGTTTTGCAGCATGCCGATCTGGGTGTTTTCATTAGCCAGTGCAGAGCGCAGATTGCGTAGCCAGCCCTGTTTTTCGGCGTCCAGTTCGGACTGGGTAAAGCCCTTGCTGCGGGCCAGGTCGATCTCTTGCGCACCATCGCCTCCACCTTGGCGCGATTTTCCGGCGCGAAGCTGCCATTGATGGTCCAGGTGCCCCATTTGTCCAGCCAGCCCAGGGAGACATTGCTATAGATACCGTAGCTCAAGCCTTCCTGGGTACGTATACGGTTGGAGAGGCGGGCTTTGTCGCTGCCGCCCAATAGGGAATTGGCCATGGTCAACGCCAGCCGATCGGGATGCATTTCGCCTATGGGCAGGTTGCGCCTTGCCGAATACACGGCATTCGCCCGGTCAGCCGTCTCTATGCGCTTGTATAGCGGTGCCGGGTCCAGGAAGGGCTGGTCCAGATGCTGATAGGGCTGGCTGGCCTGCCAGGTGCCAAAGCGTTTATTCAACAAAGGTTGCAGTAGATCCGGATCGAAATCGCCGACGACGATCAGTTCGCCCTGGTTGACGCCGAAGAAGCTGCGGTAGAAATTTTCGACATCGGAGAAGTTGAGCTTGCGCCATTCCTCCAGGGCTTCCTCATCCGTGTAGCTGTAGCGTAGATCGCCACGCGTGGCGGGCAGCGCGAAGTGCCGGGTCAGCGCCCGTTCGGCAAGCACGCCTGGATCGGTGCTGCGTATACGGGCGGAGACCGATTCGATGGCGCGATTCTTTGCGACGTCAAACTCCTTGGTGACGAAGACTGGTTCACGCAGCACTTCGGCAATAATGTCTACTACCTGTTCCAGCTTGTCTTTTTCCGAGCTGAAGCCGACAGACAGGTCTTGTGCCGTTGCGCCGATACGCCAGCCCGATTGCAGGCGGTCCGCTGCGCTGGTCAGGGCGACTTTGTCACGGCGCACGGTGGCCTTGCCCAATTGCGTACCCATGATATCGCCGATGAACTCCTGGCCGAAGGTGCTCTTGGCATCGCCCCAGCGCAGGCTTAAGGTGCCCAGTACCTTGGATGCATGGCTTTTGCGGGGAAGCAGGGCGTATTTCAGGCCATTGGCGAATTGGCCAGTGCGGACGCGTCTCTCGATGTTGGCAACGCTGGGTTCGAATTTTTCGCCGGCGCTGCTCACGGTTTTACTGGAATAGTTCTCCGTCAGCCGCGTTGCGTCCGGCGCCTGGCTGATCTCGACCTTTTCGGCTGCCGCGCTAGGGATAAAGCGGCCGGAGGTGCGGTTCGCCGGTTGCAGGTACTGCTTGGCGACCCGCCGGACATCAGCGCTGGTGACGGCTTGCAAACGGTCCCGGCGCAGATAGAGATTGCGCCAGTCGCCCAGGCGCGCTGCACTGCCCAGCAGGCTGGCAAGGATATTTACATTGGAAAGCGAATTATGAAAACGACTGACGTAGGCGGCCTTGGCCCGTTCAATTTCTGCGTCCGTCACCGAGCCGGCAAGATCCTTCTCAAGCAGCGTATTCAGCTTTTCTTCCAGCTCGGGGAGCTTGGCATCGTTGGGCAGGCTCAGCGTTACGGTAAACAGGCTGGGATCGACATTGCAGGCGGCAAAGGCACTGCCGCCTAGCGCCAGCTTGCTTTCGACCCATTGCTTCTGCAGGCGGCCGTCTCCGCCGTTGCTCAGCAGGTAGGCCAGCACCTGCAAGGCCGGGTGATCCGGATGCAGGCAGGCCGGTATGTGATACTGGCTGGCGATAATGGGCTGGTCTCCGGGGCGGCGCAAGGTGACGCTGCGCTCGCCGTCCTGCGCCGGCTCCATGCTGTTGCGGCGCTCGATAGGGCTGGTATTTTCCGGCAGCACACCGAAATACTGGGCGACCGCGCGTTTCACACGGCTCTTGTCGAAACTGCCGGCAATCACCAGCACGGCGTTGTCTGGGCGGTAAAAGCGGTGGTATAGCGCGCGTAGGTGCTCCAGGTCGACTTTTTCGATATCGCTGCGATTGCCGATGATGGGCTCGCCATACTTGTTGTAGCGGTAAGCCAAGGCCTGCATGCGCTGGAACAGCAGGTTGCTGGCGCTGTTTTCGCCCATCTCCAGCTCATTGCGCACTACCGTCATTTCCTTGGACAGCGATTCGGGGGTGACGCTGGCGTTGGCCATGCGGTCCGCTTCCATCATCAGCAACCAGTCGAGACTTTGCGCGTTGGCGGCGAAGCTGGCGAAGAAGCTGGTACTGTCATCCTGGGTGGTGGCATTGTATTTCATGCCGCGCTTGCGGAACTCGTCGCGCGGCTGCGGTACCTTGGGTGTGCCGAGGAACATCATGTGTTCCAGCAGGTGTGCGGAGCCGGAGTCGCCATACAATTCGTCGCGCGCACCTACAAAATAAGTGAGATAGACGCTGGTAGCCGATTTGCTTTCGTCCGGCAGCAACAGCAATTGCAAGCCGTTCGATAGGCGGTAGGACTGCACCTCTTCGACGACGGGACCGGAGCTGAGTACGGCCCATGGGGCAGCCGGCGCATTTTTCTGTGGCGCCGCCGCGGCAGGCAGCGGCGCGCCTGCAAGCAGCAGGCAGCTTGCCGTGCATGTCACCGCGAGTAGGCGCCGCCCCGTCGTTGGCGGCAATATCTGCCGACCTGGTCGGCCTTGCATTACGTCTGCGTCCCGATCCCTTGCACAAGCACCCAGGCGAAAGAACATGCGGATCAGCTCCTTAGGCGTACTTATATTGGTAAGTCGAGACGGTAGTCAGACTGAAAACGCCCGCGATAAGGCGGGCGCAGTTCATGGGGTCATTGCTGTGCTTCAGGCGCCATTTTTGTCGAGCAGGTGTTTCTTTTCTTTGACGGTGGTCCAGTCTTCGTGGTCCGGTAGCGGATCTTTTTTCTCGACGATGGCAGTCCAGTTCGGATGGCGCGACAACTCCGCGTTCAGACGGATGAAGTCAATCTGGTTGGCCGGTACATCGTCTTCGGCATAGATGGCTTCAACCGGGCATTCGGCGACGCATAGTGTGCAGTCTATGCATTCATCAGGATCGATAACCAGGAAGTTGGGGCCCTCGCGGAAACAGTCCACCGGGCAGACATCAACACAATCGGTATATTTGCATTTGATACAAGCTTCTGTGACGACGTAAGTCATTCTTTGCTTACTCCATTTTTGCTGGTCATCCACCGTC
>Ga0170475_133965556_pt1 | contig 10222 bp, 1 predicted proteins | sample Soicark_Litter_5_FD_111474 | JGI IMG/M metagenome (GOLD analysis project Ga0170475, IMG submission 111474) | Avena fatua rhizosphere microbial communities from Hopland, California, USA. Combined Assembly of 48 SPs | reverse complement strand
GGTTGATTTATTTCTCTCTCTCAGCCTCTCACAAAACAATCTTTAAATTCGGGGGGTTAGACACCTGATGATTTCATCGCGAGTGGCAGTATCGTAGACCGGGATCGTTCGTGGTGTCGACATCTCAACCACAATCGCGTCTCGTTGTTGTTGGAGGGATTTCACCTTTGATAGTTTGTCTGTCCAGGTGATGTTCATCTTCTTTGGTTGCTCCCCAGTAATGACGAAAAGAGATTGATTGGTTACCAATAAATATGTCTTCTCGGATCCTTTCTTGTACAGGAGGAAGTGATCTTCATAAAAGTGACCTTTGTTCATGAAGAATGAACCTTTCTGGAGATTGGCCAACAGTTCCTGGCCTTCAGCCGCTCTTCGATTGTATTCAGTTAACACCAAGGAGGAGGGGACGTGTCGTGGAGGTCTGACACGAGTCCTATCCTTGTCATCGGAATTTGTCTGATTTTTGATTCCAGTAGTTGTCTTGCTCACTAAATCAACAGCACCGACGGTTGGTTTCACAACAGCCCCAACAAGGCCTTTCCCGACTCCTTTGAACAGCCCAAACGCACCTTCATTCTTCATGCCTTTGGCTGGTTCCTCATACAACCCCTTCAATCCACCCCAGATTCCTGTTCCAAGATCCTTGACTCCTTGCGAAATTCCAGAAGCAACATCATCTGGTCTATTGGTTTGTGCAGCAACTTGTCTCTCTCTGGCCCAACTTGAGTCCACAAAAGAGGCAGCTCCAGTTGTGAAAGATTCGGTGAGCTTGCTTGTAGTATTGGAAAGACCATAAAGTGTTTTGCTGACCAAACTCCATGTGCCCTTCACAACACCTCCTGGCAAATCACCTGCCATGATTCCTTGATATGGTTCATAGAAAAGATCAAAGACACCAGTACCGAGATTATTGACAAGAGAAACAGGATTTCCAAGGAAATCAGCTGAACCAAGAATTCGGTACAACTGTCTTCTAAGTTGTCGATAATAATGTCGTGAGATCCGGTTGAAGAGTTCATCTTTTGTTGAAAACACGTTATTGATTCCGAGTGCATTACATCGCAACTCAGCACCTTCGAGGTTCATCACTGCCTTCAACCCTTTCAATGTTCTCATCACAGTTGAGCTCTTTGCTCTTCCACTTGGTTGATATGAGTAGACATCTGAGTAAGCGATCCTTGTTTTGATTGGATTCAACAATAAAGTATTGAAATAAACGACAGCTGAAGAGCTCGGTGTTTCTGGAACTTCCAAGAGCCAGTCACTTCTTCCTTCCAATAACTGTTCTTCGTATTTCTTTTCGGTCGGTTGGTAAAGATTGTACAATAGTGAATCGAAACATAAAAGTATTTCACTAATAAATACACGATCAACTTTCACGTCGAGTTCTTGAAGCGAAAGAAAAAAGTGTGTAAGACAAAGAATGGTCTTATATTCAAGATTTTTCTTGATCTCAATTCGTAACCAATCCTTGTCATCAGGTTTGAGTTTCGAAGAAAGAACAATCGGATAGGGTGTGAGATAAAGTTGATTATCCAACTGAATTTCATTGACATAGAACTTGAAATCGAGTTCCGTTGGAGATTTGGTCACATTTGCCGTAATATCTTTGAGGAAAAGAAAAGCGATCTCTTGTGGCTTATTATTAATCAAACTGACTCCGATCTCTTTGATCTTGAGTTGTGCGGAAATCAACAAGTTCTCTTGCTTCGCTTGTTCATGTTCTTTCTGTTGTTGATGTTGTTGTTTTCGTTTCTTTTGCGCATCTTTTTTGTTGACCGCAGTCCGAACTTCTTTCTGATGTGCGATCCTTGCTGGAGGTCCCTCTCTGGCGGTATAGAAGACCAAGACCTTCGTTGGACCACTCACAAAGAGTTGTGAACGAATGTCAGTGAAAGATTCAATTTTCTCAAGTTCATTACAATTGACTTCTGTCCATTTCGAGGACTTGTCATTTACAATATTTGGACGGACTGGTTGCCAACGAAGAACATGATCTCCTTCCAAGTTGTCCCAAATAAACATTCTTTCTTCTTTCTCGTTGATTGTCGTAATTGTATCGCCATCAGCTTGGCGAACACGAATTTTCTCAGAACAAGAATTTCGAATGAGGAATTGAGGATATTCTGTCTTGTCATAAAAGAATAACATTCGAGTATTCTCCTTGATGTAAACGTGAAGTTTCACAAATCTTTCATGGATTGGTGAAAGAGGTGTATCGAAAAGTTCAATATCCAGAATATCATGAGTATCGATCTTGAATGATGATGACCATTTTGAATCATTGGGTCGTTTGATGACAACAAGTCGATCGAGCTCACCATCTAACCAATGGAATGGAATTGTTTGAAGGGGATCAACAGTGAGAGCTCGTTTGCATCGAGGCTGAGAGAAAAGCAATACATGGGCAGTCTTGTTCACTATAAGGAATTGAGGAACAAGAGACACGATCTTGGTTCTCCAAAACCTTCCTGGCGCTGGTTCCGAGGTTACACTCACCTCATAAACAGTTCCACCAGATGCTTTGAGCGATAAGACTCCAGAGTTGTATGTCGTGGTTGCCACTTCTTGTGACCACTCTGAATCTTCAACTCGAATAGCGATCTTCTTCCATGAGTTGCCGATCGGTGTATCATCATCTGCTGTTTTGATTTTGGAAGTCGCGTGAAGTCCTCTCCATTGTACTCTCTTTCCTAACTTGTTGACGATCCAAGCAGAGGAGAAGAAAGTGATTGTTCTTGTTCCAAAGACAGGATGTTCAGAGTTTTGAACTTTTAGAGTCATTGTACTTTGACCATCAGTCACATCAATAGTTTTATCCATATCTTTCCCGAGTTGTAATAACTTGGACTTGGAAAACCCTGCAGGTGCTATGAGAACACCCAAAGTATGGTTTGGATCGACAGATATGATTTCAGCTTGAGTTCCAAGATTCACAGTATCATAAAAACAGACATTATTTGTGGTGAGATCAATGACTTGGACCGACATATCCAATTTCATAGCATTTTCGATCACCAATGGAGGATGCAATGAGATTCTGTACTGTTTTGGCGCCATAATCTTGTTTGGTCGAACTGTGATTTGTCCAGGAATTGGGTTTGTAACAGGTCCGACGCTTGCCCTCTGAGCTGGGTCCTGGAAGGGTCCTGGTGGCTGATTGGTTGTGATGATCTGGCTTTGAGCTGAGAGTGGATCTTGAGCACCAATCGACGATCGGCTCGGAGTTGGACTGGAACAACGAATGGTCTTGACATCACTGACATGTAAGTGTTGAACTCGAACCAAGAGACAACAAGAAATACTTTGCCCATAAGTTGATGAAGAGCAAATGAAATGAAATGTTCCTTCTTTGAGATGTCGAAGATCTAAGACAGAGACTGCCCAATTGAAAGTGGCAGCTGGGAAGACGGGACGAATGCGAAGCGATCCATGTAATGAACCGAGAGGAATTGAAAGGTTTTGACCAGGTCCGAGTTCGGTTTGGCTCTCGAGCAAATAAAATTGGACAGCACTTCTGCAATTATTCTCCAACATGATCGGTGAACGTACCGTAATAATTCGAACGTCTTCTTTCGTTTTGATATCGACGAGGAGCGATGGTGCAACTTCAGAATAGAGATGGATCAGACCCAACTCAGTGATGGGGAAGTTTTCGACAGTCACAGTATTTGTAGATGATGGAATTTCAAGTCGGAAGTTCAATGTTGATCCAATATGCGCTTTATCCTCTAATACAAGAGCACGTTGGTTCAGATCAGAACGCTCAACATTCAAAAAGACATAATCCGAAGTGGCTAAAGTCGATTCTGATTTCTGTCCAGGTTTCGCTTCTTTCATCAATACTTTCACGTCGTTCTGTGGTGGAATATCGGTCAACCAAAAGTTCATTGCATATCCAGATTGATTGATTAATAAATGTCGCGTAAGTTTCGAGTGCGTGGTCTTGTTTTTGATGTGGGACGCCTTCATTGAAAGTAATTCAGAGCCGATTTCGAATAATGATTGTTCATTCACTTCATCTTCATCGACAGGAGGTTGATCATCAAGTAATCTTTTATGATTTCTTGCACTTTCCACCATATTCAAAATAGAACTGATGAAAGGTTGACAAATATTGAAATATATTCCGTCAAACTCAATCTTGGTGCTCAATTGGCTTCCTCTCCTCTGGTCTCCTTTTCCTTTGGCATCTGTTCCGAGAGAAAACGTAACGGACGTGGGCTCCAACATTGGCTCCCAGGTGTATCTCGAACTGTTGAAATATTGCATCACAAGCTTGCTCGCTCCATCTGATTCAATTTTACCGTCCATTTGTGAATACTCGAAAGAGGTCGAGTCGAGACGAATAAACATTAAGCGATGTTGAACCATGACATCGACGTCATCAATGAATGTCAGATCGAAACGATCAATGCGGATCGAAAATTTCATTGGTTTCTCTTCCTTTGGAGCAGTGACTGGAACAAGTGAAGCCTCTGAGGACGCTGCTGGAGAAATGGGTGATGATGTTTCTGGTAAGATCACAGTTGGCTTTTGTTGGACTGATGAAGATGATGTTGATGGCGAAGCCTTGTTTGAACCAGAAGACCCTGTAGGAGTGGCTTTCTTTGAATCTTGAGAGGAAGAGGAGGGTGAGGCTTTCTTTTCAGAAGATTCGAGAGAAGACTCGGCAATTGGTTTCTGTTCTTCAGTGAACTCTAACAGAGAGCTCAAAGAATTGACAGAAGAAGAAGAATTGGAAGACAATGAGACGGGTGGTTCGTCTTGTTGCAGTAACGGTGATTTAGCTGACACTTGTTCCATGACTGAGCTCAAAACATGATTTAAGAGGATGACATCTTGGAATGAGATCACAGCTGATAATCGATCTCGACACAGATTAATATTAATATTTTGAAGCCCGGATTCTTGTTGAATGTATGTCAAACTCATTTCAAAAGGTGTAATGATTGAGACTTTGTGTGTTTTTTCTGGGAATGTACATCGATAGAATTCCGTCCTTTGTGTATTGACAGTGATGGCCGAATTCTTTCCGACAAAGACGATTTCGAGTTTCACATCACAATGAAAGACCAATCCTTCTTCCTCCATTTCTTTCTTTGCTTTATCTGTCTCTGTTTCTGTCACTGGCAATCCAGACTCTTTCCTTTGTTTTTCTTCTTCGTACTCTTTCTCAAGCTCATTCGCCATACAAACGATCTCTGAATTCTTCAAATATATATACATGATAGTTTCGTCACGCGGATGAGGATGAGGTTGTTGAGTCTTGGCTTGTTCATCAAAGGGTACAGGCTCCTTGATTGGTGATGTTGTTGTTGATTGTATTTCAGATGATGATGTCATTGGGTTCGGTTGGCGTCCCATGGGAGTATAAGTCGCATCACCAAGGTTCGAGGTTTGGGAAGAAGATCTGATTGAAGTAGATGCTGTTTGTAGGTTCTGTGATGTCTGCGCCGTCTCTGTCTCTGGTGTCTCGGCATTCTGAGGTTTCGGGAGTACCTCTGGGATCTGGACAGTCTCAGGTGTAGGGAGTGTCTGTGAAGACGAAGATCCCTCTCTTTGTTGAATTTCTTTAATCAGAGCTTGTCGGACGACTGAATCACGATCTCTCGCTTTGGACATGTTTGAGGAACCCATCAATAGGCTATTTTGTACATTGACGGCAAACTCTTGAAGTGCGAAGATGGGAATGGGAGCGAAGAAAATTCTCGGGTGGAGATATGCAACGTTCATAAGATTTCGACCTAAACTGTCTTTCTCGTATTCGAAGATGATCTCGGGAGATGCAAGAGGTGTCTTGTTGGATGTAAGCTCTGATGTTCGACCACCAAACATTTCGCGCTTGAAGGAGATTGGTTGTGTTAAATCAATGGCTGAAAGGACACCAACTTCAATCTTTGCACCTTGTGAATAATCATCAGAGATCGAATACTTCACAATCAGATCTTTCACCACAATTGACATAAATGGTGTAAGTTTGCCCTGGGTCGGTGTTGTTCGAGAGAGAATACACTCAATCTCACGAGAGAACACACGGAGTTCGATCGTTTCATAGACAACTTTAGGAGCACCAGGTGCATCGGGATCCATGGGTTGAGGAAGAGGTGCATGGTCTGGAGAAATAGCAGAAGGATCAACAGATAATGGGGGAGTGGATGATAAGTATTGGTCCTTGAGCTCTTTTTGAGCAAGTTTTCCCTTTTGAATATCTGGTCGACGTAAAATATTTTGATCCTCAATATTCTCGAGAAGTACAGGAATTAAGTCTTGTCTTGAATATGTGATGGGAGTACACATATTTGTTGTAAGAATATCGAACAAAGTGGCGATATGATTCTCAGGAAGTGAGATTGAAGTTCTAGGAAGGTTAATTTCCACCAGACGAAGAGGATTGAATGATTTTCTCAAACCAGCAAGATCAACAATTTTGAGTGAGAGAGATGTATTCGATAATATTTTGGTTGCTTGAAGTTCATTGACCTCATTTGGACCAAAAACTTCAAGATTACAACCCTCGATCTCGATCAGATACTCATTGAAGAATTGCTCTCCTTCCTTATAGAGTCGAGTTTTGATATGAATGGTTCCAAGATCAGCGGTCATATATTTGTTGGTGACCGTTTCTGATTGAGGAATCAGCACTCGAGGATTGGAGAACGACAAATCCATCACGTTTTCGGAAACGCTGGTAAGAATCTGTTGATCTGTAAGATTGAGAAGTTTCGAACGATGATAATTAAATTCATTGAAGAAATTGATCAATTCGTTCGAAAGTCTCCAAAAGAAAATGAATTCGAGCGTGGAATTTTGTGAGATCCACACAACAGTTCGACCAGTCGAGCCAGGGATCGTTGGCGGTGTGAGAACCACTGAAAAAGAGAGCCAGCGCTTCTTTCCTTCATCTGCCTGATCGTCTTTCTTAATCTGCATGGTTTGTCTCCATTGCGGGGCCACTGTCTCATTCATCTCCTCTAAGAGAAGCTCACGTAATTCTCCCTCAATTTGAGTGGTTTCTGAGATTAAATGGACAGACATTGATAATTGTTTGATGGCAGCACGAGCAAAGATTTCTTCGTCTCTCTCGAAATAAACCAATAAACTCCTCATTTCGATATTGTGAACTTGTTTCGTTTGATCCTTTTGCTTTGCAACGGCAACTTGTTGTGCAACAGTCAGATTCTCGACTCCCAATTCTTTTACTTGTGCAGGATTCGCTCGAAGTTCAACAGCTTTTAGCTTATCAGAAAGAGTGAGGAAGAAATGAATTGTTGATGAAAGTGGTTGTTGTGCAAAAAGAAAATTTAATCCTCCAAATTTAATATTTGTCTCCATTGCAACTCCACTAAATTTGGGTGAAGTCTCAGAAATTGATTGAAGATTAATCAAGACAAAATCCGTATTATTTTCAGTGGCGGTACTGATCAGGTATTTGTTTTCGGAATGAGCTCGATGAACTAATGCGAGTGTTCGAAGTTTGGCGATCAACTCAAATCCAAATTCCGTTTGACTATGGTCTACCACGAGATCTTGGAATTCAAACCGAAGAAAGAGTGCATCACCCTTCAAAATTGAAAGTGAGAATCTTTCGAGAAGAAAATGAGCCCAGAGTTGTTTGTCATCTTCTGCAGTTTTTTTCGCTGGAGCGACCTCAGTAGGTGAGGGTTCTTCAACAGCTGGAACCTCTGAATACTTTCGTTTTGGGTTTGGCGGTGCTGACAATATTTGTTGCAACTCCCAAAAATGAAGAATCAGCTCCTCAGAGATCGCGAGGTCCACATGATCGAGCCCACCAGAAACCTTGATCGGATAATATTTTGAAAACGGAAGGATTCTGACTTGAACAATCAGCTTCAGATCGAACGGTTCGACGAGTGGAGCTCTCTCTTGTAAATTTAGATTTGGGAACGACTTGTAAGAAGTCTCCAAAAAAAAGATTCTTGTTTTCTCGAGAGTGGCAATATAGTCATCATACAACAGATTTTCTTGAGCATCTTCAGCAAGTTGAGGTAATCCTTGGCGATCTTTAACTTGCGACTTGACAAATAACTTTCCGAGTTGTAATATCAAAGTTCTACTTTCGGCTTCGTTGTCCTTCCATGATTGAGGTATTGCAATCGTTACTCCGGAAATTGCAAGAGAGAGGTGGACGGGTGGTTGCTCCGCTCTGATTTGTTTTACGGTATCCATTGCAGAACTTTCGAGCATTGCTGAAAGCTCTTTGACAACTCTTGAGTTCTTGAGAGAGAAAAAATCGCCCAATCCAGCAGCAAAATCGGATCTAAACCAAATTTCAAGAGGAAGAGTTTTGAGTAAAACATAGTATTGCTCCTTGACATCAGTATTCGGAATTGCATCCAAAGATTCGAATTCTCCATAAATAAAATGCTTCTTGGATTTTACTTCTTCTTGTAGATCTGCTGGAATATTCACGAGAGTTTCCTCCAGCGTTGCGAGTGAGTTATCATCTCTTCGCGCAAGGTTAACGATCTCATAGACCCCATTCGGATTCTGAAACTCCACACAAATAGAGTTCATCCATGTTCGGATCAATTTCGAAGTAAGCTTCATGTATAAATCAAGATGCTGATCTATACATCGAATATGAAAGCGGACATTTGTTTTTGGTTCAACAAGGGTCAAGGAAAAGTAATCAAGTTGGATCGAGATCCGATTCTTGACATAAGAATCTGGGACCTTTGTTGCTAAGGTTGTATCCTGAGATTGTGCTTCCTTAAAGAGAGATCCAAAATCCTCATCAAGATTAACCATCTCAGATTCCGAAAGCTCAACATGGGAAGTGGCGCCAACAAGCCAAGAAGACCATGATTGAGGCGCTTTCTTCCTCTTTTCGTCCAGGATCTTCTTTTCTTTTTTCGCAACTAAAGCTGCCACGGATCTCAACGTCAATGTTGTTTCCACATCAAATTTATCCTCAAGGGTTTGAAGCTCTTCGGTTTCTTCAGGAGAAAGTGTCACATTTTTCAAAAGTTTTTCTTTATAAAGAAAGATATACTGTTTGCGATCTTCAGAATTTTGTTTGATATAAGACCAAGTCCATGTGGCTCGTACTTTCCGAACTTCGGCCAATGTTGCGTTAATTGCAAACTTCCACCAAGACGCTGCATTTCCTTTGATTGCTGCTCGGGGTCGAAGCTTGGCATATTTGTTGAATTTTTTCAGATTTGTTAAATAATAGGCGGCATCAACTAAAGCTTTGAACTGAGGTCTTGTCAAAGTGCCACTCAACTTTTCAATAACTGCTGACAATACTAATTTCGGGATATTCTTTTCCGGTCCATCATGATTGATAATTGTCTGGACAAAACCACTGATTGGATCGATGAGGAAAGAGTGATCGTCAGCAACCTTGGCTCCTTTTTTAAAGATCATTTCTTTCAGACTGTTCGAAAAAACACCCTGATTTCGATCATAAAGATCTTTCTCTCCAAGGTTGAAATATACAGCTAGATTTTTCAGTTCCAAAAGCTTATGAACTGATTTGTCACCGGAACTCAAGAAGCTGGGCGTCCAATCCGCATCGGTTGTTTGAAGATGAAGACTCTCAAGTGTCAATCCCATTGCAAACGGTGCATCTCTCTTGGTGTTATGTTGATAGCGAATGTGAACATTATCAATAAAGATTTGGACATTATTTATAATTGTTGTTGTTAAATTTGAAATGTAATTCGCTGGATATTGAGTAATTCCTGAGGCTTCCTCTTCATCCTTGAGTGGATCAGAGGCAAAATATTCTGCAAAGCGAAGTTGTGTCCGTTTCTGACGCACTTCGATATCTTCGGAGGTCGTAATTTGTGACGGAAGAGCCAAAAGATAAATATCAGAGAGTCGGATGATCACAGGTTTTGAATATAATTCAGTCCATGAGAGTTCCAAGACAAGTTTTCCCAAAAATCCTTGCCGCACTCGAATTGGAAGTTCTAATTCCTCAAGCGCAGAAGTTTTGAGTTGTAGATTTGAGAGTTCAAGTTTTCCAGAAAATAAGGAGAGTCTGATCTTCTCTGGATCAAGATCAACAATGTATTCGCCCAAAAAGTACGTCAGAATTCCACTGACAATTTTTTGCATATACCCAACTTCGGGCATTCTTGTTTTCGATGATTCAATTGAAGAAACTTTGGATGGTGAATATAAGCCTCAGTGATTTCGTTGGATTGTTTCGAGTTCAAAAAAAAGGATGAATGATTGTGCAGAATGAAAT
>Ga0170475_106544980_pt1 | contig 10222 bp, 6 predicted proteins | sample Soicark_Litter_5_FD_111474 | JGI IMG/M metagenome (GOLD analysis project Ga0170475, IMG submission 111474) | Avena fatua rhizosphere microbial communities from Hopland, California, USA. Combined Assembly of 48 SPs | reverse complement strand
CGAGCGTGACGCGCGGCGCGCTGGGCAGGTGACGAAGCGCGCCATTACGGTCACTCCGCGCGCTTCGTCGTCTGTCCGTGCCACCTCGGTCGGTCATGGTGCGTAGCTATCGAGATGCTTGCCCCCGTCGCACTTCGCAGCCTATTTCTGGCCATGTTCTGTTGCCACTGTACGTTCTATCTCAGGCAACCCACGGACAAGGACGCCAATGCAGGAGCTGGCACGGGCTCGGGCGGCGAGGGAGCCATGGTCGAGGGTGGGGTCGTTGGTAATCCACCGCCCGGTGAGTGGTCCAACAGGACGGGCAATCTGAGCGGCATGCCCGCCGGTTTCGCGAACCTGACCCTGGTCTCCGCAAAGCCCGACGAAGACAAGTTGATTGCGGGTGTTTCCGTAGGCGGGCTCTGGCTGAGCGAGGATGGCGGAATGAATTGGAGCACGCTCGGCGCCAACAAGAAGTCGGCATCGATCATCAATCGACCCAGCGCCATCATCTACGACCCGATTTCTCCGGATGTCTTCTGGGAGTCGGGTACTTACGACACTGGCGTGTTCAGGACCGATGACTCTGGGAAGACCTTCGTGCAATTGGGCAAAATCGACAGCATCGATCTGGTCGCCGTCGACTTCAGCGATCCCGATCGCCAGACGCTGCTCGGTAGCACCCACGAACAGCGCCCAATCTACAAGTCGACGGACGGCGGATCGACGTGGAACGAGATCAGCGGAAACATCCCGGCCTCAATCAACAATTGTGGCTACCCTCTGATCCTCGATACCCAAACGTATCTCATGACCTGCGCGCAATTCGGCGGGGGAGTGGGCGGCATCGTCAAGAGCGTGGACGGTGGAGAAACTTGGCTGCGCGTCAGTGAAATTGCATGCGACCAAGCGCCGTTGCTCGCCTCGAACGGCGCGATTTATTGGTCTGTTCAGGGCAATGGCGGCCTGGTCAAGAGCACGGATGCGGGCGAGACCTGGACCCTCGTCAGTCACGCGCCCATGACGATTCATCCGATCGAGTTGCCAGATGGCAAGATTGTCAGCGCCAACAAGGATTACCTACTGGTCTCCCCCGACGGCGGTAAGACGTGGCATCCGGCAAGTCCTTCATTGCCGTATCTGCCGACGACGTTCACGTACTCGGTCAGTAGACGCGCGTTTTACGTGTCGCACATTTCGACTGCCGAGGTGATCCCCGAGGATGCCATCTCCAGTTATGAATATGACTACGAGATCATGTGAACCCTTGTCAGGTGATTCTCGAGTCACTTCGTCGATGGAAGCTTGCATAAACGTAAGGCTCGTTCCGCTGGAGCCGCTTGCTTCTGCGTGGTGAGGCTTAAGTGGAACGTTGAGCGGAGCGTAGAGATCAGCTACGCTGTGACGTTCAAAGTCATGAAATGTAGCATGGGCGCGGAGGCTTCGTCCCCCCTGTCCCTTCGAAATCGTGAGTAGTCCCATGGTAGCAAGGCACAACGTATCCGTGTTGGTTCTGGGGCTTTCGCTGGCATCGGGCGCCTGCGCGGGCGGCGGACAAAATCCGCACGTTGCGAGTGGCGGCGGCGAAAGCGGCGGCAACAACAGCGGCGATAACGGTGGTAACACCAATGCCAGCGGCAGTGGGCCCTCCGCTGGAACCAGCACGGGTAGCGGTGGTGGTCCCGCGCTGCCGCAGGAAATCCCTCCGCGCGCGCCGCCGGGCAGTTGTGGCATGGATCATCCAGCTTTCTGCGAAGACTTCGAAACGCCGGACCCGGGTGGTCGAAGCGGCGACCTCGACGAAAAGCGATGGAGCTTCGCGCGTTGGGGACACGAAACGCGCATGCATTTCGTCCGCGTGCCGGCCTCGACCGACTCGAAGGCGGTTCAGCCTGCGGTCTTCTGCGGCAAGCCGTTCAGCGGTCTCCTCCCCGGCAAAGACATCGTGGCTTGCGACGGCACTGGTGTCGATGGCCTCACCTCCCGGCAGCTGAATGAAGTCTACGATGACCAGGGCGACTTCGCGATCAACTCCAATCGGATTCGACAGCTGTTCGATTTCACCGATCGCACGGGAACGATTCAGTTCGACGTCGATGCCAAGGTCAATCCTTGTAACTTGGGCCATGGTTGGTGGGTCGAACTCTGGATAACGGCCGATCCCGCGCCGATCCCGTATCACGAGGCCCCGGGCGTCATTGCTTACCCGAGGAATGGCCTGGCAATCATGTTCCAGGGTCTGAACAACTGCCCGCAAGGTCGCTCCGCGACCGAAGTAAACGGTGTCTTCGTCTCCAAGGATTTCAAAATCCTTCACGACCCGCCCGGTTGGGAGCTGCAGCACGACTCGGATTCAGCGCGCTGTTTCAAGACCGCGGATCAGAAGATGAACCGCATCAAGGTTTTGCTCAACAAGGACCAAGCTGAAATCTGGGCCAGTGACTACGACGATCCGATGAACATGCACCGCATCGCGATCGCACCGAATTTGGATCTGCCGTTCACGCGCGGTTACATTCATCTCCAGCACTCTCAGTACAACGCGCGCAAGGATCTGTGCCAGGACGGCGGCGAACCGACCGGCATCCAGACGTATCGCTGGGACAATGTCGCTTTCGACGGGCCGAGTTACGTAACCCCACGGGGTTACGGAGTCGACGACAATACCGAGCCGGACATCGACGGCGTGGGCGGCCAGATGTACGGTTGGCGCATCACGGACAAAGACTGGCTCAAGCTGAAAGTAAAGGACGTCGACCTGAAGGATGCCACCAGCGCCACGATCGACTACAGCTTGCTCCTTCCAGCGGGCCGCACCCTCCAATATCGCGTCAACGGCGGTCCGACGCACGCGTTCGCGATCCCCGCTCTATTGGGCAGCGTAGACAACGCCCGTGAGGGTCTGCGCGCGTTCTCGAACGATATCCCCGTTTCGGAGCTCGTGGCTGGCGAGAATACGATTGAATTCATGTCGAGCTCGCCGCAGGTGGACAAGGAAGAAATGGTCGGCAACGTCGAGCTGACGGTTCAGTGAGCATTGTGCACGGGCGCGGTGCCGTTCAGCCATGCCCGTGCATTCGGATCGAGTTCGCCACAGGCTGCTTGCGAGGTGCGCCATGAATCAACCAGTTCATCGACTGCAGCAGCTGGGACTACTGGCGCTCGCGTCATTGTGTTTCCAATGCGGATCGTCTCAGCCACATCCGGCGACGGGCGCTGGAGGGGCGAACGGGACCGGGGCCGCCGGCAAGACCGAGTCCGGCGGGAACAGCGAGACCGGTGGCACAGGTAGCGGCGGTATCGCCGCCTCGCAAGGGGGAGCTCCGATTTCCTCCGGCGGTGCGGTGACTGCGATTCCGGGTGGCCCGGGTTGCGGCTTGGCGGACGCCGCGGCGTTCTGCGATGCCTTCGACGCACCGTCCACGACTCACGGTCGTGCTGGTGAACTGGATCCTCTCAAGTGGAGTGGTGCGCGCCAGTCGCCCCAGGCGCCGACCGGCGGCAACCTCGCGATTGGCGTTTTGACCGCGTCCATCCCTGCTTGTCACGCAGGGTTACCCTCGAAAGTTTACCCCGACCAGGACACGTTGATTTGCGATCCCACGACGGCAATCCGAAGTAGCCACCTGCTGACCGCAGTCGCTTCCCAAAACTACGGGCAGAATTCCTACCGAATCCGTCAACCATTCGACTTTGGCGGCCGCACGGGCAAGATCGTCTTCGACGCCGAAGCTTACACGGTCCAGCTGCTCGGCTGGATATCGCTCGAAGTGTCGGAAGATCCGGCGCCTGGTCCGTCGTTCGCGCTCGGCGCACCCGGTACTGCCAACGACGAAGGCAGCGTCGTGCCGCGGAATGCCTTCGAATTGCAATTCATGAACAACTGCGCGGGAACTGCTGATGCACCTCTCGTGGGCTTGCGCTCGGTGTTGGTGGTCAAGGACTACGTGCAAACCGAGATCTTGCTGCCCCAGCAGGTGTGCCTGAAGACCAAGCAGGGGAATCTGAATCATTTCGAAGTGGCGGTCTCACAGAACAAGATCGAAGTCTTCGGCACGTCTTTTTCGGCTGACGGAGCCGAGTGGGAAACGCCAGTATTGCTTCAAAGCGCCGATGTTAGTCTGCCGTTTTCGCGTGGCTACGTGAGCATCACCGCTCACAACCACGCCACGCTCAAGTACACGGGCGACCCCAAGATGGACGCTTGGGTGGCTCGTTGGGACAACGTGGCATTCGACGGCCCGGTCCTCTCGAGCGACCGCGAATACGAGATTCCGGATTCGCTCGTCGATTCCAAGCAGCCGTTCGGTCCCGAACCAGTAAAGACCATTGGCTACTTGGTCGCAGATAGCGCTGGGGCTCCTCACGACACGCTGCACATTCCAGGTGTCGATCCGAGCGGCATGAGTAAGGCTCGACTGGCTCTTTCCGGTTGGTACCACACGAGCGACAAGAGCGCGAGCTACGGCCTAAAGTACCGCTTCAACGGTGGCACTTGGCACGACCGGCCACTCAACGCAGGCGAGATCACGGCGCTTAGCGACTCTCACTGTCAGGGTGCGATCACTCAGATGATTGACGTGCCGATCAAAGACCTGGTCAAGGGCGCCAACACGCTGGAGTTTTTGGCCAGCAACATTCCGCAGGACTATCCGCCAGCGGTCTCCAACATCGATCTGATCCTATCGCCGTAAGCGCGCTCTCCGCGCCCGCCTACGAAGCGGTGTTGCCGTTGCCGCTGCTCGTCCGCTCGTCGGTCCGCACGGAGGTTGCCCGAGTCGGATTCGCTCGAGTAAACGCGAGCGCTCGTTTCGGCGATGTGTACTGCGTGCTCCCGCGTGAAGTTGAGCCGGCCTAGTGGCCTAGTGTTCGGCGGAAAAGTGTGGGTACCGTCTGGCGACTTGAGCTGGACTTGTATGATCGACTAAAGGTGCTGGGACCCCTACCCGGATCGTGACGCCACGTCACGGTCGGAGCCCCTCGTCACCGCCGGTTCAGTGCTTATAGGGAAACCCTCGTGGAAATACAGTCAGCAATGAGCGAAGAGCTTCCGACCCCATCGAACCCAGCCCTGGCACCCGTGCGATTGACCCTGGTCATCCCCTGCTACAACGAGGAGAAGACGCTCGAGTCTTGCATCGATAAGGTGCTCGAAATCCAAGACGAGGGGCTGAAGCTGGAGCTGATCGTCGTCGACGATTGCTCCAAAGACAAGAGCCGTCAGGTCGCAGCCAAGCTCGCCGAACGCGTACCGGGGATGGTGCTCTTGCACCACGATGTGAACCAGGGCAAGGGCGCGGCTTTGCGTACCGGCATCAGCAAGGCCACGGGAGACTTCGTCGCGATTCAAGACGCGGATCTCGAGTACGATCCGATGGATCTGAGGCGCCTACTGGTCCCGTTGCGCAAGGGAGAAGCCGACGTAGTGCTCGGTTCGAGGTTCCTCTCCCACGGCTATCACCGCGTGCTGTATTTCTGGCATTCGATGGGCAACAAGTTTCTGACGTTGCTCTCGAACATGCTGACGGACCTGAATCTCACCGATATGGAGACCTGCTACAAGGTGTTCCGACGCGAGGTGATCCAGAGCATTCCGATCGAAGAGAACCGCTTCGGGTTCGAGCCGGAGGTCGTGGCAAAAATCGCGCATATGCGCCTGCGCATCTACGAGATGGGCATTTCTTATCACGGTCGAACCTACGCCGAAGGCAAGAAGATCGGCGCAAAGGACGGCTTTCGCGCGTTGTATTGCATTCTGAAATACAACCTGCACAAGGCGCCCTGGATCGTTCAGTTCTTCTTCTACATCTTCATTGGCGGCTTCTCTGCGATCGTCAATTTGCTGCTGTTTTTGGCACTGCTGCAACCGCTCGGCGTGACTGCAGCTGCGCTTACTGCCTTCTTCGGCGCAGCGGCCGTAAACTACTACTTGTCGGTGCTGATCCTTTTTCGGCGCGAGGCCAAGTGGAAGTCGGCTACCGAGATCTTGCTGTTCCTGGTGGTCGTGGGCGTGGTCAGCGTCGTCGATTTGTACTCGACCCGCTTTTTCGTCTCCGTGGGTTGCTCCGCGGTTTTGGCGAAGGTTTTCGCAACCGCGATCGGCTTGGTTCTGAATTTTGCCGGTCGGCGCTTCATCGTCTTCCCGGAGCGGCCGAGTCCGGATTGGAAGTAGCTCGTCAGTGGCTTTCGCGAGCCGTGGAAGCCACGACACTCGGCCCCTGAAATCTCGCTCGCGTGGGCCGAGAACAAACGAGTGGGATCCCGCCTCCGGGCGGGTCCATGACCACGGGCAGCGCTCGGTCGCTGCGTGCCGCTTTAGAGCCCTTGCCGCGGTTTGCGCGTCCGGCTACGGCATTGAGCGATGCACGCCATCGTGACACTCGTTTCCTTTCTGGTGTTCGCCGTGGTGGTCATCGCGTTTGTCACGCGCGCATCGCAGCGCGTCGCGCGGCTCGCCTGGCTCCTGACGCTGACGCTGGTCCTCGGTGGCGGCGTCACCATGATGGTCGCGCACTCGTTCGTGGCAAAGTGGGGGTTCCGTGGAGACAGCCCACACGACGGGCTCGCCGCGATGATCGAAGGCAAGGCATCACGGCCTTTTGTCTATCGACGGCTGACCCCGGATGTCGTGGGGCTCGTCAGTGACTTCGTCGCGCCACGTGTTCCTCAGTCCATCTCGCAATACCTCGTCGAGCGATCGCCGCTCGGACGTTACCGAGCAACCTGGGGGAGCGGCGAGGTTTGGACCCCGAGCACTGCGCTCACCTTTCACGTCGCGTTCGTCGTCTTTTGGTTCGCGCTGTTCGGTGCCCTAGTGAGCGGTTCTGCACTGATCTGCGTGGTACGGGCTTGCCCGTGGTTCGACGGCCTGATCACCGCAACGGTCGCGATGTGTTTGGTGCCGCTGATGTTCGTGAACGGCGGATATTTGTACGATTCGACTGAATTGTGGCTCTGGTCGACGCTGCTGCTGGTGGCAATGCGCGGCCCGTTGCCGCTGCTGCCGATCGTGTTTGGGCTCATGATCGCCAACAAGGAAAGTGCACTCTTGGGGGTGCCAGCGTTGTTTCCACTCGTCGCGCGACGCACCACGCTGCGAACAGCCGGATTGTGGTGCCTCGGCCTGGCGGTGATTGGGGTCGGTTGGATTGTCTTCGTTCGCCACCGATACGCCGATCAGAACGGCGACAACATGGCCTGGCTGTTGGTCACCAATCTAGATTTTTGGACGCACGTGAGCAGCTACTTCAAATTCGGAACGCCCTACACTCCGATCCTGCCCGCTCCTCGGGGGGGAAATTTGCTCCTCATATTGCTTGCCTTCTTGCCGCTACGTTTCGGCTGGCCCAGCGTTCGACGAGACGTTCGTCTCGCGACGGCAATCATCCTCAGCATTCTAGTCCCGCTCTTCCTCACCTCGGGCGCTACGGATGAGGTTCGGGCCTTTGGCCTCGCTTACCCTCTGGTGTTTTTGGTATGCGTGGAAGGCGCGACCAAACTGCGCTCGCGGCTGGAGGCGCCGCAGCAGCGAGCCTAGCAGAATCGCTTCAGCGCTTGCTCGAGCCCGAGTTCCATGCGACCAAAGGGAGCTATGACGAGCGCTCCAGTTCGTGCAACGAGGCCGTGGTTCGCGGCGTGCGTCTTCTTGTACGGCACTTTCGTCGCCGTGTTCGTGGCATTCGTGATCTACCGAAAACAGGGCCTGGTGGAGGGCACGGTGGATCTGAACGGCTTCGGGGCGCTCGCCCGCAACTTGGCACGCGGCGAGGGCTTTTCGCTGGGCCACGGCCCGACGCTTCGTCGCGGCCCGCTCTACCCGTACTTCGGAGCGCTACTGCTGCGGTTGTTCGGTTCGGACGACCCAACCTTGCCCGACGCGGTCTTGTATCGGCCGCTGATCGTCGCCAACTGCGTCATCATCGGCCTGACTTGCGTCGTCGTCTGGCGGCTGTGCCGAGAGCTGTTCGGCGCCCGTGCTGCGCTGCTTGCCGCCATCGTGTGCCCGCTCGTTCCCCAGACACTCCGCTACACTGGCATGACCGAGGTCGAGACGTCGATGGGCCTGTTCACGGCTCTGCTGGCGCTTACCGGGCTGCTCTTCGTGCGGCGCCCGAGCATTGGCACTGGCGTTGCGCTCGGTTGTACGGCCGGCGCAGCGACGTTGCTCAAGCCGATCGTGCTTTTGTATCCTATCTTGTTCGTTCCACTCTCGTGTCTGTACTGGTGGCGCTCGGGCACGCTCGATCGCCGCGGAATCGTGGCGTCGCTGGCGTCCCTCGCGTGCTTCGGCGCGCTGCTCCTCCCGTGGTCGCTGCGCAACAGCGCGCTCACCGGCGGTCAGTTCAGAGGCATTAGCAGCAACGGCCCCGGTGAGTTCTTGCGTGGCTACGTGAACGCGCAGCCCAAGTACTTCCTACTACGCCAGGATTTCGGGGGCGGGGGTCCGGGGGAGAAGTGGGATCCCGAAGCGAACAACTATGAAGAAGATTTCCTTCGAGCGTACGGCATCCCCTTTTACCGCTCGGGGAAAGACGCCGCGGGTAATACCGTCATGATTCCGACGCCTCCGCCGAGCATGATCAGTGCTCAGCTCGAACTCGAGAAGGATCGCGTGGAGGGCGCCGAGGTGAAGCGTCGCGTGCTGCACGAGCCGGGCGCATTCCTGTACAAGTTCAGCGCACAGTTCGCCAGCTTCTGGTACGTGGTCGAGACGCGGAAGAAGTCGTTGATCGTCGGCTCGATTGCGCTGATCGTATTGATCTTCTCTGGGCTCGGAGTTTGGCGTGCCCGCCGCGAACGGACTTTGGTTTGGCCGGTGGTGGTCGTGATCGTCTATTTCAACGCGATTTATGCGGCATTTCTGGCGTTTGCGCGCTATTCGATGCCGCTCTACCCGACGCTCACGGTGCTCGCCGCGGGCGGCGCAGCAACGCTTTTCGAGCTCGTGTTTCGACGCGAGGCACAGCGGCCATCGACGCCACCAGCCGTCGAGCTCAGCTAGCCTTCGCCGTCGCTGCAGTCGCGGCTTCGCTTCGCATCCTGGAGAGCGCCATCAACGAGCCGAGCAGTGCCAGACTGAAGGCAACCGGAAACGAAAGCTTGAGCAGACCGACGCCTTGCCAGCCGAGCGTGTCTTCGGCGATGCGCTGCGCCAGCCCAATCGGCAAGAGCAATATCATCGCGATCAAGGGGAGTTGCAGGTAGGCGGCCCAACGGGGGCGCAACTCCGAGCCGAACACGGACGCGGACAGCAGGGCCGGCGCGAAGAACAACGCGGCATCGTATTGATGGTGATAGACGCACAATGAACCGAGGCAAACCAAAGGCGGCAAGAACAGTGCGGTACTTTGCAGGCTGAGCGGGTGCTGCGCGCGTAGGCCCTCACGCAGCAGCCAAAGCGAGACGAGAGCCGTCAGTCCGAGGCTCGCTACGCGCGCGAAGCTCAAGTGGCCGCTGACGCCGTAGAGCAGGCTCGTCCAATCGAGGCGAGGTAGCGACAGTGGATTCCACGGATCGGGCGCATTGATATTGCCGAACGATTCCAAGTCGCCCACGTTCTGCCGGTAAGATGCGAATGCGCCGTGCCCCATGATTGCGAAGCCCACGGCATTGAGCAAAGCCCAAGTTGCGCCCGCCGCGATCACCGGCACGAGCCGGCGTCTGAGCAGCAGAATGCCGAGGAAAGGCAGCGCCAAGGTCATCTTCACCGCGACTGCGACAATGGCCAATGCGGCAGCCAGTGTGGGCCGATTGCCGTGCGCCGCGACCACGAAGAAGCACAGCAGACCGAGCACCAGCGGAGCACCCTGCAGCAGCATCATGCCCCAGCGCAGAGCAGAGCTGAGGAGGATGATCCCCGCGCAGAACATCCACACGTGGTTGCCTGCGCGTGGCGCGGCGAAACGAACGAGGCTTCGGACCCCGAAGATCACGCTAAAGACGATGGTCGAATGCCAAACGAACTTGCCTAACGCATACGGCAGCACGGCGAATGGCAACATGCTGAAGGCCGTCGCTGGTGGGTAGAACATGCCTTGCGGTCGAGCGACGCCATAGCGCTCTGGAAACACCTCCGTAACGCCGGGACCGTAGATGTTGATGCGATCGATCAGGCCACGCCCCGTCACGTACAGCGAGGGGAAATCCACGCCGTCCCGGCCGGTGACCCAATTGGCGACGAACCCGGCGAGCAACACGATCACGGCCCCGACAAGCAGCATGCGCTGACGACTCGTGCTCG
>Ga0170475_113891552_pt1 | contig 10224 bp, 8 predicted proteins | sample Soicark_Litter_5_FD_111474 | JGI IMG/M metagenome (GOLD analysis project Ga0170475, IMG submission 111474) | Avena fatua rhizosphere microbial communities from Hopland, California, USA. Combined Assembly of 48 SPs | reverse complement strand
TGAATCTTGATATCTCAGGAAAAGAACTCAAAAAAGAAGTGCTTGAAAATCTAAACTTATTGCTTGTTCATTTTAAAATCGAATGGAATGGCGCCTGCCAAATTTTAGCGCCTGTTTTTGATGATCTGGCTAATACATATAGTGATACTGCAAGATTTTTTACAATAGATGTGGAAAAAAATGAAATGACAGTGCATGAATATGGTGTGATGGAAATTCCGACAATTCTTTTTATTAAAAATGGCGGTGTGGTGGATCACGTGAGCGGACTTACAGCAAAAAATATCATCATTTCAAAAATTGAAAATGCATTAACAAGTACTAATAATTAACCATTCTTTAAAAAATTTAAATCCTTCAGTCATGTCTATAGAAACAAAGTACATCTACTTAAAAAGTAATTCTCTTTTCAAAGAGTTAGATGAAACCAAACTAATGGAACTTAGCACGGTTGTGAAAGTGCACAATCTTTATCGCAGCGAATCAATAAGTTACGGGGATGGTGATTATAGTAAAATTTATTTTGTTGTAAAAGGCAAAGTAAAAATTGCTGAATCAAACGATATGGGCGATGAACTGATAAAAGATATTCTTACGGAAGAAGATTTCTTTGGTGACCTTAGTTTGCAAGGTAACTTGTCTGTTGATGAATATGCAGAAGCGCTTACCTCGAACACAATTGTATGCTCATTTAAAGTGAGTGATTTCAGAAGAGTGCTTCAATCCAACCCCCACGTGGCTTTAAGCTATGCAAACAAAGTGAGCAGTAAATTGAGAAAGCTTGAGAATCGTCATTCGGATCTCGTCTTCCGCGATGCAAAAGCGAGACTGATCCACTTTATAAAAAATTGGGCAAGAATGGATGGCAGCCGCGTTGGAGATAAGATAGTATTCCCCAATTATCTTACCCACAGTGATATTGCAGGCTTTATTTCAACAAGCCGCCAAAGCGTAAATGTGCTTTTGAATGAGCTAAGAGATTCTGGTTTGTTATTTTACAATCGCAAGAAGATTGAATTGAATGACTCGCGGATGTGGAACTAATAGCAGGCAATGTTAAGAATGTGTGTATAGATCAGCCTGAAACAACTACATATTCTTTCTCTCCCTCAATAATTTTAAAATTGGTTTTATGATACATTATAAATATACTGATAAAGAAATAATAGCCATTATGCGGTTCACAGGCTTTACAAGGCAAGAGTCTATCAATTATCTTATTGACCTCCATGAAAGAGAAAATAAAATGATAATTAGGCTGGATCAAGAAAGTAAAGCCCTGGATCAGTTCGCTCTTTTAATTCTAGCCGCTTAATATTCCAGCTAGCTAATTACTTTGTTTAATACCCCGCTTCCGTCTTTCACTCTGAATTTTCTTGTGTTACTTTCTTGACATATATTTTTGAATGAAGAAAAAGAATTGTTTTTTAATAGGTAATTGATAATACAGTAGGCAACTCTGGAATTTCAAATGAGAGGAAGCATTTGAACATTCAACAAAAAATGATAAATATGAACTCTAACAGTAAACTTAAGAAGTTTGTAAAATAACCGACAGTACTACTCTCCCATCGATATTATTTTCACACTCACATTTTTGAGGATTTGAAAATTTAAACAACAAATGCATGCCATCTCTTTGTTTGTACTTTAAGGTGCATCAACCTTATCAATTGAAAAAATATCTTAAGCAAGATGTGCAGGTTAGTAGTTGCTATGAAGATTCAGTTGCAGACAGAGGGAATATAAAGTAGCAGACGAATGTTATTTGCCAGCAACGAGGCTATATACAAAGCCATAGAGATGACGAAAGGGAACTTAGAATTAGTTACTCCCTACTGGAAATTTATATTAACACATAAAAACACAATAATAATGGACAAAAAATTAAGAGATCAGATTGCTATCATTACGGGAGCCAGCAGCGGCATTGGCGCCGGGTGTGCCATAGAAATGGCTAAAGCTGGCGCCATAGTTGTGGTAAATTATCCTATCCCGCAGGGTAAAGAAATGGCACAAAAAGTAGTTGACGAAATTGCCGCTAACGGAGGTTCAGCTATTGTTTATAAATCTGATGTGAGCAAGGAAGATGAAGTAAAGCAGATGTTTGCTGATGTTATCAAACAGTTCGGTACAGTAGATATATTGGTTAACAATGCAGGCCTGCAGAAAGATGCACCCTTTACTGAAATGACGCTGGATCAATGGAATTTTGTGCTGGGTGTAAATTTAACAGGCCAGTTCCTTTGCGCAAGGGAGTCAGTGAAAGAATTTTTGCGCAGGGGTGTAAATGGTAAATCAAAATCTGCAGGAAAAATTATTTGTATGAGCAGTGTTCACGAAGTAATTCCGTGGGCAGGGCATGCCAATTATGCCGCCTCGAAAGGTGGCGTTATGCTGATGATGAAAACTATTGCACAGGAATTTGCGCCAAAGAAAATTCGTATCAACTCTATTGCTCCAGGCGCTATTGCAACGCCCATCAATCATGATGCATGGGATACACAGGCGCATTTACAGGAATTATTAAAATTGATTCCGCAAAAAAGAGTAGGCAAGGTAGAAGATATTGGTAAGGCTGCCGTGTGGTTAGCGAGTGATGACTCCGATTACGTGAATGGTACTACATTGTTTGTTGATGGCGGAATGACTTTGTACCCCGGATTTGAGGATAATGGATAGGTCAAGTAAAAATAAAAAATTAGAAGTCAAAAAATCTTTCACTTTTTACGTTGATCAACAAATTCTCACAAAAGATAACAACAAAAATTAAATCATGAATGCAGAACAACAACGATTGCAAAATCCCTCATGGAGAAAATGGGGACCTTATTTAAGTGAACGGCAATGGGGAACAGTGAGGGAAGATTACAGCGAATACGGCAATGCGTGGGACTTCTTTCCTCATGATCATGCGAGAAGCCGTGTTTATCGCTGGGGTGAAGACGGTATCGCAGGGATAAGCGATGATATGCAACGCATTTGTTTTGCCGTTGCATTATGGAATGGAAAGGATCCAATTCTGAAAGAGCGGCTCTTTGGGCTAACAGGAAACGAAGGCAATCATGGTGAAGATGTGAAGGAGTTATACTATTATTTAGACAATACACCTTCCCATGCGTATATGAAGCATTTGTACAAGTATCCACAGGCAGAATATCCTTATGCAGATATTGTTCATATAAACCGCAATCGCTCAAAATTTGAGAGAGAATATGAATTACTGGATACGGGCATATTTAATGAGAGCAGATATTTTGATGTGTTTACAGAATATGCAAAGAACGGTACAGAGGATATTTGTGTTCGCATTACAGTTCATAATCGCTCAGTGGAAACTTCCTACGTTGCAGTATTGCCAACATTGTGGCTGCGGAATTTATGGTCGTTTGGTTTAATGAATAGGAAACCTTCCATTAGTCTACAAGCTGAGGGTATTGCGGAGATCAATCATGAAACCTTCGGCAATTATTATTTTTATTTTGAGAAGCCGCACCGTACACTAATGACGGAAAATGAAACGAACACAGAACGTTTATACAATGTGCCGAATAAAACACCGCATGTAAAAGACGCTTTTCATACAGCAGCGCAACAACAAAGTTTTGATTGGTTGGAAGAAAAGAAAACAGGTACCAAGCTGGCTCCAATGTATGAATTTAATATTGCTCCCGGCTCCAACGTTGTTGTTAAATTAAGACTAAGTAAACAATTACTATTATCAAATCCATTTGATACAAATTTTGATGCGCTGTTTAACAAACGAATTGATGAGGCAGAAGAGTTTTACAAGTCAATCACAGAATCAAAAGATAAAGAACAATTTAATATACAAAGGCAGGCATTTGCCGGAATGTTATGGAGCAAGCAATATTTCAATATCGATATTCCAAAATGGGTCAACGGTGATAAGGGTCAGATTGCACCACCGGAATCAAGAAAATATGGTCGCAACCATCAATGGCATACATTGAACAATGAAGATATTATTTCAATGCCTGACAAGTGGGAGTACCCCTGGTATGCCGCATGGGACCTTGCTTTTCACTGCGTTCCTTTATCAATGATTGACCCTCAGTTTGCGAAAGATCAGTTGATTTTATTTTTGCGCGAATGGTACATGCATCCAAACGGGCAACTGCCAGCATACGAGTGGGCCTTTGGTGATGTGAATCCTCCTGTGCACGCCTGGAGTTGTCTACAGGTCTATAAAAACGAAAAAGCAAGAACAGGAAAAGGCGATGTAGATTTTCTCGAAAGAGTTTTTCAAAAATTGCTTATCAATTTTACCTGGTGGGTTAATCGAAAGGACCATAAAGGCAACAACGTTTTCGAAGGCGGCTTTCTTGGTTTAGATAATATTGGCGTGTTTGACAGAAGCAGTGCCATACCGGGTGGTGGCATCCTTGAACAAGCTGATGGTACAAGCTGGATGGCGATGTACTGCTTAAATATGCTCGAGATGGCATTGGAGATTTCCCAACACAATCCTAACTACGAGGATGTAACTACAAAATTCTTTGAACACTTTGTTTATATCGCAGAATCATTGAACAGGATTGGTGAAAACTGGACAGGAAGCTGGGATGATGAGGAAGGATTTTTCTATGATGTGCTTGCTTTGCCTGACGGAAGATACATTCCGCTAAAAGTTAGATCTCTCGTGGGTTTGAGCACGTTGTTCGCAGTCCTTGTGCTAAAAAAAGATATGCTTCAGAAAGTTCCAGATTTTCATAAAAGATTAAAATGGTTTCAGAAATATCGGGAGGATAATGGACAATACTTAGTAATTGAAGAGCTAAGTGATAATGGTGATATTCTATTATCATTAGTACCGCGCCAGAGACTTCATAAATTATTGAAAGCGCTGGCTGATGAAAAGGAATTTTTATCACCGGGAGGCATTAGAGCTATTTCGAAACTCCATGAAACACCATATTCAGTTAATATAAACGGAGAAGAGTTTGGATTAAATTATCAGCCGGCAGAGGGTAATACAAATTTATTCGGTGGTAACTCTAACTGGCGCGGCCCTGTTTGGATGCCGATGAATTATTTGCTTGTATCAGCACTTCAGCATTACTACGATTATTATAAAGACAACTTCAAACTTACCTTCCCCTCAGGCTACGGTAGTGAAATGAATTTACAGGACGTATCTAAGGAGATCGCTAAAAGATTAATATCTGTTTTTGAAAAAGATGCAGACGGAAAACGACCTATAAACGGAGATGAAATGATTTACCAGTATGATCCGCATTTCGAGAATCTTGTTTTATTCTACGAATATTTTCATGGCGATAACGCGAGAGGCGTTGGTGCTTCACATCAAACAGGATGGACGGGCGTTGTAGCTGAATTGATAAATCGCGTAGCGAAACTTGAAAATGAACCGAAGAAGAAAATCAAAAAAGAAGTTGATGTAACAACCGTATAACGGAGCTTGTTGCCGATATTAAAAAGCAGATAAAATTCGAAAAAATTATTACAAATGCTTACAAAAGACAAACCAGTTTTAAACAATTATAACGAAGCAATTCAGCATGAATGGCTGGAAACAAATGGCTTGGGCGGATGGGCGGGTTCATCTATTATAGGATGTAATACACGCCGTTATAATGGATTGCTTGTTGCAGCAACAGTTCCACCAGCCGAAAGAATGAATCTTGTAAGCAAACTCGATGAAACGATTATTTTAAACAATCAACGATTTGAACTGAGTACTAATAGTTATGGTGATGTGGTTTCACCTCAAGGTTATCAGTATTTATCTTCCTTTACAAAACATTTATTTCCGGAATGGACTTATGAGGTGAATGGTATTCGATTAAGTAAAACGATAGCAATGGTGCATGGAGAGAACACAACACTCATTGTATATAAAGTTGAAAAGGCTGAATTGTCTTTTGTCTTAGAATTGTTGCCCTTGATAAGTGCTCGTGGCTACCATTTGCTGCAACATGCTTATAACAATATTTTCTGGGATGTTGAATTTGGAAATGGAATTTTTAAAAATCAGCCATTTTATGGAGCACCGAATATTTATATCTCAGTTCCTGGAGCTACCTATAAGCATGATCCTCGTTGGTTTTACAGATTTAATTATGCTGTTGAAAGATATCGCGGACTTGATTTTGAAGAAGATCTTTTTAATCATGGAGTCTTTACAATTGAACTTAAAGAAGGGGACAGTTTAGGGATTATTATTTCAACTGAAAATCCGGAAAATAGAAGTGCATTTGCTTTGTTCGAACAAGAAAGTTTACGCAGAAAAGATTTATTAAATAGTCATGGAGATAATGAAACATTACAACAGTTGATATTAGCGGCAGATCAATTTATTGTAAAGCGTGGTACAGACCTTAAAACAGTAATTGCAGGTTATCATTGGTTTACAGATTGGGGGAGAGATACGATGATTTCCTTACCTGGCTTGTGTCTAAGCACCGGTCGTTATGAGGACGCAAAAAAAATTATCGCCGCTTTTGCAAAGAGTGTAAACATAGGTATGTTGCCTAATCGTTTCCGGGATAATGGGGAAGAACCTGAATACAATAACGTTGATGGAACGCTATGGTATTTTATTGCCGTGTATAAATATTTAAAAGCAAGCAATGATAAAAACTTTGTGATAAAGGAAATATTGCCTGTCCTGAAGGATATTATTGACTGGCATTTTAAAGGCACACGCTATAACATTCATGCAAACGAAGACGGATTATTGTACGCTGGAGAAGTTGGTCAACAGTTAACGTGGATGGACGCGAGGATAGGCACGTGGGTTGTCACACCTCGGATGGGAAAGCCAGTCGAAATACAGGCTTTATGGTATAACGTATTAAAAATATTTTCTGAATTGCTTGAATTGAACGACCAAAAAAGTGATGCCGAATTGGTAAATGTAAGTGCAGAAAAAGCAAAGAAAAGTTTTACAAAAAAATTCTGGTATGGAGAAGGCAATTACCTCTGCGATGTAATTGATGAAAATGGTAATCCTGATGTTGAATTAAGACCTAACCAGCTTTTTGCAATAAGTTTACCTTTTTCTTTGATTGAAGGTGAACAAGCAGAGGCTGTACTGAAAATTGTGGAAGAACAATTGTATACTCCTGTTGGATTAAAAAGTTTGCCGAAAAGTGATGTACATTATGTTCCGGTATATGGAGGAGATGCATATCACAGAGACTCAAGTTATCATGAAGGGACTGTATGGAGCTGGTTACTTGGACCATATGTTGATGCGATAATGTCTGAACCGGGATTTGTTGGATCAGATGGATTAAGTGGAAAAGAAAAGGCAAAGAAAATCATTGAAAATTTTAAATATCATTTGAATGAGGGCTGTATCGGCACTGTATCAGAAATCTTTGATGCAGATGAACCGCATCATCCGCGGGGATGTGTTGCGCAGGCATGGGGCGTTGCAGAGGTGCTGCGTGTGATGAAAGATCATAAGTTGGAATAGATAAAAGTAAAAAGTTAAAAGTAAATTATTTATCTATTGCGAAATATCAACCTTCAGAAATCACTGGCCTTCAAAATAAATTCAGCGAAGAAGAGCCAATAAATCCACATAACAAAGCTTAACAGCAATGCCGTTAAAGGGCTTATAAATGCAATTGCCATGATAACGCTATTACAAATCAAACCGATATTTTCGTTTTTTGTAGTTCGTTTGATCTCATTTTCAGTAACTCCGTATACCAGTAGATCCCTGCTTCGGGAAGCAGCAAACCAAAGCAATCTAAATGCAATACTGATAAGAACAAAATAACCTGTATAAAATATTACAGCAGTTTTAAGAGCACCAGTTAGCAGGAATAAACCTAGGGTTTTAGTGGGAAAGGGAACTAAGGCAACAAGCATTAAAAGCATTCCATTTGTGATCATTACGAGATTATCAGTTTCCCTGAGATCTTTAAATAAGCCATGATGCCCTATCCATGCCAGCAGAACATTGACGAAGCTTATGATATAAGCCACATATATAGGCCATTTACTCAACAATGCCTGCACCAAACCTGCATTGGTTTCATTATTAGTTACTTCTACTCCAATTTCAATTGAAAGTAGGGTTACAGCGATGCAAAAAACTCCATCGCTAAATGTCTCAATGCGAATTGTCTCTTTTTGACTTTGTATTTCAGCAGCCTTGTTTAGTTCCATAACTATATTGATTTTGAGAAGTTTGCCCGAGCAAAATGAAAGCACGAGCCTAGCTAAAGATGTGCCTTTATCACTCATTTCATTATCCTTCCACTAATTTAAAATGCTTGCTGTTTTCACGTAGCATTTGTATACCAGACTCAAACCTCATGTATGGAAGTTTCTGAAACTTGTGATTAAGTTTACTGATCTTGTACAAAATATTCCAATGCCGAATAATTTCTCTCCATGCAAAGAATATGGAGTGTGCCGGGTCATAAATATGTGTGGGCTCGCTGCCTGCGCCATTCAATTCGATGATGGAAAAATTTTTGCCCTACTCAATTGCTGCCATGTGTCAAACCTTATATCTAATCTTCCAAAATAAAATCCAGGAATTTGTTTAGCTATTGAATCAATTGTATCGCTTAATCTTTCATTGATCATATAATGCGCATCAATAAATTTTGCGCCGCGGGCATGATTGCCGTAAGGAACGAGTAAATAATCTTCATCCTTTTTCAAAACTTGTTGCAGCTTTTCTTTGTACAAATTCCTTAAAGAAGGCAGTTGCAGAATAAATCTTTTTTCTGTTTGTAATAGCTCTTCTATTGTTGAATTTCCATCTCCTCGAACAGCTAAAAATTGTTTTGCGACAATACCTGAAATAAATCCTTTTTGTTGATCAGGAAAACGGCAATAAAAAATTCCAGTCTCGTTTTTATAAGGAACAAACTCCTGCAGCAAAAAATCAACCTTACTCTCCATGGCATATTCTATTACTTCGTTGATTGTATAAAGCTTTTTAACTCCTCTGCCTTTACCTCCGATATCTGGTTTTCCTATCAAAGGAAATTGTAATGTTGAATTTTGTAAAGTGTTGAGTAAGTCTAAATCATTAATGCCGACTTTAAAAAATACCGTTCTAGGATAAAGCTTAGCTGGAATGATCTCATAAATTTCTTTCTTTGACTCAAGTAAAAATCCTCCATTTTTTATGGTGGGATTTGAAGTATTGAAAAAGAAAAATGACCTTGCTCTCAGGCAAAGCAATAACCAATAAAAAAGAATCGGACCATACACTACATTGAATGGCCAATATTCCCAGTGAAATAGTCTTATGAAGAATGGGTGATATAAAATCTTTCTAGCCATTACACTCAATTTAAAGCGAAGAAGTAGTCGGTATTTTTGTTTGCAAATGAAATACTTCATCAGAGCTTAAATCATAATAAATCATGTTTCGTGTTTCATTTTCTAATTCGATTGAAGTAATGCTAACGGTATGATAGATCTCCCCGCGGTTCATTAAAAGATCAGTATTCTTGTTTCCGTCCCCTGCAAATTGATGAAATTGCAAAATATCACTTTGGTCAGGACTTGGCCTTTTATTCAACCATTGCTTAAACCATTCTTCTCTTTTTTTCCTTACCTGCTCATCATACAGCGTTGCGGACGACCAAATGTGTGGCTTATGAATGTCTAATTCCTTGCAGAATTTGTTATCTCCTGTCCATGTACATTCAATCAATTTATTTTGCTCGATTATGATAATAGTGAAAGGTTCGATTTTGAATAGATCAACATCCAAAAAATATTTAGCTGGAGAAGTGTGTTTTATAATATCAAGAAAAACAAGTCCCCGACTTTTTCTGTAAGGAGGTTCCGATACATGTTTTTTAAAGCCACCATTCAATAAAACAGCGAGATTACCATTTTCATTCAATGCGATCCAACTGCCTTCTGCTTCGCCGTCCTTAGGATAGATCAAACGAATATCATCAAGGAAATAAGATTGGGGTGGTGAAGCTTTTTTTCGGATTTTTTTTTCATCCCTGTTTGACGTAATAAATTTTTTCTCACCGGCCCGTATATAAGTGACTGTACACATCTATTTAAAACTTAAGAATGAAATATTTTTTGCCAGTTAGCGTCAGCTGTTGTCTTCAGATTTACTTCGTCCTTATTCCAACTTTTTAAAGTATTATTGAAATACTTATTATAAAACAAATACAGCTTCCCGTTAACTATCTTAAAAGTTGAAGGGTCAATTTCTACCTTTTCACCTGATTTTCCCAT
>Ga0170475_102899325_pt1 | contig 10225 bp, 4 predicted proteins | sample Soicark_Litter_5_FD_111474 | JGI IMG/M metagenome (GOLD analysis project Ga0170475, IMG submission 111474) | Avena fatua rhizosphere microbial communities from Hopland, California, USA. Combined Assembly of 48 SPs | reverse complement strand
GAAGAGAGTTCATTGAGCGTGCCGTTCTCGTCGGAGGGTCATTGGCCATTGTGCGTTTGGGAGCCGCCGAAGCAAGTGAGTACAACTACGAGACGAATGATCGCCCTCTATTCATTTCCACCTGGCCGTTCGGAAAACCTTCAAACGAACGGGCGTTGGCGATCATGAACCAAGGCGGGAGCGCTTTGGATGCCGTGGAGAAGGGAATCAATCTTGCCGAGGAGGATCCTGAGAATCACAGCGTCGGATTGAAGGGCGGCCCGAATGCGGAAGGAGTCGTGCAACTGGATGCGTGCATTATGGATGGGCCCACGCATAAAGCGGGAAGTGTGGGAGCGCTGGAAAAAATTGTAAATCCTGTTTCGGTCGCGCGCCGCATTATGGAGAAGACGAAGCACGTGATGCTGGTGGGGGCGGGGGCCCAGAAGTTCGCGGTCAAAGAAGGTTTTAAGTTGGCGGAGCCAAGATCGGGGGCATCCAGAATAGCAGCGCCAGTTTCTGATACAAATCACGATACTATCGCGTTGGTCGCGCTCGCTCCAGACGGAACTCTCGCCGGTGGTTGTTCGACCAGCGGGTTGAGCGGAAAGTTGCCGGGACGCGTGGGAGACTCGCCGATTATCGGGAGCGGACTTTATGTCGATAACGACGTCGGCGGGGCCGGAGCAACCGGCATTGGTGAAAATGTAATGCGGTTTTGCGGTTCATTTATGATTGTTGAGTTGATGCGCCAGGGATTGCATCCGACAGAGGCTTGCATCGAAGTGATTAAGCGGATCATGAAAAAGCATCCGGCCGGGACGGATTTGCAGATCAATTTTGTCGCGCTAAATAAAAAAGGAGAATACGGCGCCGCGGGAACAGGAAAAGGATTCCAGTTTTCTGTGACAAGCAGCAGCTTTAGCAAAGTGTTGCAGAGTCCAGGTGTGCCGGCGGCCTAGCCGTCACATTTCGTGGACCGTATTTTCCGGAAGAGTTTGCCCGACTGAAGGGGACGCAATAGTTGCTCGGTTTCGTTTAAAGGCCGGCACGATGAACGTGTAAATGGAAAGCGCGACGAGTGAGCCGAGAAAATTGTTTCCAAGATCCTTTTGAGTATCGAACACGTCCGGATCGTTCAGCTTGAGCATACCTTTGCTTCCCAGGGCCATGGTGCTGGCCCATTCCATCAATTCGTGAAGCGCGCCGATACCCATGATGAGGAGGATCGTGCCTACCCAGAGCCTCCAACCATGCAGCCCAAAAACAAATCGTAAAGCGCGGGCGATCAAAAACGAGCCAGCCATGCCGAAGAAGAAATGGACATAGGTATCGAATTCGAGGTCGAAATAAAAATGGCCATAGGTGCCAAACGCGCCGAGATCATGAAGCAAGAGGGCTGCGGCAAACATGCCAAAACCGGCCGGATGAATGCGGAGACGCTTACGGGCGGCATACACTCCCCAAAGAAACGGCCCGAGGAAAAGAATAGCATAGCGGTAGGTAGATGGACCATGGCCAACAACGCCAAAGACAAGCATCAGCACAGTTGTAATCCCGGCAATCCAAAGACAGATGTCCCGCCGTTCCTCCATGATTCAACTTCCTGAATGGAGGGACAAATGTCTAATCGGGGATACAAGAGATTCAGAGCCAAGGGATTGGCTGATCCTGGCTATTTCCCGAGCAGGCGAATAATGACTTCGGCGGCGCTGGCTTGTTTGTCACTCTCCTTCATCGCGGAGCGGATTGGGTGGCCGTCTTTTTCGAGGAGGTCCCAGATTTTTTGGAGAGTGTCGGGAGATATGGAAACCTCCTGAAGCTCATTGCCGCCACATTCGTTGGTTTTTGAGAGCGCAACTGGTTCCGCGCTGGCCGAAGGAGCGGGAGCAGGGATGACCTGGACTTCACGTTCGAGAGCTGCACCGAGAGATTCTTGGAGCTGGGTCAGAGAACCGGAGAGCACGTCTCGAATGGAATCGAGACCGTTGCCAAAATTCATGAGTTGCTGAACGACCAGCGCAACCGGATCACGATCGTCAGAGGAGCGGAATAGCGCAGTTTTTACAAACGTGCGTTTGATTTCATTCCAGCGTTTTGCATCCTCGGAAGTTTGTTTTCCGAGCAGTTCCCGGTATTTGAGCAGATTGGATTCGGCACCCGTCGCGAGGGTTTGGGCTTCGTTTTTGTAATGGGCGTCGATGGCCGCATCGAGTTCGGAATCGTTCATCGCCGCCACGACTTTCTCGGCGAGACGATTCATGTTTCTATAAGAGCCCTGCAACTTGAACGGCGGTTCGGTGCGGTAAAGATCGGCCTGCGCGGCGGAGCAAATATATTCGGAATTGATCTTCAAAATGATTTCGCGGATGCGGATCAGCTTTTTCATCACTGAAACCATTTCCTCGATTTCCTCCACGGCATAGTTCGCTTCGAAGTGGACATTTTCCTTCTGGCCTGTTTCGGCGAGTTGAACGATCGAGTAGATGTCCTTCTGGCTCTTGCTGGCAATTCGGCTAAGAACGGGATTCGAGGTGAGCGCATTCTCAAGGTAACTGAGGTTGAATGCCTCAGCAGTGTGGCCAAGCATATCGCCTAAATTGTAAGTGTCCGCGCGATTGGCGAGCATGTCCGGGATTTTGAATTTCTCACCGCTTTCGGTGTAAGGATTGCCGGCCATCACGACGACGAATTTGCGGCCACGGAGATCATAAGTCCTCGATTGGCCCGCGTAAACGCCTTCGATTTTACGCTGGGCATCGCAGAGGGAGATAAATTTTTGTAAAAATTCCGGATGGCAATGCTGGATGTCATCGACCATCAGCATGACATTGTCGCCCATTTCGAGCGCGAGGTTGAGTTTCAGAACTTCTTCGCGGGCGGCGGAATTTGGGGCAACTGTCGGATCGAGCGAAGTCACTTTCTCACCAAGCGCAGGCCCATTGATTTTCATGAAGACGAGGCCGAGGCGGCTCGCGACATATTCCATGAGAGTCGTTTTCCCGTAACCGGGCGGCGAGATAAGCAGCAGCATGCCCATCAGATCCGTCCGTTTGTTCTCGCCGGCGACACCGATCTGCTTGGCGAGATTGTCGCCAATGAGAGGGAGAAACACGGAATCGATCAGACGATTGCGAACAAAGGAAGTCAGGACGCGCGGTTTGAAACTTTCGAGGCGCATCTCCTCTGTTTTGGCGTGCAGGAGTTTGTGCTTAAATGCTTCGTACTTTTGGAATTGTGGAATGGAATCGCGCTCAAATTCTTTTAATTTTGCGCTCAAAGCAAGAAGGTCGAATTGATACTTGCCGTTTTGAATCAAGGCGTGACTGCCGAGAAGTCCGTCGATTTCGGTTTGAAGCGAAGCGCGAATGACCTGCCGGGATCCAAATGAACCACGCATCAGCAGGCCGGCAGCTTCATCAATCTCGTTTTGGAATTCGGCGCGGGCGGAGGCGGTGTAAGCCTGCAGCCAGTCATGGAGCAGATGCCAGGTGCTGGCAAAATCGCATTCGACAGTTTTGCGGGCACTGGCAAAACGCTCGCCGTAGCGCTCCTTTTTGAGGAAAGCAGTGAAAGCATTCACAAGCTCTGCCGCCGGCTGGCTAATCGTGAATTCTTCGCCGCGCATCAATTCATGAAAGAGATATTCAGCGCTTTCGGGAATCGTGGAGACAGCAAACAAGCCGGTGCTCTTGATAAACTCAAGAAGAAGCGACTCGAGTTCCTGAAGATAAGCAGACTTGAGTTGCCGATTGGGAAAAAGCTCAGTCATCATTCCGAAGGCGCGAAGTTTCGCGCCGATGAGCTGGCTGCGGGGCATGGCAGCGGAGGTCTCGGATGGAATTTGTTCTGAATTACGCAGCCACGCCCAGAATGCGCCGGCGCAGGCGCGGGCCTGCGGATTGTAGCGCAAAAGTCCGGCGGAATGGTGCATTTCGAGCAACGCGCGCAGTAGTTTCTCGGCGTCTGCATCATGCACGCCCTTGGCATAACCTTCGTTGAAACGGGGGGCCATGAAGTCCTGAACGAATTTCAGGCGCTCCTCCGCGGACCAGTTTAAGGCGACATCAAGTTTCCCGTCATTGACCAGAGACTGATAGATTTTCCAGGCAAGAAATTCACCGCGATAAACGCTACAGCTTTCGGAGATGATTTCCTGATCCCAAACAGAAGAGGTGGACTCGAATTCCGGGTCCTCAACCTTTTCAAAAAAATTGGTCCCTGCGAGATGGAAGAACATGCTCTCCTCGCGGCGAACCATTGTGAGTTCGAGGTCCTGTGTGTTGGTTGAGAAGCGATGTTTTCCGAGTTGGACGAGATTTTGACCATCGACAAATAGTTCCTGCCGATCTTTTAGTTGGCGAACGGCTTCCTCTCGAATGCTTTTGAGTTGAGATTGAAGGTCGTCGACTTTGACTGTGTCACCGAGTTCCTGGAGTCGGGCGATGAGAGTTCGGACTTTCTCAACCATCAAATCACTGGCGTAATAACCATTGATTTCCGCGAGGGTTTTCAACCCGGCCAGACGGTGTTTGACGCCTTTAAGAATGCGGCTGGCAGCGGTGCCAAGCGCGTTGGTTTTTTTGTGGCGCGCTTCAATCAGCGAAATTTTGCGGGATTCAAACGCGCTCGCGATATCGTTTCGTTTATCAGAAAGCTGAACGATAAAATCTTCAAAATCTCCGAATTTACCTTCGAGTTCCTCGATCTGGACGAGGAGTTTGGTCTGATGCTCGGCGCATTTTTCCGGACTGTCGCAAAGTTCGAGGTAATTGAGGAGGCCCTGATCGAGCAGCTTAATCTGGGAAGAGAACTCGGCGATGGCTTCTGACCCTCTAAGTTCCTGGCGTTTCTGGCGGAGAAGGGCGCGGGCTTGGTTCAACGTGGAGTATACATTCGAAATCTTTTCAACGATTGAAGTGGTAACGGTCGTGTCCTCGATCTTGAGGTTTGTGACCACGTCAATGAGCATCTCCAACGCTTTGCCTGCCGCGTTGATTTCCTCCTCCAGCTTAGTGGCATCCGCGACCTTGGAGACCGGTTTGATTTTCTCGTGCAGTTCTTTAGAACGGTTTTGATAGGGAAGAAGGGCATCCGGACGGAGCAGGAAATCCACGCAAAGTTGCGACAGTTTGGAAGTGTGACTGGCAGCTTCTGACTCCAATGCCTCCGCCGCTTTGAGATCAATATAACGAAGCTCGCGTAAAGCGATAATTTCGCCGGTCACAACGCGCAACCCGGCGAGGCCATTTACGAAAAGAGTTATGTCGTTAAGGTTGGAATACGGAATGGAAGCAACGATCTCTTTCGTCTTTTTTGTAACTCCTTTGAGCTGATCGTTTGTAGCGCGACGAAGGCGAACAACTTTGTCGAATTCTTCAAGGGCATTTTGGGCGGCTTTTCGAATTTCAACGAGTGGCGCTTTGAGCTCGAACGTTTCGACGTGGCCAAGCCAAAAGTAAGAATCGATAACGGTTTGCGCGGATTTGACAAGGTCTACATAAAGATTGCCGTAAGAATCGTCCTTGCTCAGAAGAACAAGAACATCCTGGCATTCCGCCATACAACGGACGACGTCGGCATTCCCGATTTTATAAAGAACTGAGTCTGTTTTTACAGGCGGATCGTACGAGGCTGCTATAAAAGGCGTTTGCCAGATTTGAATGGAATGATGTTTCTGCGGCTCACCGGATGCTTTGAAAAGAGCCACTTCCCCGTTTTCAAAGAAAGAAAAGCCATCGCAGAGAATGGGTGAATCGACCTTTTGCTCGATGACGTTATAAGGCATCAGCGAGTATTCGCCGCGTTCGTGGTTGTAAAAAACAAAGAGGTAATCTTCGCCGTTGGGTGAGTGAACGCGGCGTTCAAAGACCATGTCTGCGGGATACGAATCGAATTCTTTGAAACCGCCAGTTTGCAGGCAATATCCGCGCGGGAAGATGATGCCTTGTTCATCCGGAAGCAAGACACAGGCATTCTCAAGCGCATCGATGCGCTTTACCTGCTTCAGCTTTTCGTTGAAGACGAAGTAACGGAAGTCCTTCTCCTGATACGGTCGAATTTTGAGGAGGATCAAGTTGCCGACGATGGCATAATAGATTTCCGCGTCGTCGAGCGTTTGATCTTTGTTTTCGACCGGCTCGCTGTAAATGCCTTCACCGGTTTCTGTGTTGTCTTCGATTTTGATCGTGACGTCACCGTGTACGGTTTCGACGAAGAGACGATCCTCGATAGAAATGTGCGGATGAAGCCCGGCGCGATGAAGATCGCGGTGAGTCCGTTTCCACGAGAACTCGACTTGAGGAGGGTAACTGAACTCATGGTCGCTGCGATTTCCCTGGTAAATCAGGGAATCGTCTTTAACCAGCCACTTAAAAGTTTTGATGTCGGCAACGCTTTTGCCCACCTGGAAAACCATAAAGAGGTGGGGACCAATGACGGAAAACTTTGAGAATGTTGTATTCTTGTAATAGCGGTAGAGCGCTTTGAAGTCGGTCAGGAAAGTCGCGTCATTCAGCATTTCCATCCCGAGCGGACGAAAATGATGCTCCCTCATCTCATAGACGGCAAAAACATCGGCGGGGACTACGTCAGTTCTGAGGCCAATGAGAACATTGTAGCCAAAAATAAATTTATCTCTACCGAAAGGAATCATGTCGCGCGGAACACATTTGTTTTCTGTAGTGACACGGTCAGTTGCAAGCAGAGCAGTTTTGATCGAACCAAAAACTTCCTGGCGGGACGCATTCAGTTTCTGAAGGCGCTGACGAAGATTATTGCCATGCTCGGTTAAACGCTGGCGAAGGATCTCGTAAGTGCCTTTGTCGAGGAGCGCAGCAGTTCCCGTTGCGGGCAGTTGTTCCGGAGGTGAGGAGGCGTCCGTGCCATGGTTGTCAGTCGCTGTCGGGGCCTTTGTAATGTCCGTGGGGATAGTCCGCATCATGGTTTCTTCTCAGCTACGGAGGAACGTTTGAAAGTAGCCGGTGGCAAGTCCGCGCAGCTACCGGTAATCGTCGCCCCTCCGGGGCTTTCATTCTTTTTTGTCTTACCGGTGGCTGTGCGGCACGCTCGCCACCGGCTACTTTCCTGTCCCCCGTCCGGGGGACGCTTCCCGGTTTTCTCTAATTTTTCCTCTGATTACTTCCTCGTTGTAGGTTTTCCGTCAGAGCTGCGGAATGAGCTGACCAGTTGTTCCGCAACGCCGGTGCGATGGGCCTGGCTGAGAAGGCCGTTTAGAGCCAATTTCAGTTTGGAGTCATCGGCCGTTGCGATCATTTGTCCGAGAGCCGCTGAAATCGTGAGATTTTTCAGATCTTCAGACGTCAAACCGATTTTATCCACAAAGCCTTTGAACTGGTTGTAGAAATATTCCGGATCTCCGTTAAAGAACGTTTCCTTCACGTCGTGCAGTGTTTTGCTGTTCTCGACCATGCGATCGATGCTTTTGCCGGTTCCGACCGCACCGGTGATCTTGTCGAAGAACTGGGCATCGCCGCCCACGATGTCGATGCGAGCATGCTTGAGCGCTTCGCTGACCACCTGAGCCTGGCTGTTGGCAATTTCCTTCTGGATATTGATCTGCGCGAGTTCGACATCGCGGTCTTTGTTGAGACGAAGCTTGAATTCTTCGTGATCGCGTCCGACACCATCGAACAGTTTCATCGCTTCCGCTTTGGCCGTGATACCCTTGGCTTCCGCATGGGCTTTGGAATCGATAACGTTCGCCTCCGCGACGCCTTGCTTCTGGATAGCCTCGGCTTTTGCATTCAGAACCTGAACCTGGCCCAGGCCTTCAGCAGCGGATTCGGCAACGTGAGCTTCGGCAAGAGCCTTCTTTGCGCTGGCCTGTTTACTGGCGGCCGTTTGGGCGGCCTCCGCTTCGATCACGACTTTTTGAGCGAGAAGCTCCGCGGCATCCTTTTCAGCCTCCGAATGTTTGAGCAGCGTAATGCGATCCTGCTCTGCTTTGATTTCCGCAGCTTTCTTATTTGCTTCAGCGGCCTTGATATTCTTGACGAGCCCTTGTTCAGCTTCCATTTCCGCGTGCGTGATCAACACGCGCTTTTCCCGGTCGGCAGCAGCAAAGGCTTCGGTATTTTTGATGTTCTCCCGTTCCTGGACAACCGCTTTTTCCAGCGTCAAGCGTTCGCGGATGACATCCTGAATGCTCTTTTGCTCAGTCTCGACAACTTTCGTCCGCTCGATATTGGCCAGAGCAACAATCCGCTCGCGTTCGACTACCTCAATCTGGCGATCCTTTTCGACGCGTTCATTTTCGACTTTCTCCGTTCGTTCTTTGTTTTTACGGGCGACGATAATTTGTCGTTCCTTGTTTTCTTCGGCGACTGAGATTTCCTCCTGGCTGGCGATCCGGGCCTGTTCCGATCGCAAGAGCTGCTCGGCCTGAACTTTTTTTGCTTCGGCTTCTTCGCGGGCTTTGATGCTCGCAATTTCGCGTTTTTGCTTTTCTTCAGCTTCAGCCAGTTGGCGATTCAGTTCGAAAATCGCTTCCTGCGTTTCAACATTTTGTTTCGTAATTGTTTTTTCCCGGTCGCGATCAATTTGGTTCGCGAGAATTTTCTGGGTGGCCGTCAGCTCCGTGATCTTCTTAATGCCTTCCGCATCCAAAATGTTATCCGCGTTTAGGAGATGCAGCGAAGTTTGTTCGAGATAATCGATCGCGACGTCTTCGAGCACGAACCCGTTCAGGTCCGTTCCGATGGTTCTCAGAATGCCCTCTTTCAGTTTGTCGCGCGTATTGTAGAGATCGACAAAATTGAACTGTCGGCCGACGGTTTTAAGCGCTTCAGAGAACTTCGCGTCAAACAGCTCGGTGATCGCTTCGTGACTGGAGGCGCGCAAGCAACCAATCGATTGAGCCACTTTCAGGACGTCCTGGGGAGTTTGATTCACCCGGACGAAAAAGGCGACTTTGATATCCGCGCGCAAATTGTCCATGCAGATCAACCCATTCTTCCCATTGCGGTCAATCTCGACGCGTTTTACTGAGATATCCATAAATTCGACCTTATGCAGCACTGGCAGGACGATCATGCCGGAAAACGAAACTTTCGTTCCGCCCCAGCCGTTGCGAACAATGGCCTGGCCTTGTTCCACCTTGCGAAAGAAGCGCGAGACGAAAGCCAGCACGCCGAAGCCGAAGATGATGGCTGCAACGAGAACAATGCCTGAAAGGCCGGTAGCAAAAGAGGATAGCATTAACATATAGAAGTCTCCGGTTGTGGGGTTGTTGTCGATAATTTGGCGACGGTAAAAAGCTGATTTTCTTTGTCTTCTTTGATCACGAGCGCACTTTCGCCATTTGTCAAAACAGTCTCACCGTAAGTGCGGACATTGATGATGATCGGTGCGCCGCTCGTCTCGATTTGCGCCTGGCCGAATTTATCGGTGACTTCGGAGGTGATAATCGTGCAGGTGCGGCCGATGACCGGTTTATGTTCCTCGAACTCACGGTTAAGAGTGCTAAAGAGCTTTCGCAAAGGTGTGCTGAGCAGCTTGGTCAGCAGTACGGTTAGAAACAAATTTGGCACTAAAAGGATCAACGCTCGCACTAACGAGCCAGTGTTGAAGTAATGATTCGCGATCATCGAGCAGGTCCACGCGGACAGGCTCAAGATGCTGACAACGATCATCGCCGGCACTTCGCCAAAATTCAGGAATTGGAGGACCGATCTAAGCGCGCTGTGAGCGGCATCGGGCCCGTGATGCATCTGCATAGGCTCATGGTGAGCATCGCCACTATCAAGATCGTGACCGGCATCGAGATCAGCCGCGTGCACGTCAACATCCGCGCCCACATGAACGTCGGAGCCTACGTGAACGTCATGGCCCACGTCGATGCCATGGCCGTCCATGTCGAGCAGACCGACCAAAACCAGCAACCAATAGAGAACGCAGATGCCCAGCAGAACCGTGAACGGCAACGTATAGAGGGATACAGCCTCGGTGAAAATTTCAAGCATAGCGCCTCCTTTCACCCGCGTGTTGGGTTAAGCCTGAGAGTAGCGATGTCCGTCGCGTAGTCATGGCGCCACTATAAAAACACAAACTGCCTTTGCGCGCTTTTAGAAAACGCCGGGTTGTTTATAATGGGCTTCTTTTTACCCCAGCCAGCGGCTTAAGCAAGTGAAACTTGGCCGCGACTTAACCAATTGCCTCACGGAGGTTTGCGAAAAGGTTTTTTCCTGTATTTACCGTGACTGGCTGCTTTGATTTAACATCGCCG
>Ga0170475_100650714_pt1 | contig 10225 bp, 4 predicted proteins | sample Soicark_Litter_5_FD_111474 | JGI IMG/M metagenome (GOLD analysis project Ga0170475, IMG submission 111474) | Avena fatua rhizosphere microbial communities from Hopland, California, USA. Combined Assembly of 48 SPs | reverse complement strand
CTACAAAGAGTACAAAGCATCGCCGTAACATTACAACATTCGTCCACAACGTAATCCACAACGTACACATGAGAGAGGAGATCTTTTCACAACAGCCAATCGCCTGTTTCCCTACAAAAAATTCAACCAATCGCACAGCTCGTTCCAAAATCATAATAAAAAAGCAGCTTCCAACTTGGAACAAAGTCTATCGTATATATATATATCAGAGTAATTAAAATATATCGTCTAACACAGTGCACAGCGTTCACACAACGCTGTGCACGTGCACTGATAACACAGTGCACACAGAGAATAAGATGAAAAGAAATGAAAGGCCAAATGTTGTGAGCGCTCTGCGAGAGAATTACGACAATGGCGGCAAGATGTCAGAGCGGCGCGTAAAAATAAAACAAGATATTATTTTACATACAAATATCAAATACTAGGAACGCTTTTAAATACAGATATCTACTATTATAACTATTTAACTGTTATGCTTCTTCATCCGATGGCAATCGTTCTGCAAAATTCCAGCTCAATGAATCAGAGCTGAGATGTATCCGAACAATTGCGGAGACGAAAAATATCATGAAATTCACTGAATGAGGTCAGAAAGCACCATGTAACCCAAATCCAAAATAATGAAGGCTCAAGTATTCTCAGTGCCTTCATTTCTTCATCTTAATCTTTAATTAAAATGCGTGCACATGCACCCTTGCATGCACTCGAGTATGCACACACACGCAAGCATGCATACATGCATGCGCTCAGACAATAGACACTATTTCTATAATCTAACACGATATTGCATCGATTGCTGAAATTCAAAACATGTTAATTATAGAAATGCAATTGAAACGCACTAATTAGCATAGATAAATTACACGGACTAGATAGGCGAGATGGAAATTATACGGTTCAACAGCTGAAGCTGGAAAACTACCGCACTAAGTTTAATCAAGCACAAACGATAACATGTATAGATCTCATGTCATAAGGTATGAGATAAGCACATTGCTCTCATGATAGTAGATAAGTGCAGCTCTTATCTGAAAACACAAGACAAGATTTGATCTTAACTAAGAGCAACTGCAAACAATTGATTCTTCAATCAATCACAAGCTTTTTAATTCTAGAGATTTCTAGAAGCTTTTGATAACGAAGAAACACTCAACATTCTATAATAAAATTCTACCTGATATTTATCTACATTAAAAACACTGCGTTTCAATCACGTTGTCATGCATTTCAATCAAACTTTACACAGTTTGCAATAATCAATCAAATTAGGCAACAAAACACAGACAGCTTAAACAATCACCTAATTTCAGAATCAAATCTCCGACATAGAAATAGATTTGCAACCTAAAAACAAACCTAACATTGGACAACTAACTAAGTATCGGCAAGTTGCATTTCAGACACAAAATGCTCAAATTCAAATTCTGCTGCATTAAAACTGCTCGCAACAGTCGAAAGTATGCATTCATATTATCGACTCGAAGCTAACTACGATTTTCAATAAGAAAAACTTTCAATAGAAACTCTTCAGTAATAAAACTAAAGCTAAAATATTTTTATACACAGAGTTTTCATACACGCTTACACTCCTCAAGGTTCTCAAAAACAATATCAGTGCAGTAATCATTCAAACAGTATCTACCGCTTATCTACTAACCTAAGCACTAGCAAATACACTGTAGCCACTGACCATGTTTTACTAATTACAATTAAAAGCAAAATTCAGCTGGGAGCATCAAATATCACACAAAATATTTATTACCTTCAAAATGAATTTGGGACAAATGCAAAAGTGTCAATTTCTGCTCCCCCCTGTAGACACTTCTACTATTAAGTAATATCAAACTTACTATCACCATAAAAAAATCACAAAATTGAAATTTGTTTCATAAAACTAATGCAAACAATTCAGTAGTGCTCGTAAATCTAAAACATACAAATATACACTACAAAATAGAGTAGAATTGCAGGAAAGTTGCCCCTAAATTACAACCTAAACCTGTTGTATTTATCGTACACTTTACTACAATTGGCGGTTCAATAACCAATCACAAACTACCAGCATTCCTATCACGACATAACTGGTTAATCATTCTAATATACAATCACCATTGGAATTAATACTACTTAGAGAAACTACCTTTTAAATACCGCAGCAGCAATATTAAGATATAAACACTGCACAACGCAATAACAGCCTGCACTGGAGCTATATAAATCCCCTACTGATACAAATGTAAGATTGCTCTTAACTTTCTTTCAGATAGCGTGTCAACTAACTTCTGTAAACAAAAGGAATGTACACGAAAAGTTCAACCTAACATTCAGTTCAATTCAAATCAAAATGCAACACCTACAACAGTTTAGTTACGTTGTGTTAAACCTAAACAACAGTCGATATTCATCAACCGAAAATTAAAAATACTACAACATGTTCTTGAAGATTATTATAAAAAGTATAATAAATTAGAGAAGAGATTTAGTTAAGAATAAAGTAAATGACAATAACAACCGTAAACACGTTCAGTTTTCTGCTTAAACAATAACCTAATCGTTCGCCTCAGTTTAATTACCATATTAAAAACATTATTCAAATTAGTCTCTTACTCTGTACTGTTGGGAGATTTTCAACAACGACAAAAGAACTTTTATTCAAATAAGCAAAGCCTTGAGACAAATTCTCAACCAGCCGTGCATAATCATACCAATTTACAAAATAAACATAATTAACATTCACATTATGCCGGTTACATTATTAACTTATAACAATCAAACAATGACAAAGTCAATACCCAACTGCTAACGAACATGATAATTACATACGAACTATCTGTACCAGACGACTGCACTTCAACATCGCCCTCATTTGCATACAACTTAAAATTCACAATTGCAAAATTTACATATATGGTTTAAATTTAACATTACGTGCCAACTACTGCACATTTATACTTACTTCCAACCTTGCATGTTATGTGCCATAAACTTATGTGATACTTGCACATCAATTGTCACATTTCCAGGGCCCTTCAAAGTGGCCTTTTCACCACTTCAAAGTGACTCTTATATGGTCGCTTTAAGTTGCCCAAAATGTCACAAATCTGGTGATGTATATACTACTATTGCTAATTCTTTTTTTAAACCTTCCCATAAGGGGTCAAACATCAACCTTACTTTAATAATATCTACAAATGTTCACAATGCATATCTTGAATACACAAACAATCGAATATTTCGGAGTATATTAGTAATAAGAACTCTTATATGAATTTATTGCAAAAGAATTCATTTGAAAAAAATTACGTTTATATAGTCTTTTATCACTCCACACGTGTTTCACAAGTTATTATCATTCAGGTACTGTGTATTTGGGTTCATACTATTCTGCTTTGTACTCATGAAGTCTTGTTTGATTAATACATACAAGTCTGCTTGGCTCTAAGATAAAGGCAGTATTGAAATAAACATGTCAGACTGAATTACATCAGTAACAGTACCCACGCACTGTATAATTAAGAACATAACCCTCCTTACACAAACCCCTTCCACGATAATCCCTACCCTGATTTATATTTAATCAAACCCTAATAGTAACTAACCCTAAACATACTGTCTGTAAAAATTAAGTCATTCTGTCAGGGGAGGGATATTGTTTGGAGAGGGTTGATTCCATCTGCCAAACTCTAAAAAGAGGTCACCTAATAAAGTCTACTATTACAGATGAGTGCAATCAAACACCAAGAGTACAATAGCACTAGCATAGAGTTCATTTGCATTAAAACACCAGCAGTGCATTAGCGCTGTAATCGTCAACAGTGCACTTGCACTCATTCAGTGCACTCGCACTAGTTCAGTGCACATGCACTCATTCAATGCACTTGCACTCATTCACCAACAGTGCATTTAAAACTAAAATACCAATATTATTAATCAGTACATTAATCCAACATTCTTACAAAAGTACACATACACCAATAAACCATGCATCCAATTGCACTAAGCCAACAAAGTATGCCTGTACTCGTTGACACTGTGCACTATACAATAGAATTTCAAAGTGCGCACGCACTTCGTACAGTCGTCACAAGAATTACTAGCAACATCAGAGAGTGTAACGCTTTCTAAGCAAAAAAAACACCATATTTTATCCACAAGCCACTGTTTAAATTTCACAATAGACTAAAAGACACGCGGTATTGTTTCTCAACTGAAGGTAATGAAACAAACATGAATATAACTAAAACTTACTTCAATATTAATAGAAAGCTAGGCATTAAAGACGATGCCGACTACAAAGTCGTCAACTTAAAATTATACTTGCATTAATGCTACTTTATTATCTTTGTGTCGTCAAAGAATTATTTAAAAGAAAAATGTATGACTTCAGCTACACCTGTGCTATTACATTATTCTTTATGACTAACAAATTACTGCAGAATCTTGTCTTTAAGAAGTAGAAGTAATTTAAGAAAGGCCGATAACAAAAAAAGACCCCATGGTAGAACCCTAACAGCTACTGCTAACTACTTTAACTCTAAACATTAGCCACCCCTCACCCCAAACAAGGAACTTTCTCAAAGGCTAGATTCAACAGCAAACTCAAGTTAATTTCGTTTTTAAATCATACTAATATCTCTACCATTCCTATTGGTTAATTACAGCCGCTTTACAATTCTAAAGAGCAAGACAGTCGTACTGATTGGCTGAATGACTGCAGTAAATCCAATCGCAGGAATTCTACTCACTTAAATTATAATCATTCTATCAACTGCCTCCTCACAACAGGCTGGCCGTTTCTCCGCCCACCGGGCTCTCGATCACTAGCCTACATAAGCCACGCCTACAAGCTGGCTAGTCTCTCTATAGGCTCTGCCTCCTAGAGCCGCCTTTACGCGTCATCAATCAGACTCACAGCGAGTAGAGCAGCGTCACACTATAATGTCAATGTTACGGCGTATGCACGTTCAACACATCAATAAACAAACAGCAATACAATAATATATAGAATGAATCTTATCTACTAATTAGTACACTACTAGAATAAACAACAACAATACAACAAGTCTACGACTAAAAACACACAAACACCGACGGCCAATAGAACGAAATGTCAAAGAAACAGTCGGCCAATAAGAAATGATAAATGTTAACTAATTAACTAGTTAACTACATGTTAACTAACTTTTATAAAATGTCCTTCACATAATTATTAATTATAATCATACTGTCCACAGCCATAATTGACGTCAACAAAACTGGTTAGTTGAATTGTGTGGGATGCAGAGTTTCACATTTTATTGCATCAACACGCTAAGTATCTAATATATGTTACAGATCACGTGAAAATTCTGCGTCTGTCAGAATTTAAATTTTAGGAAACACTACGTTGCATTTTGAGTCACAGAAGTTTGCTTGCAAGGCCTTTCACTCATGCAAAAAGTTACTGCACAAAATGCTGTGCGTGTGTGCGCATACACACATATGCACACACACGCGCTTGTGTGCAGCTGCTTTCACAAGCACAAAACTACTTGCATACATGTGCACACACACACAAGCCTCCATGCACACAAGCGCCAGTGTACACATCTTGCGCATGCTTAAAGAAATGCACAAAGCCCATTGTGTGCATGTGTTTGCATGAGTGCACAAGTGACAACACGTTTGACAACAGTCTGTTGTACTATAGTATTGTTGCACTTCATTTAAACAAACATGCAGAAGTGTTGACTCAGCTTTGTACAATTCATCTGTGACTATTGTCCTAACATCTGTACCTAGTGAACCAACCTTAAGAACCGTCAATAATAACTATTAGAAATGTGAACTAGACTTATCCTTCAATAATAATAACAAAATATCTCTATTTAATTCTCACAAATTGACAATAATGCAATTTGTTTAAAGCAAGTACAGGTTATAACACACAAAGCAGTCCTCGATCAGCGTTATTGCATAATTGGTTTTACAATAGTCTATTGTCCTATCAGACTTATTATTGTTCTCAAGGGAAACTGAACGAGAGAAAAATAATAGTTATAATAATGGTAACAAGTGAAATTATGAAGAGTTATGAATCTGTTATTGACATTCTTTTTTTGCAGCCCACAAAACAAAACACGGTTTGATACTCAAAATAATCAAATTGACTGTCCGATTGGAAAACATTAGTCAGGGTTTTACACAGGCTGTTAAAACTGTGGGCATAAAAAATAAAGGTGGGTGCATTTTTGAAATTTTTATTTCTTGTACATTACCCTCGGCTCAACGGCAAGGGCCCAACTGTCAAGATTGTAAAAAATTGGGGGTTTAGATACTGAGATTTTTTCCTAAACCTGAGGAGCGGTAGTGGTTGATTAGTTTTCATATTCGAATACCGGTTGGGCAGTGACTGAATATGTTACTGAACAAGGGTAGTTAAGTAAAATTAACTACCAAAATTAGTTTCAAATACTGCAAAAAAGGTGCAATCACTGCAAAATTGATTTCAAACCTCCAAGTGTCAACAGTCAACCAGAAAAAAGACACTGGAAAAACTTCCAAACGGTGCACCATTAAAAGTTACAATGTAAAGATACAATATCTATAATGCGAATCAACTGTGAAAATAAAATTCTAAAAATAGTTGACACTATGGTTATATATTCAATACAACACCACACAATAAGCGAAACAACAATATACAGGAAGTACAAGACTTGCTACTATGAAGATATTCAACAAGAATACACAACAATCTGTTCTTAATAAACAGGACATTTTGCAATTTTGTTATCTTAACATATACATGCCTATTAACCTTAGATTGGAGGAATTATTATTGTTGTCAAGGGAAACTGAACTGAACGGGAGAAAATATATCTGCCCTATTTCTGCCCATTTTCATTATATCAGACTCTGTGGGGAGAAATTTGCCTGATCAGTCTAAAATTAATAATCGTGTCGAAATGAAAAGGATATTTTAAAAATATGCCAGAGGTATTTTCGTCCACAGTAAACAACTAATTTTCAATAATTATCATCGTGATACAAATTGTATTAATGCAACTGTATAATTAGGTTATTATGAGACGATTTCACAATTAATTTCATACAACTCCACTCCCAAGTTTTAGAAAATTCTGAAATCATAATCCAGATTAAATAACCAGCATCAGCCGGATCAGAATCAGATACATAAAATACACAGAAATACACAACACATCGACGTTAATATACAAGCTACTGCAATGCAAAGTATATATGAAAGATTAATGAAAGAAATACCATCACCTTGTGTGAACATAGTCTTTTCGATTGATTCTTGACGTTGATAAGAAAAGTATAGAACAGATGTAACAAGACATGAAGCTACTTGTGTTTCCTGGTATTATATTTGAAATCAGAATTAAGATTGGTGTTGTTAACCAATTCAGAATAATAAAGTATCAATAGATTTTCGTCACGTAGCGAGTACTCCGAAATGTTAAACATTCTTTTGGACCAATTAGTACTAATTAAATGTTTAGATATAAGAGTAATATATTGAAAACAAAAATTATGACTTTATAACTATTTACATTTTCATTTTGAAATAAAACTCTCCATCTGTCTATTCTTAATTCTCCATCTCAATGTTATCATTTCAAATTTTCAATTGTTTTCGGTCAAAAAAAGGTCACAGGCAGAAAATAAACTGTATTTTAACAAAAAGCAAAATGAAAACCAAAAAATACAAGCATGAAGCCGAAATGTTACCAAAATGACAAATGAAAAAGCAACATCTTAAAACTAAAAACTCACCTTCAGGTGTGAGAGAAAAATTAAAAATCCCAATACTAAATTGAAAAGTAAACGTGAAATAAAAAAGCACAAGAGAATAAAGTTACAGCACAACAATACACTTTGCGACAAATAACTACTAAATAATATTTACAATATAATACAACGGCCCGCAGACATGCAGCCAGGGGCCCTTCGACCGCTGCCCCAGCTACAATCCCAGCCGGGTTTCGGCACAATTCCGGCCAGTTTGACCTTTTTACAAAATAAGCTTCACCAAACTACTTGAAATAATTTCCTCTGATGAGCCGAACCTTTTCACTTAGTTGCTTTATCCCGCTTCTAACTCTTTCAGAGGCGTTTAAAAAGATTTCTGTTTACAAAACAGCTCATCAACAAAGGAAACACGCTATTTTATGAATTTTTCACTATCACAGCATTTTTAGCAATTGCTCAAATTCTTCTTCTACACTTGCTTTATCTTCTAATTTTAAATGAAATAGTACGTCTGGCCATCTAAAAGATGGTGTCACAGACATCCACACAGAAAGACTACTAGCATGCTACATCCTGGCAATACAAACGATATAATATGTGTCAAAATCATCTAATTACAATGAAACATGGAGAATAAATCAAATGGGCAATTTTTCAATGAATAAAGGTAGCTCTTCTAGAGCGAATATTTCACTCCTCCGTCCTAATAAGCTGCATGATATTATTAAAAATATCTGACAAACTGCAAAAATTCTTTGCTTGAAAACTTGATCACAAACACAATCTGGTACTTCAATCTACTTAGAGTTTCGCACAAACGATCAAAAAACCTTAACAACTAAATAAGATCACTAACAGAAATTTTGAAGGGATTTAACATTTACAACAACACTCGTCATATAGTTCTAACACCTAAAACTGATCCCTATCTCACAGTCTTATCTCAACTAATCACACCGCAATATGCATGCACACAAGAAAGCACTTGTAGGCACACACAAACACACACACATGTATGCGTAAACACACACTCATTTATACACACAGGTGTCAACAAATATGCAAATACAAACAAGCATTTGCACTTGTGCACACACACACACACAAAAACAAACAAGCAAACAAACACACTTGCACACACATAAGCAGACAAACACAACATCATTAAATGTAACAACACATGCATGCATACACACACACTGACCAATAGACACACACACCACATGCATGCACACACATCCCACTTAAACATGCAAACATATGCTCACACACACACAAACGCACATGCTCATGCATGAACACATGCATGCATGCACACCAATGACATGTGCATGCATTCGCACACATACACACAAACACACACACATAATGAACACTCATCATTAGTGAACAGCCTGCACAGACCTTGTGTGTGTGCATGCGCGGCACCAACACTTAGACTTACACATAGTACAACATATGGTACAGCTTCACTTTAGACAAAACAGCATCTCTGCACATGCACACACACACACACAACTTTGCACAAAACAAAAGATTTTAATCAGAAACGTATTTACAGAAAGCAATGTGATGCCATCACACCATACGAGTTAGTGCTCACCACACATTGTAGAGCCTGTTCCACACATCAACTAACAAGACCTCCTTCCACCTCGAAAAGCAGCATTGATCTGGAACATTCAGTGATCTCAAACACATGCACCTACACACATGCATGAACACGCTTTTCTAAAAAGTGTGATAAAGTGATGATAAAAGCAAAAGTGTGCCTCTCACAACAGTTTCACGCTGTCATACCAGATAAGTGCTCCCGACAACAAGATTGCAAAGCTTCCACACCAGTAGTGCTCATGACAACACGAATGCAATGCTCCCCCACCGACTGCATCACAAACAACACTAATTTATACAAAGTAATACACTGACACATAGCACAATAATGTGTGGCTTATATACAAGCAGAAATACACATATTACTAGAACAGGTGTATATTTTACAAGCAGTAAGAAATGAAAAATGTATAATGATGTGCAATGCAAGTGCCACTATGTATATTTACACTGGATGTACTATCGTGAGACAATCATTTCAACCGGCCTCTACACTAATCAAACCGGCCAATCAGACGGCATTTGATTGACCAATCACGAAACACTACACATTGCAACAGTGATCAATTGATTGTGATATCAATGTACTGACTGCAGACTGGTTTAGTAAATAGCAAAACAGACGGAATACAGACTATCCAAATAGTAATAATATATATTATACACAGAAACTACAAAAATACCAATTAATGACACATTATTTTTGGTAATTTGTCCCCATGATAAGGGCAGGTAGAATGTCATCCAAGAATATACCACACTGATGTACATGCGAAGGAAAAACAGTGCATCAAATAGAGATTAAGCTTTCGCATGCACATCAATATCTGTGTGCAACGTCCATAGAAAT